>Ga0209960_1004196_pt1 | contig 11295 bp, 17 predicted proteins | sample ThiBiot_500_plan_2_FD_183947 | JGI IMG/M metagenome (GOLD analysis project Ga0209960, IMG submission 183947) | Wastewater bioreactor microbial communities from Cape Town, South Africa - Thiocy_expt_500_plan (SPAdes) | ecosystem: Engineered > Bioreactor > Thiocyanate-remediating >... | reverse complement strand
CAAAAAGGTATATGCTCAATATGTTAGTAGTGTACAAAAAGAAATTAGAGAAATTAGAGTTTTACTAGAAAGTATGGAAGCAAAAAAGAATGAAAGAGTTTGGGTTAAAAATCAGAGTTCAGGAGATATTGATGATGCTAGACTTATAGAAGGAATTACAGGTGAACGAGCAATTTATAAAAAGAGAGGTGAGATTCCACCTGAGATGGGAGCATTTCAAGAACTTCCAAAAAGAATGAATTTTGTTTTTGATCTTTCAGCAAGGTTTGTTTTTTCTTTCTTTTTTTTAAAAAAAAATAAAAATAACAATTTCATTCCAATGAATTAGTATGACTCGATTTAATGGTTTTGATGGTCGATTGGATCGTTCTATGGAAGCAGCAACAATGATTTTAGAAAGTTTTAAAAATTTTGATCACAAATTTAAATATTCAATCACTGGTCACTCTGGTATATTTTTTTGAGCTTTGAATTTTTTTTTTTTTTTGCATTTTGATAATCTCTTTTTCTGTTTCTTTGATATAGGTGATTCATCAAGTATACCTTTTGTTGGTGAACCAAACTATCCAAAGAATGAAAAAGAACGTTTAGCAGTTGTTAAAAAAATGACTGCTCATGCTAATTATTGTCTGAGTGGTGATTCAACTCTTCAAGGAATTCAAATAGCAATTTCAGAAATTGTCAAAGAACCTGCTGGTATTCTCTTTTTTTTTTTTTTTTTTGAAAAAAAAAAAAATTAATGAATTTCATTTTTTTAATAGATGAATATTTCGTTTTAATTCTTTCTGATGCAAATCTTGATCAATATAACATCAAACCAAGTGATTTGGCTAAAGCATTAAAATCTGATGAAAGAGTGAATGCCTACATCATTTTTATTGGAACAATTCGAGATCAAGCTGAAAAGTAAAAAAAATTTCTTTGTTTTTTTTTATTTCTATCAAATTTATTTCTGATTTTCGAAATAAAAAAAATAGATTAATGAGAAGTCTTCCGGTTGGACATGCATTTGTTTGTCTCGATACAAAAGAAATTCCAAAAGTAATGCAACGAATTTTCACATCAACCATGCTCAAATCATAGACACAATTTTGACAAATAAAATAAAATAAAATCATCTTTTTTGTTTTTTTGTTTTGTGATAGCTTATTGAATGAAGTTGATTCAAAAGTTAAGGATTTGAAAGTTCGAATCATTTTCAATCAAAGTTTTGTTTTGATGAACTTTGATTTTGAAGAACTTCATGCTCACCATCAACCAAGGAAATAAATTGAATCAAAGTTTGAGAATGATTATAAGAACAACTGAATCAAATTCAACAGATTTATTCAAAAGTTCTTGTAATTACTTTCCAAAAAGTTTTTGAACAATTAATTGAACCAAGTCAACCAAAAAAAAAAAAAAAGTCAATTAAATAGGACACCTGCGAGATGCGATTGTTGTTGGCTGTGATCTTCCTTTGTCTCTCTTGGATCTCCACTGATGCCTCCCAAGCTAAGATGATGCCTTTAAATTTCACATTAACTGTTCGTGTTTTATATCCTGATGAGAAGGTACAAACTATGTATATTCGAGGAGATAGCTTGGGGTTGAACTGGGATGATGGAAAGTTGATGACAAAGTTTGATGAGAATGAATGGAGATTTTCCCTTCCTTACACTGAAAATCAAATTGGTATTGATTTTTATTGATTAAGTTCTTTAATTTTATGTTTTACATTATTGATGTTTCTATTATTATTTTTAATTAAGGTTCAAAAGTGGAGTTAAAAGTGTTGGATAATGATCGAGTTTGGATGATTGGGTCGAATTATAAACTCACTCTTTCTCCATCATCAAATTCAACTGTTATTATTTATCCATGGTTTTCAACTGGTCAAGGAAAGATTCAAACCGAAGGAAATATTTATTCTCCACAATTTGATAATACAAGAAATTTACTTCTTTATTTACCTCCAAGCTATTCTGAAAATCCATTCAAGGTTTATTATTTTATTTTGATGTTCATTATTTGTTTATTTATTATTATTTATTTATTGAACCATTTCTTTCATAAAATGTTCGAATTTAGACTTATGAAAATGTTATATTTATGCACGATGGAAATAATTTATTTACTTCAGGTTGTTCTGGTTGTTGTCCTTTTGGTTGTTGGGGAATTCATTCAACTCTTGATGGGTTGATTTATTCTGGAGAAATTGAGGAAGTTTTAATTGTTGGAGTTTCAAATACTAATCGAAGAATGGAAGAGTATACATACTCTGTTGATCCAGGGTATGGAGGTGGAAAGGGAGATTTATATTTGGACTTTTTAGAAAAAGAAGTCTTGGATGTTGTTAAATCAAAATATCGAATTCAAACTGATTCTCTTTCAACAATTGGATCATCATTGGGTGGTTTAATTTCTTGTTACGCTGGATGGACAAGACCTGAAATTTGGAAAAAAGTTGGTTGTATGAGGTATGATTTTCATTCATTTTCATTTTCATTTCTTTTTTTAAAAATGGGAAATCATTTTTTATTTTATTCTTTTCAAGCTCTTCATTTTGGTGGAATAATGAAGATTTTCTTAAGGATATATTACCTTCAAATGATGTTTCACCAAGTAATATTTATTTGGATTCTGGAGGACCTTCTGATTCATATTATGAAACACTTGATGTATTTTCTTTTTTTTTATTTTTGTCCAATTTTAATTAAACAATATTCATTTTGAACCTTAGGTTTTTGACTTTATGAAATTTGTTGGAAAAGAAGAAGATAATGACTTACATCACTATGCTGATCAACAAGGTCAACACAATGAAGCAAGTTGGGGAAGAAGATTTCATGTTCCAATGACCAAACTTTATTCACCAAAACTTAATATTCCTGAATAAGAAATGAAAAGAAAAGAGAACAGAGAGAAATCAATGTAATGATTAACAATAATAAAATTGAGTTTTCAAATAACTAATTCATTTCAAGGTTTGGTTGAATCAAAACAAAAACCAAAACCAAAAAGGTGCAACTGTATCACGTGGGGGTTCTGATGGCTTTCTCATTGCTTCGAAGATGTTACTCCTCAAAGTCTCTCCCATATTCTCATATAAAAGTATTAGATCTCTCGAGAGTACTTGCTGGTAATTTCGATCACTTTAATCATTTCTTAAATTCGTTTTCTTAAAGGATTCCTTTTTTTTTCTATTTCTTTTTCTTTTTTTTTTTGATTGATTGACTGATTCGCTGATTCTTATTTTATTTTCGAATAGGTCCTTGGGCAACTCAACTTTTAGCAGGTATGATTCCCAATTCTTTTCTTAATTCCTTTTTGATGTTTAGGAAATTCATCAAGAAGTTTTCATCTAGATTTTGGAGCAGAGGTTATTAAAGTGGAAAATCCAAAAAATGGAGATGATACTAGGTATATTTTATGATTTTATGAATGCTGATTCTCTAACGAAAATATTAGACAATGGGGACCACCTTATCTTAAAGACAAAGAAACTGGAGAAGATATTAAAGGAGAATCAGCATATTTTCATTGTGCAAATCGAAATAAGAAATCAATAACAGTTGATCTTCAAAAAGTTGAAGGACAAAATATCATTAAAAAACTTGCTGCAACATCAGATATTGTTATTGAAAATTTTCGTGTTGGAAAATTGAAAGAATATGGACTTGGATATGAAGATTTAAAACAAGTTAAACCTGATATAATTTATGCTTCTGTTACAGGATATGGTCAAAATGTAATCTTTTCTTGTTTATATTTTTGGATTTATTTTATTCATCAAAATTTTTGTTTAAAATCAAAAAGATCTTCAATTAAATAGGGTCCTAGAAAAGATGAAGCTGGTTATGATTTTGCAATTCAAGGAATGGGAGGTCTGATGTCAATTACAGGAGAACCAAATCGTTTATTTTCATTATTTCTATTTCCTTGAGTTTAAAGCAAGTTTTTTTGAATAAATTTAAACTTTTAGATCCTGTCAAAGTTGGAGTTGCAATTACTGATATGATGACTGGGATGTATACTGCTTCTGCTTTAATGGCTGCTTTAGCTTATCGTGAAAAATTTAAAGGTTTCTCCTTTAACAAGAAAAAATAATTCATACCTTCATTCTGATTCATCAATTCATTCAAAAAGTTGGACAATATATTGATATTTCTTTGATGGATGTTCAAGTTGCTTATTTAGCCAATCAAGGTATGAATTACTTAGTTTCAGGTGTTCCTCCAGTAAGACTTGGAAATTATCACCCAAATATTGCACCTTATCAAGCTGTTCAATGTTCAGATGGATTTTTTATTTTAGCAGTTGGAAATGATAAACAATTTATTTCAGCTTGTAAAGCTCTTGATTTAGAAGAGCTAACAATTGATTCAAGATTTAAAACAAATTCAATGAGAGTCAAGAATAGAGAGTTATTGAAAGATATTTTAAATAGAGTTAATTTTGTTTTTGTTTTTTTTAAAAAACAAAAAAAGAAAAGGGAAATCTAAAATTAAAAAAAAAAACTTTTACAATCAAGACTCTCATTCAAAAGACGAAAAATGAATGGATGGAAAGATTGAAACAAGAAGGAGTTCCATGTTCACCAATTAATAATATTAAGGAAGTTTTTGAAGATCCTCAAATAATTCATCGAAATATGAAAATTGAGGTTTTGAATTTTTTTTTTAAAAAAAAAGAAACCTAACACTTCATCTTAAAAATAATTCAAATATATAAGATTGAAGATGAATCTCGTGGAATCATTCCTACAATTGCTAATCCAATTAAATTCTCTGTTTCAAAAATTGAAAAATACTCTCCTTCTCCTTCTCTTGGGCAACATAATGATATTTTAAAGGATTTAATTGATAAATAAATTCCCATTTAATAAATAATTGCTTTATTCAATTTCATCATCACATTTAAAATTTTATGGACTAGGGGTAAAATCTTGAGCTCCAAATACATTTAATCCTGAAAGTAGATTTCCTGTAACTCTAAAGAAGGTTCCTTTTTGGAAATTAGCTAAATGTTCTTGTGACTTTACTGATTTTATCGAGGTTGTAGATAAATTGATTGCAATTGGTGCCTGAAAGAAAAGAAAAAAAATTAATTTTCTGGAAAAAAAATGATAAAACAAGTTTTACTTTAGTTATCTTTTTATGTGTGTTAAGTTTTCCTTCACCTAAACCTATTTGAAGTCAAATATTTCAGAAAAGAAGAAAGAAAGAAAGAAAAGAAAAAAGAAAAGAAAAATACTTGGTTCAAATGACATTTTTTGAGTTGGAAGTGGACTATTATCAACAATAGGTAAAAATAAGAATCTTTTAGCTTGAGGTGACAATGCAATAGTATTATGTTGTTCGTTCTTTGATGTCCTTTTACTCCTGTAAAAATATTAAATTTAGAATTTAAAAAAAGAAAAAAGAAAAGAAAAAGAAGAAAAGAAAAGAAAAGATGAAAAAGTATACAAGTCAACAGGTGTTTCATTGTGTGATGTAAAAACTCCTAATAATAAACAATTACGAGCATAAAATCTTTCAACATTTTTTCCAAGATGGGTTTCAAGAATTGCTAAATCAATTGGATCAATCAATTCCTTAATTTTTGAGAGAATTCCCATTGCTCTATTTTGATATTCTTCAAGTTTGTTTCCATCCCATCCACCTTTTAAAAGTCTAACTAAAAATTGAAAATCAAAAAGGATTTGAATTGCTCCTTTTTCTGATATTTTTTCAACTGTAAAATCTTGTTGAGTGAAGTTTGAATAAACAGTAAATAATTTTTCAGTTAATTCGATTATTAATAATCTAACAACACCCTAAAAAAATTAATATTAGAAAAAGAAAAAGAAGAGAAAAAACATTAATTTTCAAAAAAAGAAAAAGAAAGAAAAAAATACTTTGTCTAGTGTATGACCACATTTTTTATGGGTTTCACTTGTTACAAAAAATAATGAGTCTAAAATAAACTTGGAAACTTGTGATGGAAGTTTGAATGAATCTGTGTTTTGAGTATTTGCTGTTTCCTCATCAAAAGATAAACCTAATGGAGATAAAAAAATATTAAATCAAAAATCAATCTAATTAACAATATTAAGAAAAAAAAAAGAAAAAAAAATTACTCTCCCAAACTATCGTTCTTTTTCCAGTTTCATTCCAAGGATAAGAAATAAGTGGTTTTTGAATTTTATCTGAAACATTTTTTGCAAGCCAATTCAACCATAAAGTGTGAGAAGAAATATAAATGTTGTTAAAAGCATCATGAAGTTTTTCAAGAACAGTTGACTCTGTTCTATGAATTTTTGAATTTTGATGCATGGATGATATTTTAGTTTTTCCATCTTTTTGAATTTGTGAAAGTTCTGATACTAATGGAAGATTTTTTGATTGAGTAACAATTGAGCGAGCAATTCTTCCAATAAAAAGCATTTTATTTATTCCAACTATTTATTTTTTTTTAAAAAAAAGATAAAAATTAAATTTTGTTTTTTTATAAAAAAAAAATTCAAAAAAAAGAATACCTTCTTGATTTGTTGAAGATTCTTCAATGTTTCGAAGCTAAAGAATTATTGTTGTTAGAAGAAAAAATAATAATAATAGAAATCAAATAAAAAAGAAAAAAAAGAAAAAAAATAAAAACATTATTTTGAAGTTCAATTGTATAATGAAGAATTTCTTTTTCAAAAGTCGTTTGTAAAATATTTCTGAGAGCCAAAGAGTCACTTTTTTTTTTTTTTAGTTAGTAAAGTAATTTAAGAATGGGAGAAAAATATCCAAAATAAACCTTAAGACAAAATTAAGGTCAGCATCTTTTCCTTTTGATGAGGTTTGAATAAATAAAGAAGAAAGATCATCTTTAATAAATTGTAATTCACGATCAAATCCCTCAAGAAAAGTAATGATAGTTCCAGTGAATCCAAAAACTCTATTTGAAATAGTAAAACTCATATTTCTAGTTTCTTCAATTGTCCATACAAATTGTCCAATGTTACTTTCTAATTAAATTAAATGGTTAAAAGGTTTGTCAATATTTCAAAAAAAAAGAAAGAAAAGAAAAGAAAATAACCTTTGGATAAACTATCAGATTTTTCGAGATTATTTAATAAAGGAATTAAGTAAGTGGATGATTGAGTTGTTAAATTCGTAAAAGATTTTTCAATGATAAGTGAACTCTTTTGGAAAAAAACATCTCTAAATGCTCGTTTCCATAAACAAAATTCCTCTCCCAAAACATTTAAACAAGCTTTTTGAAATGCAAAAGATTCTGGATGTTTTTCATCTAAAGGTTCTCCTAATTCAGAAATTCCCAAAGTTTTCCAAACAACATTTCTTGTTGAAGAAAGGTTTTGAGCCTTTTCTATTAATTGAAGCATCTCAAAAGTCTTTGTTTTAATATTTTCAATAATTTTTTGAAGCCAATCACGAGTTTTATTCTTGATTTTTTTTTTTTTTTTTGAAATGAATTATATTTTCAAAAAATTGAAAATAAATAAATAATAAATAGTAAAGAGGGAAAAATTACTTTGATTTCTGTCTGGAAATTAGCTTTTTGATTTGGTTCACCAAAATTAATATAGGGTGTGAATCTTTGAACTGTATCAGGTAAATATCTAGAAACAAGGTGAACATTTGTTTTTGAATTATATAATCCACTTATTGAATATTCGTTTTTATTTGATGGAAGAGTGAGTCCAGAGAAATTTTTATGTAAATTCCTTTTTTTTTATTTTAATTGATTTAATATTAATTTTGTTGGAAAGCCAATTTGAAGATTAGAAGAAAAAAAAGATATACTGTAAACAAATATCTAAAATTGAAGTTCCGTCATTAACAAGGAAAACATTATTTACGTGACAAATTGTAGTTTGTAGAAGTTGAATTACAGAAGAGATATGTGTTGAAATAGAAACAGCTAGAAAAAAAAAAGTAAGTAAGAAGTTGAGCAAATTATTTTCAAAAAGAAAAGGAAAAAAATACCAGAACTTTGATATCCAGCTAAAAGACTTTCAATTGAAATTTTTCTAATTTTTAAAAACTCTTCAAAACCTTCTAGAGGTGTAATTCTTTGTAATAAAATAATTGCAGATAAAGTCTCGACCAAACTCTAAAGAAAATATCATTTCAAAAAATGATATATGGAAAATCAAAATGAAAAAAAACTTACTTCATTTGTCAAATCACTTTTCTTTAGATGATTTTTACCCCCTTCTAAAATTTGAGTACGAAAATGACTAATTGCATCCCATTGTCTTTGAATTAAAGGAAATTGTTGCTACAAAAATAAAAAAATTAAATAAATAAATAAAGAATCATCCAAAAGAAAGAAAATTTTGAAAGTTACCAAAACTTTGACTGAATCTTTTTCATTTTTCGATTGTAAATTATTAAATATTTGTCGTGCTATTAAGAATAATCTACAAGCTAGTAAGAAGTGAGAACCTTCTAAAGCATGCCAAATCTTTTGATTGATTATTGATTAAATAAAAGAAAAAAGAAAAAGAAAAGAAGTTTACTTGTTCTGGAGTATCTACCAATAATTTAATTTGACCTGCAATTCTATAAATTCGGTTTTTGGAATCTAATGCATTTATAAATAAAATATATTTTTATGAATTCATTTAGAAATCATTCTATCAAAATAATCAAAAGTATTTACCTTTACTCTCTTGAGATTCATGAGGTCTTGTAACCTCAAAATTTGATATTAAAAATTCAGAATTACATGAAGTTTTTATGTCTCCAAATAAATTTTGAATTTGAAGTGCTGAATCTTTCATTTTTGTAATTGAATCAGCTGCTTCAATTAATTCTCTATATCTCTCTCTTGATTTTTATTGTAATTTTAACATTATGATTATATTGTTACTTCTATATTTTAAAAATATACCCAACCATCGTTCTTAGTTCTTGTTTCTTCTTCTCAATATCACGTCTATAAATTAAATAGAATGGTTTAAAGTAATTATAAATCAAATATATTAGAGTTATAGTTGAAACAAATAAGCATAAATATTTTTGTTTAAGGAAAGATAATTGTTAATTCCTCTACAACAACAAATAACAATATGCTTGTCTTAATAATAAAATATTGTTTCGAAGAGTAAGAAATGCTTACTTTGTTCTTTGTTCATAGTTCCTAATTTCAATGATCGATAACTTTTGAAAGATGATGTTGACCTCTCCTTCAATGTCTCGAGTTCCTGGTCTCCATTCCCTTGCCATCTTTTCCTATTATTTATTCATATTCTTATTATTCAATCCTAAATTTCAAATTATAAAATTTATATTTTTTGAATGATTAAAATCAAAAAATTAACTCTTTTACAATTACAAAAAAATGATTTCTAACTTCAATCTTAAATTTTTCTTATTTTAAGAAAGTTTGCTCTTTCCATTAAAAAATAAGAAAATTCAAATTTTTAATTCAAGTTTAATTCATTTGATTCTAGTTTTTGTTAAGAAATGTTAAATCTTTTGGTTTGTTTGATCTCTTTTGAATTAAGATCGATGAGTGAGATGGGTGTTTGATGAGGTGCGAAATGGTCCCTTCTTTTTCTCTTTCTTTGTTCTCATTTCTTTTCTCATCAAAGATTCCTTTCATCAGGATTATATCTTTGCATTGGAAATGAGTTCAAAATTTTTATTCTAATCATATTTGTAATTTGAAATTTGATCCTGAATTGTTTGAAATGAATCCTATTTGAAATTGATTTTGATTTTAAAATATCAAGTTTCAATCCTAAGATGAAATTCATTAAACTTTAAACCTCAAACGAAATAGTTCCTCCATAAAGTTCTTAGGTTTCCTTGATCATCAATATTGTTGTTGTATTGAGTTTAATGCAGATTAATGATTTCAATATTTTAGAAATAAAGTTCAAAAAAAATCAAATCAATGAAATTCAAAACCTATAGTTGATTTTTTCAAAATTTAATGTTTAATAAAACAATAAAGGTGCCATTCCTAAAGTACATCCAATTGTTATTCCAACCATATTTCCAAGAGCTTTTGCAACATGAGTCTTTGGCATTTGTAATTGTTTCCATGAAAGATTGGGATCAGGAATCCTTAACTTAGTTGACATAGCTTCTATAAAACCACCAGCTCCTAGACCTGCAATATCTGAAACCCAGTTTCCAATAGCAGCTGCAGCCATTGTTGATATTCCAAATGATACCCCTAATGTTGAATCAATATACTCTCCAGCTACAATCATAATTGCATTATCAAGGAATCCAAATCCTATAAATGGAACCCCATTTCTAAATCCATGAAGCATTAACTGATAATTACTTGGAACTGAATTTATATTCAAATATTTATCTTCTTTTTCGTGTTCTTTAACGAATAATTGTTGAGAAAGTAGCTACTTTGAATTTATTAATAAAATATTATTTTTCATTTTTCATTTTTTGGGTAAAATGGCAAATTTAAATTAGAAAACCAAACCTCTTTTTCTTTAGAATCTAAGGCATTTGCAAGGTCTTGAACAAATTTTGAATCTTTTTGAATTTGATTTCTAAACTCTACAATAATTTTTTCATTATCACTCACAGAGTGATGGTTCAATCTAATTGCAATCCTCAAGCAATTCTATTTATTTATATATCATTAGTTCATTGTAGGTTTTATTTCTTTTCTTTCAAAGATTATTCTCCAATAAAATCATCAATAATAGAAAATTAAAAATCAAATATTAAAAATCAAATATAAACCTGTTGAGTTAAAACTCTCTGTGTTCTAATTAATTGTGATGTTCTTCTTGAAACAATTGGAAATAGATTCATTCCCACGATTCTACTATTTTGAATTTTATCAGAGATCTACAACCAAGAAAAAAAAACTGCAATAAAATTTCAAAAAAATTAATAAAAATTGAATCAAAAAAGTGGGTAAAAATGATTATAATTGATGAAATTGAAGTGGTGGAGGCAGTATGAAGTTGGTGAACTGTGAAGGGAGTGGTTGAATTGAAGAAAAGAAAAAAAAAAATGAAAAAATCGCCATGTTTTTTTCTCTGAAAAAAATGGCGGAAAAAAGAAGAAAAAAAGAAGAAAAAAAGGGAAAAAGGATGATTATTCCAGTGAGGTGCTTTACATGTGGCAAGGTTGTAGGAAACAAATGGGAGCAATACCTTAGTTTATTACAAGATGATTACTCTGAAGCGTAACATTTTTTCATTATTTCTTATTTATCTTTATTGTATTGTATCTTTGTTATATTTGGGTTATATTTTGTTCTTGTTGAAAAGGATGGAGTTGTGAAAGATTTCAATTAATTTCAGTTTTTTTTTTTTTCCAAACCAAAAAACTCTTC
>Ga0209960_1004194_pt1 | contig 11303 bp, 10 predicted proteins | sample ThiBiot_500_plan_2_FD_183947 | JGI IMG/M metagenome (GOLD analysis project Ga0209960, IMG submission 183947) | Wastewater bioreactor microbial communities from Cape Town, South Africa - Thiocy_expt_500_plan (SPAdes) | ecosystem: Engineered > Bioreactor > Thiocyanate-remediating >... | reverse complement strand
TTTTTTTTTTTTTTTTTTTTTTTTTTTGCGATTCCTTTGTTTCTTTACTTATTATGTAAATGAAAGTTATTATTACCTGTACAATTAAGTCCAAAATATCCTGATTTACAAATATTACAATTGTTTCCACCACTACTTTCCCATCCTATTTGACATATACATTCTCCTGTTCCATTTATTCCGGCGTTGCATGTTCCATGACCACAATTTGGACATGCTATTTTAGAGAAAAAAAAATTGTGAATTATTGATTGAAAGAAAAAGAAAGAGAAAAATTACATTGGCAATTTATTCCATAATAACCAGGAAGACATTGATTACAATCGAGACCAGTGAAACCAGTTGGACACTCACATTGTCCAGTATAACAATTACATTTCCCTGCTCTACAACCTCCACATGAAACACCTTATTATCGATTTTTTTTTGTTTTTGTTTTTTTTTTTTTTTTTTTTTTTTTTTTTTTTTTTTTTTTAAAAAAAAATTTTTTGAAAGAAGAAATCTTTACAAGAACAAGGAGTAGCAGATATTTTGACAGAAGCCAATACAGTGGTAGAATCTGCAATATTTGCCTAAATTTAATTGTTTGTAGGGATTATCATGCAAGAATAAAAGAAAATGGGAAAACCTCTTGAAGAACAATTTTTCCATCACTTCCTGATATTAGCCTCTGAGTTTTTTCAACATATTGATTGACACCCAGTGCAAGATTACTGTTTTTCAAAGAAAGAAAAAAGAAGAAATAAGAACAAATTGATTTTTTTTTTCAAAAAGGAAGTTAAATTTTTTTTAAAAAAAGACCTTGCAAGGATGTAAGTGCTTGAATCTCCAGTAACATTTAAATTATTGATAGAATCTGTTCGAGCACCCATTGTTACGCTAACATCATAACTCCAATTTGGTTTCAAATAAACTGTCCATTTAGCATTTCTTTTCATTTCAATAATAGAATTTTTTGGTTGGCCGTCTGCAGAACTTTTTTTTTGGTAAATAAATTTGCAGAAAACAAAAGAGAAAAAGTTAAAAGAAATAAATTTTACTACTGAACGGCTTGTAAGGTATGATCAGTGTCCCATCCAAAAGTACCAAAAGAAGTGCCACTAATAACTGCACCTGTTGCAATGACATAATTATCTATTGCTTGTGTTGTAGATAATCCAAAGTTATATAAATAAATCCCTGTATTTGGTCCTCCTGTATTGCAGTTCATTTATGAAAGGAAAGTCGGAAAAAAAAGAAAAAAAATGAAAAAAAATGAAAAAAAATGAAAACAAAAAGAAAAAAAAAATGAAAAAAAAAAGAAAAAAAGAAAAGAAACCTGTAGTAGGAAGAGAAAATCCATTGTTACAATTACATATTCCACAATTAAAATTTGTATTTGATCCATAACAAGTTCCAACAACAGTTGAACCTTGTGATTCAAAATTTTTTGAAAGCATTAAAATAAAATTCAATAAATAAAATAAAATAAAAATACAAGCACAATCATTTCTAGTAGGACTGTCTATAAATCCAGGATTACAAATACATTGCTTTGTTGAACATTGACAAACACCTCCTGAAGTACAATTTAAGCATGCATCTTGGCCTATTTCCATTGTTTTTGATATTTTTCTCTCTTGTCGACTTTTTTTTTAAAAAAAAAAAAATACAATCACAAGTAGCGGACTGGTTTACTCCTGGAACTAGATTGCAAACGCAAGTACCAGTATTATAATCACAATTCCCATTTAATTCATTGCAATTTGGATGACAAAGTCTTGGAAAATTTCCTTCATATTCTCCACTTTATTTTTATTTATTAAAATACAAAAAAAAAAAGAAAAGAAGAAAAAAAGTGATTAAATATACCTAACTGATAACAAAAACATTGCTATTGTATTGTATTGTGGATAATATTAAGTAGGGTAATGACAAAATCAGTTGGAAAAGAAAATGAGGAAATTAAACCATCATTGTAGTCTTGATCGCCAAGATCAAATAAATCTTCAAATCCAAGAACAACTCCATAACTAGTATCAATAAGTGCAACGTGACGACGGTTCGTGTTACTGTTGTACAAATTTACAGAATCGATTGATGACCAAGTATAAAGTCTATTTATTCATTTTTTTTTTTTTTTTGTTTTGAATAGAAAAAATGAAGAAAATTACTCTGTGCTACTTGGTTTCACTGAACCTTGAGCAGCATCAATTGAGCATCCATTGTTTCTGTAACAATCATAATTACGCCCTCCATTTTGAATTAAACAATTTTTCATTACAGTATTGTTTCGACATGTATCTGAAATATAGCGACTGCCAGCTCCATCAGCATGCAGAAAAAATCCAACACCAATTCCTGGAGGAAAAGGTCCAATTGTTGCGGTTAAACCTAATCGAGGCACAACTTTTATATTTTAAATCGTTTGGATTCTTATATGGATTACCATCCCAGCTTGTATCGCCAAATACATCTAAAATAATGATATGTTTTCTTTTTTGTTTTAAAAAAAGAAAGAGAAAGAAACCTTTGTAAGAACCATTAATTGGGAGTTTAGTGTTTTTATCAATGAGAAAATAACCCATTTGGTTTCTATATCCGGCACCATCTCCAACAATAGTAATATTAATACTTCCTTCAGTTGCAAACCAAACATTGGGTGATATTTGAGAATTTAGGTATGCTGCTCTTTGTGCTAATTGAGCTGCAGTCAATTTACCATTTCCATTTGGATAAAGTGAAAAATCAGCTTCTGGGAAAAGAGCATTCTAAAATAAATTAAATTTAAATAAATTATTCAGTTATTTCAAAAGAAAAAAGAAAGAAAGAAAATTACAAGAAAATCCAAAAGGCTTTGATCAATAAGTTGAAAACTTGCTCTTTCAGGACAACAAAGGGATCCCAACTCAGCAAACACATTTGAAGGACAGATTGTTCCAACAACTGTACTCAAATCAAAAACATTTTGATATGATGAGGCTCCGCATTTTTCAGATGAATCTCCAGCACAGTTTGTTGAACATAAAGAATCAGAAACTTTATCAGCAGCATTTATCAAATTTGAACAAAAACATTGTGTGGTTTTTATAGCAGCATATCGATATTCTATGATTATTTGATTATTATTTAGAATTTTTTTTTTTTTTTTGAAGTTCGAAAGTTTGGCCTACTTTGAAATTGACAATTTCTTGCACACAATGGCCAACTCATTAAATCTGTACTTGCAATTTCATTTGATTGAGTCATAGCATTAAAAGAAAAGGTTGAAGGAGAGCTGTAACATCCAAGGGAAACAAAATCGTCTATTAAAGAAGAATTAAAAAAAAAAAAAAAATGATTTCATTAAAATCACAATTACATTTTGTTGCTGGTCCATTTTGTCCAAATATCAATGCATAAAATAATAATAGTACATAAAAGCTTTTCCTTCGAGACATCCTTAATAGTAGTGAATTGGAGTTCCCCTTTCTCCTCTTTGACAAAAAAAAAAATAAATATCAAAGGACAAAACAATTAAACCGCATTTTCTTCCCCCAAATCTTTTACAAACACCTTAACAAGTCCAATACAAAGCTGTAAAATTGGGATGACTCTTAACAACTTATTTTCTTTTATTTTATTTGAATAAAAATGAGATAATTAAACGAATACCTTATGCGTTTGTCAATCAGGATTCCTGTTCCGCCATTGAAAGGTTGAGTTTTCGCCATTTTTTATTTACCACTTTTTCCAAAAAAAAAATTTTCAGGGAACCAAAATCAAAAACGAAAAATCAGTCTAATAATCTAATAAAATGAATTTATTTTTCAAAATTTTTATAGTTCTTATTTAAAACTAATTATTTACAAACAGACATCTCCTTCTATATCCCTTCTTTCTTTATGAAAGTTCTTCATAATTATCTTCATCTCCAATTTCTTCTTCATCTCCTAAATGCTCTTCCATCTCTTCATTCTCATCACTCTGTCCACTTCCTTCATTATGTTCATCCTCTTCATCCTCTTCCTCTTCCTGAGATTCATGGTGAATTTGAGGGAGATATTTTTGATTGTGATCTTGACTTTCAAGTTCATAATCTTTTTTGTTTTCATCATGATGTTGATCAGCTTGTTCTTGTTCCTGTTCTTGATCTTGTTGTTCTTGTTCTTTCTCCTTCTCTTTTTTAATTTCATTCATCCTTTCAAAAGCATGTTCAAATTGTTCAAATGGGATTTGTTTTAATAAATCTTTTGCCTCTTTTACTGATTTTATCTCTTGAAGCATTGTTAAAAGACGTCTAGCCTTGAAAAGTTTAATTAAAGTTATTAATTTTAGTTATTAATTTTAATGGCAAAGGTTTGAAGGAAAAAATAAAATAATTCAAACTTGGTGCATCTTTTTATGTTGCATTAAATGAGTCCTTTGTCTAAATGCCATTTCACATCCAGGATAATCACAAGGGAAAGGTTTCTCTCCTATTTATTAAATTAAATTGTTTTTAATTGTTGGATAATCCAAAATTTTTTTCTTGATTTCTTGAAAATAATTGCTATACCTTTATGTAAACGTATATGAGCTTGTAAATGTGCTTTTGCTGTAAAAGTTTTTGAACAATTAAAATAATCACATCTAAAAGGTTTTTCTCCACCATGACTAGTTCTTTCATGTCTTTTTAAATGTCCAGGTTGTCTATAACTTTTCCCACATCCTTTTATTTATTTATTTATTTATTATTTATTTTTTCTTCAAAATATAAAAAAAAAAATTAACCTTGAAAAGTACAAAGATATGGTTTAGAAGAGAGATGAATTTTTCGATGATGAAGTAGAGTTGTCATATGTGAAAAAGATTTTCCACATCCATCAAAATCACAAACAAATGGTCTCTCACCTAATATTATTTTGTTGTTGTTGATTTTTTTTCTTTAGATATTATCGAAGGATCAAAAACAAAAAAAAACCTGTATGTGTTCGTCTATGATTTTCTAATCCTCCTTTTTGTCTAAATGCTTTATTGCAATCAGGAAAGTCACAAAGATAAGGTTTTTCTCCTATTTTATTTATGAATAAAGTAAAAGATAATTTATGATTAAATTAACTAATTAATTAACTAACCTGTGTGCATCCTACGATGAACCCTTAAATTTGCTTCATTAAGAAAAGTTTTTGTACACATTTCAAAATCACATTGAAAAGGACGCTCTCCTAAAGGAAAGAAGAATAAATTTGAATCACAAATTTCCATTCAAAAAGAAAGAAGAAATCAAGAAGAAAAAAAAAAGTAAATCATACTCCGAGGATCCTTTCCATTCATTGGTTTTGTACAAGAAGGATACCCGCCTCCATTTTTTAATTCATCATCATGTTGATTCCCCTCCAATTGTCCAAGATTATTCACAGAATTCATTTGATTGATATGGTTAACATTATGAAGATTGTTGAGATTATTTAAGCCATTGAGGTTGTTGATATTATTGAGGTGATTAATATTATTAAGATTTTGAAGAGAATTTAGATGATCTGGGATAGGTGATTGTTCTTGATTCATTAAATTGCGTACTTTTTTTTTTTGAGAAAAAATTAGAAAAATTGAGGAAATTGATAAAAATAAAGAAATTATACTCATTAAATTGGGAGGTGGATTATGATGATGGTGATGATGAAGTGGAGGGTATTGATAATGGAGTGAAGGATGAAAGTTCTCTGGGTGGAGCTCCTCACCCAGGTTCAAATGCTCATTTTCCATCATTTTCCTTATAAGGTAGATTGATAGCTCTTCCTATAATTTTAAAGTAAAATTAAGGTTAATATATTAAATCTTCTTTATTTTTATTTAATGTCTAATTTAGAATTAGTCAACAGATGATTTCATATTAATCTTAGGTTCGATTTAATGACAGTCATTTCCAATACATTATAATCAAGTGAAACTTTTTTCAAAAGATCTCAAAATCTTTCATATTCTGATCATTTGAATTAACCATTTATTGGTTCTAATTGTTCTTCATTAATTTTATTTCATCCTCTAATATATATTTCATTGACTTCCTCTTGAAAAATTTAAATACTTTTTTACTTTTCAATTCTAATCTATTCTAATGAATGTTTCCAATAATTCTACATCTATCTACATCTATATCTCCATCACTTTCATATAATTTTTTCAACGAAAACTTCATAAGGTCTCAGCCTAATAGCTCGTCTTCCTATTGAACTACTTTAATAAATAAAACTATAAGAATAAATATAAGAGCTAATTAACTGGTTTCAACTTCATCCATCTTTTCAAATGATATAATAAATTGGTTTCACACTAAACTCAATTGAATCCATTAAATTTCCAATCCTTCTTCAATATATTCCTAATATTAATATTCAGCATCTCGATGTATTAGTGTTGATGCATTGATGTATAAATGGGAGAATTGGTTGTTCAACAATGATTGAGTTTACTGAGTTCTTCGAATTTCGATGCTGTTCAATTGAGCTAAATGCTAATTCAAACTAAAAATTAACTTATAATTAACTCTTGTGAATGATCAGAAAGTTTTATGATTTGAATTCTCATAAATGTATTAAAGATAACAAAATATGGATGAGCAACTCATATTCATATTTTTCTAAGTCTTAGACAATTTTAAGTCTTCTAAATGAACCAAAGTTTGGAGGATTCGTTTATTTCAGGCAGAAAAAAAAAAAAAAAAAAATTGGAAAAACAATATTATAAAAAAAACTATCGACATTCAGATTAACAAAAGAAATACATTTTGGTGTTGATTAAATCATTTGAAACTTTAAAGTGTTTAATAAAAAAAAAAAGAATAAAACAAATAAAATCAAAAGAAAGAAACGCATTTAAATTTGTGAACTTGGTCAAGAGAAGGTCGAAGTTTATTGAATTGTTTAAAACTGAATAAATAACTGATCCATATTCCAAGGCAAGGTGCAGAATACGATTTCAAGTGAATTCCTTATTTGCAAATACAGAAGAAGCTGCACTGAGGAGAAATGAAGGCACTCTCAGCAACGTATGATCAAAGTGAAAGGGATCCAGAAAACACTATGGAACTATCAAGAAGATGGAATCAAAGTTTTTCTTATGCATTTGTTGGGACTCATGATGTTGTTCAAGTTCAAACAATTCAGAATGGTTCAAGTTTCCTATCTCCACTCTCCAATTCAAGCAACACCTCTCACATATCCAGGTCCAGCTCCCAGGTGAAAAAGAAGCTTCAATCATAAGAATTGATGTTTTTGAATTCACTACTACTCCTCCAAATCGCAATATCGAAGTAGTGATCATGGATGATGTTCGAATGAAATGGGGTGCTATCATAAAAAGAAGGTCTATTGGAGAATATGGGTACATCAAATCCGCAAGCACTCAAGCACTCAAGCTGTTCTACTTTTTAGAATTGACAAACAAAGAGTTATTGTGGCCAGTTATAGAACCCTAACTGTATTTTCATTAGAAATGAAAAGAGCAAAAAAAAAAAAAAAAAAAAAAGAAAAAAAAAGAAGGTTCTTACAAATTAAATGAAAAAAAAAAATTATGCTTGGAATTGGCACTCTTCTTTTGTTGAGGTTGTAGGTGAATTGGCAATCAACTTACTTCCATTCTTCAATGGATTTTTGCCATCGAGGATTTAAGCAAAAGTGAAAGTGCCAAATTGAAAGTTGCTTAATCATTGAAAAAAATTTTTTACAACAGTCAGTAAAGATCAAAATAAAATAAAGTATAAAATAAAATAAAATAAAATATAAAAATAAAAAATAAAATAAAATAAAATAAAAATCAAAATAAAAATAAAAATAAAAATAAAAATAAAAATAAAAATAAAAATAAAAATAAAAATAAAAATAAAATAAAAATAAATAAGAAAGAAGAAAGAAGAAATAACAAATAAGAAGAGTACCTCATTGACGGAAAGAGCTACAGAAAAAGAGAAGAAAAAAAAAAATTGTTTTTTGTTGCACACATCCGAATCAACAGAAGATTTTCTAAATCTTCAATTCAAACAACTAACCAACCAACCAAAAGCTCAATCCAACAAACATATTGTGAATAATATAAACGAAGATATAAGATACAAATGAAACGAACAGGATAGATCGAGGTCAGAGAGGAAAGAAAAAGAAAGCTGAAGTGACTGTCATGATTTTTTTTTAAAATTTTCTGTTTTTCCAAAACCAAGATGGCGCACTCATTTCGCTTCACTTATTCTCATGATATTATTCACTTATGAGTGCTTTAAACTGTAAACTTGAGTCAAATTTAAACTAGAATTTAGATTTTCCTTACAAAATGTTAAAATTGACTTTCCTCAATATTTCCATTATAATTACAATTAGAAAGTTTGAGATTAGAAGGATGCCATGCTGCATTATTTAATTTTGACTGAACCCAATATATGTCATGGATTGATTGATTGATTGTTTTGACCATTAACTAATAAACATCTATTCTAAATATGATAGATAGATAGAATGTCAGGATTGACTCAGTTTATAGTTGTAAGGAAAGACTTATTAAGCGGACTTAATTGGCCTGTAGGAAGTGTGATAGGTATTCTTTTCAATTTAAAAAATATATTGAGAAAAGAACAATTATTATTATTATTTAGCTCAAGGATGTCACGCTGCAACAGCTGCATTATTTAAATATAAGGATGATGAAAATGTACAAATTTATACAAAGGATTTAGATTCTATGACTAAAGTAGTTTATGAGGTGAAAAATGAAAACCAATTAAGAAAAGTTATTGAAAAATTAGAAGACGCCAAACTTGATTATAAAAGTTGGACTGAACAACCAGAAAATATTTTAACTGCAATAGCTACAAAACCTTATCGGAGAGAAGATGTTGGAGATGCTTTTAAAAAATGTCAACTTTTCCGGTGAGAATCCCAAAATTTTATCACAAATAAAACCCATCAAAATTTTATTTATTTTATTTAATACATTTATTTTTATCAATTGGGTGATATATTTTATTGGGAGGAGAAGGAGTTGTTAATATTCTTGATTTATTTTTGTATTTATAGTATAGGAAATGAGGAGGAAGAGGAATCTTCAAGCCCAAAGAAAAAAATGCGATATTCTAAAAATGAAGAGGATCAAAAACAAATAGACAATTTACCTCAAGTAAAGAAAGAATTATTGGCTCTTTTAAAAAGAATTCCAGATGAACATTTTGAAAAAGTTTACAAAATTACAAGAGATTTTCAAGAGAAAAAAAAGGAGAATGAAAATGATGAGGAAACTGAAGAAGGTGAACAAATGATTCAAGACATTATTGAAGATTTAAGAAAATTGGTTCCAATCAATTCAGAAGCACCTGGAGAAAAATTTCATTTTAATATCTTTGAAGGAGTAAAAATTTTATTTATTATTTATTTGAAGATTTAAATATTTAATATCAAAAATGAAAATTAATAAAACATAGTATGAAGGACACACAAAAGATAATACAGTCAATGTTGATAACTTTTTATATGATGATGATGATGTAGATGAACTTTGTAATGATAATTTGTTACAGAGAAATTATTGCCAAGATTGTGGATCAAAGAATATAGTTCCATTAAGTAAGAATTATTTTTGATTTTCTACTTTAAACCATTGAATTTTTTTTTAAAAAAAAAAAAAAAAAAAAAAAAAAAAAAAAAAAATCAATCATTTAGATTTTGTTAGTCATTCTGCTTCTGCTTTTGAACTTCAATATCTCTTTCAACATGTGTTAAAAGGAAAGATTGAAGGGAAAACATTCATTGATATTGGATCAAGACTTGGTGCTGCCCTCTTTTGTGTAAATTTCTTTTCTTTTCTTTTCTTTTCTTTGGATTTTAACAATCATTATAATAATAGGGATTTGCTTATAGTCCAGCAAAAAAATTAATTGGAATTGAAATGAATGAATTTTTTTGTCAAATCCAAAATAAGATTATCAAAAAATATAAACTTCAAAGTAGAGTCGAGGTTCTTATTTATTTTTTCAAAAAAAGAGAAAGTAAAGAAAAAGAAAAGAAAAAGCAATATAACAATCAAATTATTATTAAAGGTAATTTGTAGTGATGTTTTAAAGCAAAGTGAAGTTGTTCAAACAGGAGATGTCTTCTTCCTCAACAATTTCCTTCAATTTTTTGCTCCAATTGAACAACATCAACAATTTTGGAACTTTTTAATGAAGAATATCAAAAAGGGAGCTTGGATTATTTCTCTTCCAACTTTAGAAGATCAATTTGCTGCTTGTCAAGTTATTCTCTTTTTTTTTTTTTTCTTTTTCATTATTTTATCATATTTCTCAAAAATTTTTGTTTTTTTTAAAAAAAAAATAGATGCAAACTTCTGTTTCAGATTGGGCAAAGAAATCCAAATTTGAAGTTGATGATAAAAAATTCACAGAAGAAGAAATTGAAGATTTGGAACAATATCACCTCTACCAAGTGATTTAATTCTTTTTGTTAGACTTAACACAATGATAGATTTTCTTTTCTTTTCAATAAATGAAGTCAAAAGGTTTCTGAAAAAGTTGTTTGGGATTCATTAGAAATCAATCCCAAAAAAAAAAAAATTTTTTTTTGACTTTTTTTTTGAGAGATTTTCAGGCTGAGTCCCCAAGCAATTCGAAAGGGGATCACAAACAAGGATATTAGAAATACAATACAATTCAATTCAACAGTCCAATATAATAAAGAATAATATCAATTCGATCTAAGATATAAATATAATAATATAATAAGATCAAAAGAATGGATGAGGATTGGGTCAATGTTAGAGGTTTTTTCTTTCTTTCTTTGATTTCTTTGTTCTCCTTTTAAATTTCAATTCTTTTAAACTTCAATTTATGTATTCGAATTGTTTCATTTTGTTTGTTCATATTGTTGTAATGATAGTTTATATTATTCACTTGTATTATTTATCATGTGGTTTGAATGAGTTTCGTCTAAATGTTCTTTATTTCATTTTACTTTTAGAAATAATGGCACATTGCCAAGTTTTGTAATGCCAAGTGAATGACCGATTGCTCCTTCTTCTATTTATTTCTCTATTAACCTATTTTATTTTCATTTATTTTGAAATTGTGATTATATTTCATTATTTATTTTGAATTCATTTTCGTTCACTTCAGTTTTTTTTTTTTATTTGTCACGGAATTCCTGACTAAAATTCCTTTAGAATTTCAGTGACTGACAAAACAAATTTTTTTTTCTTTCTATCATTAGAGTTTGATCATAACAATAATAATAATAACACTGCACCAATGTCAGGAGCACCTTCTTCTAAACTTCAAATATCTGTTTCTTGTAGGTTTGCTTTTTATGAATTTTCTCTTCTTTGAA
>Ga0209960_1004190_pt1 | contig 11311 bp, 13 predicted proteins | sample ThiBiot_500_plan_2_FD_183947 | JGI IMG/M metagenome (GOLD analysis project Ga0209960, IMG submission 183947) | Wastewater bioreactor microbial communities from Cape Town, South Africa - Thiocy_expt_500_plan (SPAdes) | ecosystem: Engineered > Bioreactor > Thiocyanate-remediating >... | reverse complement strand
AAAAAAAAAAAAAAAAAAAGAAAAAAAAAAAAAAAAAAAAAGATGCAAAAAAAGGACTTGGAGAAGCAGCATATTTATATCATACAGTTCAAACAAATATGAAGTATAAATGTCTTCCAATTTTATATTCTCTTGATGGTGAAGAAAAGAAAGCAATAAATACTTATGTCTTTTGTATTTGTAATGGTCAATATTTTGGAGGAGGAATGAAAATTTCACCTGATGCAATCCCACATGATTCCCTTTTTCATATTACTTCTATGTATGATGTCTCTTTTAGACAGGTTCTATTCTACTTATTTTTTTTTTCAAAAAAAAAAAAATCATTTGATATATATCGACAACTTTTTTTTTTAAAAAAAATAAATTAATAAAAAGGCACTTTTCAGTCTTTCTCATAGAATAAGAAATGGTACACATATTGACGCAAGTGATAATGCTGAGTCTTATCAAGCTAAACAAGTTTATGCTGAACCAGATCCAAATGGATTGACTAAAGATCCCATTTTAATTGAAGCTGATGGAGAATTATCAGGAAGATTACCTGCAACCTTTAGTATTAAACCTCAATCAATTGAACTTATTGTTCCTGAATCATATTGGAAAACACTTCTTTCAAAATCTAAATCCACTCTATTTGAACAATCTGAAAATCAAAAAGAAGATACACAACATTCTGATGATGAAGATGAAATTGATGAAGATGAAGAAGATGAAAATGAAACAAATGAAAATTTAGTTCAATCAAATTCAGGTGAAAAGTCAACCGACAATGAAAATGTAAACATAAATCAAAATCAAAATCAAAATCAAAATCAAAATGAAAATTTAAAGGAAAATGAAAATTTAAGCGAAAATCAAAATGAAGATAGAAATGAAAATGAAAGTAATCAAAAAGAACAAAATGAAGAATAAATAACAAGTTGAAAATAATGATGTTAATAAAGAGCAAATCATTTATTATGATATTATATTATTTTTAACATTTCATTGTTAAGATTCTGAAATTATTCATTATCATCCTCTTCTGGTTCATCTCTAATTTCTTTTGGTTCCTCATCTTCACCAAATTGAATTGCATGATCAACTTGTGATAATAAACTCTCAATTGATTCTTCATCTTCAACATTTAATGGAATAAAACTAACCATATTGTATTCATCAATCTATAATAAAACAAAGAAATATTTAAATCAAAAAAAGAAAAGGAAAAAGAAAAAGAAAAAAATACAAGTTGTGCAAAAGCTTCATTAAGTTTTTGGAATTTTTTGGATGTGGTACGATTTAAATTTTTAATAAGTGTATGTGTATCAGTTTCTAAAAATCTATTTGATAAAAAATTTTTTTTTTTTTTTTTTTTTTCTGAAAAGAAAAGGACAAGAGAAAAAAAAATTAAATACTTATTAATTTTTTTATGTGATGCATGATCTTTGTAAAGATCCATTTTTGTTAATACATTAATATGAGGAATTTCAAGTTGAATCATTGCTGAAAGAGCACTCAATACTCCAGATAAAAATTTTGCAGCTATAATCATATATAATTAATTAATTATATATTTTGAAAAAAAAAGAAGAAAGAAGAAAGAAAAAAGAAAAAGAAATTTTTACAATCTTCCACAAATTGTGAATCTATTGTATAAATTCCACAAATTGAATATCCTTGATTCTTTAAAAATTCTTTAACTAACTTCATTACAGGAAAATGAGTATATAATTCAATTTGTCCTATTTAATTTTTTTTGTTTTTTCATGGGGATTATTATTATTTCTCCAAATAATCTTTCTATCTATTTCCTACCTGGACAATCAATAATAAGATAATCATCTTCAAAACTTCCAAGTTGTTCTTCAAACCAATCCAAATTATTCACAAAATATCTGAAATATATTTTAATAATTAGTTTTTGAAAAATAATATTATTCTAATTTTTAAAAAAATTTCATACTCCATACAATATACAAGTCCTCCATTTGGACCAAATTGAAGATTTTCATCCTCAGCTACATCATCAAGAGTAATTAAATCACGAATATCTAAAATAATAAAAAATATTAATCGATAAAAATTAAAGTATATCAATCGATCAATCAATATACTAAAATGTTTCAAAAAAAAAAAAAAAATGAAACCAATCGAAGGTTCATACGCAAAATATTCAGCAGCAGGGTCCAAATTCACAATATGAACTGTTCTCTTACTTGCCATACAATGACTTTGAATAGTTTCACAATATGTGGACTAATAATAAATATATATATTTGAAAAGAAATTAATATTAATTATTATTTAGAAAATTTTACCTTTCCACTTCCTGCTGGTCCCATTACCAATTGAGCATACTTCATCTTCTAATTTTCTCCCCTTCTTTCTAAAACTGAAAAAACCTATGATTAAAATATAAGAAATATAAAAAGAATTATTATTAAATTTCAATATTTCTTTATAATGTTAATATTGAAAGTTTTAATTTTGAATTGTTGAGGATTGAAATTGATGTTTTTAAAAAAATTTTCAATTTTTTTTTTTTTTTTTGGTGGGGATTTTTTCATAACCACCTTGATTTTTTCCCTATTTTTTTCTAAATCAACAAGGGGTTTGATTTTTATCACCCTCGAAATTTTTTGAAAAAGTATAAATACAGGCTTTTTTCTTTTTTTTTTCTCGTGGTCGAAATTCAAGAAGACAAAATTTTTTGAGGAGATGAAAGTTTTTTTAAAAAAATTTATTGAGAAATATTCAATTGTTTCATTCCTTTGGTTTCATCTCTTTCCCACACAACACGACTATACCTATGGAGTCTATGAGAACATCATAATGTTATGGTGAAAATTATGACACTGATCCATAAATTATTGAGACTGAAGATAACTAAAATAACTCCATGAAGGAAAAAAAGAGTCAGCCAAAGAGCTTTGTTAAAAGAAAATCAAATATAAGAGGGGATGTGAACTTGAATCCATTAAATTCAGTTTTTATGATAATTCCAGCTATAATCCAATCATCCAAAGAATGATAAGATTCATCAAAGTTAAATCCATATTTTGGATCATAAAGAGATACAATTTTTCTAAACATTTGAGAATCTTGTTCAGTGAATTTGGTACTTTGAAACCAATAAAAAGAACGTGTTGAGAGAAAATAATGTTGGTATTCTGGTATAAATAAAGAATTATTTTGTTGAAAATTTTCTCCTAATGCACGATACTTATTATAAAAATAGTCAAAAGTAGAACGAATAATTCCAACATGTCCATGAGACAATTCAAAAAGTGTACTCACTGCCTCTTCATCAAATTTTAAATCACGTTTCTTAGAATAACTATCTACTAGTTCTAAATATTCCTGTTGAGTGAGACGTAGTTTTTCAATCCCAGAAGGAAATTCAAAATTAAATGGAACCTCTAATTTTGATTGTCCATAATTTTCACCATATCCACTCATAAAGAGAAGTCTGATTGACATTACTTCCTGTGATAATTTTTTTACATCTTCCCAAAAATCTTTAAACTTAACTTGGTCATATAAATATTGTGATTCATCAATAATAATTAGCATTTGAGTATTTTGAGCTTTCAAATCATTCCAAGAGATTCCAATTTCCTTGAAAAAATGTTCATCAATATTATTACTAGTACTTGATCCTAACATAGTGATTGAGATGACAGGTCCAAATTCAGTTCCATTTAATTCTTTTACTAAATGAGAGATCATAGATGTTTTTCCTGTCATTGGTGGACTTCTTAAAAGTGCAATTTGATTCTCTTTTAACCAAGTTTTTATGATATTAAATCTTTCATTTGAAATTTTGAAAAATGAATCCTTTCCTTCAGCTAAACAAAGATTATTTCCCATGTTTGAATGAATTTTTGCAACCAAAAAAGAAAAATCTAAAATTAAAAATGAAAATGTTTCAAATAAATAGAAAAATCAAAAAAAGAATTCAATAATTCAGAAAAAAAAAAAAAAACCTTGTGTTTCCTCTTTCCAAGTAGAAGGTAAACTCATTTCCTAGCACTCAATGATATCTTCAAAAGCAATCACTCATTCAATTCAATAAGTTTCTCAAGATTTATTTGCGCCATTTTTTTCATTTCTTCTTTTGTTGAATTTTTTTTGGACTCTTGCATTCAAGAATTGTTGAAGGTTTGTTTATTCGTTGTTGCAAACTAATCACGACAACTACATACAAGTGAGATCTTTTCAGAGTTTCTGTAATTCTAGGTTTACCAAAATAATTGAGAGTTCGCCATTCTAACTCATTCAAATCTTGCAAAAACTCGGAAAACAAAGGATCATCTTTTTGGAATGCAGCAATTGAACAGTGATCTCAGATTTAAAAGTTTGAAATAGATCACAATTCCAATAATAATATTGTGCACAGAATAGAATTGAAATCATAAGAAGATAGAAGACAATCTATTAGATGAAGTCATTGAAGTCATCGGTCAGAGAGGGTTTGGCAAAAGGAGGTGGAGAAAAATTTGCAAAACCCGCCAAGCAAAGCGGAAAAGTATAAATAAACGGAAAATTTTTTTTTGTTTTCTGAAAAAGTATAAAGAGGACCTTTTTTTTTTTTTCGGAAAGAATTTTTACCAAAAAACTAAAAAAAAATTTCAAAAACTTTGATTCAAAAACTACAGATTGTAAGATTTTTTTGTTTGCATTTGATTCTTTAAACACAATATTTCTTCAATACATCCTTTATTTTTGATTTTATTTTATTTATTGTTGATAAAAAAATTGGAAAAAACTTTTGTTTTTTTGCAGTAAAACAGCAATTTTTTTTTTTTTTTTTTTTTTTTTTTTTTTTTTTTTTTTCTTGGTTTGAAAACATAATTTTCATTTTTTCACAATGTTATAACATCACATAACTTGAAAATAGTTGCACAAATAACTCTCTTTTATAAATATTCATCAACTTTATTTTATAATTTTTCAAACATTTTTTTGTTAAAAAAAAAATTCAAAAAAAAAAAGAATATAGAATTTTAAAAAACCATGCCTTTCAATCTTTCTGAAATTCCTGACCTTACTGGCAAAGTTGCAGTAGTTACTGGAGCTAATTCTGGTATTGGAAAAGTTACAGCATTAGAATTAGCTAGGTTTCTTTCTTTCTTTCTTTAATTCATTAAAAAAATTATTCATTTTTTTTTTTTTACTTTTCTAATAACAACAAAATAATATAGAAAAGGATGTCATGTTATCCTTGCTTGTCGTTCAGAAGAAAAAACCAAAGATGTTGTTGAAGAGATTCAAAAAGAAACTAATAATGAAAAAGTTGAATTCATGAAATTGGACTTATCTTCATTAGATTCAGTTCTTACCTTTGTTGAAGCTTATCGTGAAAAAAACCTTCCATTGAATATTCTTGTTAATAATGCTGGTGTCATGTTTGGACGTTTCGAATTAACAAAAGATAATGTTGAGAAACAATTCCAAACTAATCATTTGGGTCACTTCTTATTAACTGTTTCATTGTTTGATATTTTGGAGAAAAGTCAACCTTCTAGAGTCGTTAGTTTATCTTCAATGGCCCATAATATGACTTATTCAACTGGAATTTTACCTGATGTTAATGATCCAAAACCTTATAGTGAAACTTCAGCTTATGGACAATCAAAACTTTGTAATCTTCTTTTTGCTAAAAAGTTGGCTTCAAAAGTTGAAGACAAAAATATTTTTGTAAATGCTGTTCATCCAGGTTCAATTTTTTTATTTTTTTATTTTTTATTTTTTTTCGAATTTAATTTTAATTTAATTTAATTTTTATTTTTATTTGTTCTCCGATTTATTTTCAATTTTGTTTTAAAGATTACTTCCTTTCTAAAAATATTAGGTTATGTTCAAACCGATTTACAACAAACAATTTATCAACAATGGAATGGATTCCTTGGATGGATTTCCCAATTAGCAGTCAAACTATTTGGACTCAATGTTGTTCAAGGAAGTTTAACATCTCTTTATGTTGCCACTTCTCCAGAAATTGAAACCAATAACATTAGAGGAAAATACTTTGTTCCAATTGCTAAACAAGCAAATCCTAGTGCTTTTGGTCAAAATGCTGAACTTGCTACAAAACTTTGGGATTTATCTGAATCAATGTTGAAAGAGAGATTAGGAGATAGATATCAACCAAAAATTTAATTTGATTTATTTTCTTTTGTTTGTTTGTTTGTTTTATTTCTTGTAAAAAGCAATTTTATAATAAAAATAAAAATTCGAATCAATTTGAATTTTGATTTTCTTTTCAAATTAACCTTCAAATTTGAATGAATATATGAATTCTCTCTAATGAAATTCATTTGCAATAAAAAAAAAAAAAATCAATTGAATCGTGATATCTTTTGAAAGTGATGAGCAGAGAGGAACTTGTTGTTAAAGGAAAAGTGTTTAAATTAGATGAAGTGAGAAATGAATGGATCAACTTTGAAAATTTTGAAGCAGCTTATAACTTGAAACTGATTCACAATCAAGAGATAACTTCCTTTTCAATTTGTTCTTTTTATAATTCAGATGTTGTATGTTTTAATTCATTGATTTTTTTTTTTTTTTTTTTTTTTTTTTTTTTTTTTTTTTTTTTGAAACTATTCACTAAATCATAATAAATGAATAGATAATTCGAAGTTTGAACTTAACACCAGAATGTAATTTAGTTCAAACATCAACAAGAGTTTATAAACTTTCTTTAGAAGACATCATCTTAGGCCTTACATTTATTAACGAGATTGAAAAAGTGGAGTTTTTAAATTATTTCGATGAGATTATTGAAAACATTTCTAGTTCATCATTCTTTTCAGGTTTACTTCTCTTTTGATTGCTTAAAAACAATAGCTAATACTTTGAATAAAATCAAATAAAATAAAATAATTAGAGAAAATTGAATTATTAACAACAAAATTTATAAATCAATTTGAAATACAAGTCGATATAACTGATCAAGAAATCAATGTTTCAACTTTTCATGGAATGATATCTGGAAAGGAAACTCGAAAACATGATGTTTCAAGATTCTTAGAGCTACTTATTGATGAATTCAATTTATATCCAAGAGGATTATTGAAGCAAACAAGAATCACAAAAATAATCTTAACATCTCATTTAACATTTAATAATCAAAAAAGAAAAGCAATCCCTGATTTAGGATCTAATATCATGTATTTTGATGTTCAAGTATTATTTCATTATTTTTTCATTCATTTTATTTTATTTTATTTGATTCTTAACAATTGTTTTTTTTAAAAAAAAGTCTGGAAATCATATTCAAGATTACACAATCAAAACTATTCATCATGAAATGTTTCATTTCCTTGATCATCATTGCTCAAAAGAAGGACTTTATCGTGATACAAGTTGGGAGAACTTAAATCTTTCTTCTTTTGAATATGGAAAAGGAGGTATGACAGTTCAAGAGACTATTCCTTTTGAAAAAGCTGGTGATGTTGAAAAAGAGAATAATTTTGAGGATTTATTAGGATTTATTAGTTATTATTCAAAATCAGGAGTTGAGGAAGATCGAGCTGAAATTTTTTCATCTTTAATGTTTAATTATCATCGTGTCTTAAATCTCTCAAAAAAGGATTCAATCTTGAATTTAAAAGTTCTCAAAATGTTGGATTTTATTTCTCAAGTTGATCCTGAAGGAATGAAAAGTCCTAACTCTTGGGAAGAAATTTTTATTAAAAGAAAAAATATTGATGATCAAAAGAAAAGCAAACAGAAAGAAAAAGAGAAAAATGAATCTCAAGAAGTTCAAAAATTTCAAGAAGAAGAACCCTTGAATGAAAATATTCAAGAAAATGCTCAACATGAAGAGATAGAAGATCCCAAAGATTCATTCAATTGTCCAATATGTTCTGAAATAGTTCGAAGAATTGACACAAAGAGTCATATTGATTTTTGTTGTGGTGACTCCCCTTCTTTAAGGGCTTTGTTGAATTCCTTTTTGTCAATATAATTGTATTTTTATAACTTTGAAGGAGAACAAAAAAATAATAATAACGAAATTGTTGTTTCAACCATCACATTCAGTGATATATATTTTTTTAAATTTTAACAATTTCTTGTAATTTTGATATCCATTGATTTAAAATGGTTTCGTTTGGGAATTGAAGATAGTAATATTTCTTGGGTGTTTTCAATTCTAAAATGTGTTCTTTTGAAAATTTTGAGTTTGGAACTGTTTGAATTGATTTAATTTCTTGAGTAGAAATTGAATTCACATAATCTCCCTATTAATTTTAATTCGTTCAAATTTTTCAGCTTGTGGGAAAGAGAAAAGAAAAGATTTACATTTTGATGTTTTTTCCAAGCGAGTGATTGTAACTTAAGGTCGAATAATCTTGGTTGCCATTGCTTTAAAATTCCCTTGCCTAATTTCAAAAATTCTCCAGTTAAAATAATTTGATTCACCACAATTTCAGGATGTCCATTTTCAAGAAAATTTTCTTCTTTTTCTTTTTTAATTTGAGGTCCTTCTTGTTTTTCCTTTTCAATCCTCTCAACGCTTGATAATAGCAATTCCACGATTTCAGTATGTCCTTTTTGAAAAGCGATTTCAAAAGGTGTTTCACCATCACTTCTTGCTCTATTTATTTTGATTCGTTCATCCGCTAATAATAACTTCACAATTTCAGTGCGTCCACATTCACATGCAACATAAAATGGAGTTTCACCATCATTAGTTGAACTTGTCTTCAAACTTTTATTGACATCTACTCTTTCATCCATTAATAACAATTTCACAATTTCAATCTGTCCTTCTTGGCAAGCCATATAAAAAGGTGTGGCACGATTTGCTTTATTGATATCAATCCTTTTATCATTCAGTAATAATTTCACAATTTCAATATGTCCTTTTTCACAAGTAATATAAAAAGGTGTTGCACTCTCTTCATCTGATTTATTAATATCGACTCTTTGATCATTTAGTAATAATTTCACAATTTCAATTTGCCCTCTTAAACAAGCAATATAAAAAGGTGTTATTCCACTATTGGCGACTTTATTAATATCAACCCTTTGATCACTTAATAATAATTTCACAATTTCAATATTCCCAATTGCACAAGCAACAAATAAAGGAGTTGCCCCAATATCACTTTCTTCCTTATTTACATCAATTCTTTGAGCATTTAATAGTAATTTTACAATTCCAATCTGCCCATTTTGACAAGCAATATAAAAAGGTGTTTTGCCATTTTTATCTTCTTTATTGACATCAATTCTTTGATCGATTAATAAAGTTTTTACAATTTCAACATATCCTTTTTCACAAGCAATCCAAAATCGATTAATAAGCACGGTTTCTTTGATTTCAACTCTCTTGTCATGAAAGAGTATATTCACAATATCAATATGTCCAAATTCACATGCAATGAAAAAAGGTGACCAACCATTTTGATTTTCCTTGTTTATGTCAACTCTTTGATCGTTTAATAATAATTTCACAATTTCAACAAATCCTTTTCCACAAGCAATCCAAAGAGGTGTTCCACCGCTACTCTCTGATTTATTTACATCAACTTTATCATCATTTAATAATAATTTCACAATTTCAATTTTGTCTTCACAACAAGCAATAAAAAAGGGTGTTTGTCCAATTGCATTTTCTGCCATATTTCTGTCAACTTTCTCATCATTTAATAACAACTTCACAATTTCAATGTGTCCTTTCCCACAGGCGATATAAAAAGGTGTTTCTCCATTATCACTTGTTTTATTAATATCAACTCTTTTATCATTTAATAATAATTTCACAAAATCAATATGTCCATTTTCACAGGCAATATAAAAAGGTGATTTTCTTCCAAAATTAATATCAATAATGTCTTTAAAAGGTCCATCGAAATACCATGAAAAATTATCAATAGATCCATTTTTGCATTTCCAACTTAAAACATTTCCAAGTATTTCTGAAATCAAAAATTCTTTCAATTGTTCTCTTTCAATTTTTTGATCTTTTATTATCACTTTTGGAGAAAGCTTTAATTTTTCAATAACTTCACAACATTCTTGAGTGATTTCAGTTTCAATCCAATTTTGTGATTTAATACATATTGATAAATCAATTTCATTCCATGTTTCTATTGGAATCAATATTTCCAATTTCTTTAAAAACTGTTTATTTATTTATTTATTTATTTCTATGTATTTTTTGGAAAAAAAAGAAAAGAAAAGAAAAACCTTTTGATAATCTTCATCATTTTGAAAAAGATTTTGATGTTCAAAATAAAGATTAAGTAAAGATGCTCCATTAATTTTATACTCTCGAAATATATCTTGATATTGAGAAAATCTAATTGAAATTAACCAAGAACAAACTTCATCAGTTGACCAATTCCTAGATTGGCTTATATCCAATTTCTTTTTGTATATAATAATTGTCTCTTCATCATAAACTTTCATCAAATTATCCCAAACAAGATTTTTATCAGTTTCAATAAATGCAATAAATTTTTGAATAAATTGATCTTTTGAAGGTTTGTCATCAACCTCATCATGAAAAGAACTCATCAATTCAGAGAGGAATGATAAAGATTCTTCTGAACTTTGAAATTTGTTTGGATAAAATTGGATTTTTTGACCAGTAAAAACTGCAGCTGACCATTCATAAAAACACCAACATCTATGAAAATAATCATCTGTTGGTAAAACTAAAAATGAATCTGAAAATGTCACTATTTGATTCAATCTGTAAATTGTTGCTACTCTATTTTATTTATTTTATTTGATGCAATATTTCTAAACAAAATGAACAAAAAATAAAAAAATAAAAATAAAAATAAAAATAAAAAATAAAAATAAAAAATAAAACCTTTTTTGTTTTGAATCTTCATCAAAATGTTGTGGCATTGAAAAATAATCATACCAAATTAGAATTCGATGTTGAATTGGGTCCTATATCAATTTTTTTTGAAAAAAAATAAGTTAATTTCATTGCCGCCAAAGAAAATAAAGAATAAAATAAATAAAATCCTAACTGATTTAAAAGAATCTTTGATTGCAATAAGTTGTTGAGAATTAGGATCAGGATGATCTTGAGATAACCAACGATGAGAAATAAATACAAGTTTATCAGTTGTTTCTTTCATTTGTTCAAACGTAAAATTGATTAGTTTATCTTTACAATCTTCATGTTTTGGAATTTTTTCAAGTGCAAAAAGATTTTGAAATGGAAGGAAATAAATTTGAAATGTTGAAAAATCTTCTGCTTCTTTTGTAATCTCTTCAATTTTTGGTGTACTGATTAATCTCTGGTTTCTTTGGGTTTTATTTGCTTTTTTTTTTTTTTTTTTTTTTTTTTTTTTTT
>Ga0209960_1004189_pt1 | contig 11312 bp, 11 predicted proteins | sample ThiBiot_500_plan_2_FD_183947 | JGI IMG/M metagenome (GOLD analysis project Ga0209960, IMG submission 183947) | Wastewater bioreactor microbial communities from Cape Town, South Africa - Thiocy_expt_500_plan (SPAdes) | ecosystem: Engineered > Bioreactor > Thiocyanate-remediating >... | reverse complement strand
TGATCTGTCGGAGCTGTTTGAAGGTTTGCGCGCAGAAGGACGTTTAGCAGGCCTTGAATCATCAGAATTGGATTTGTCAGAGTCGGACCTCGAGCGAGACGAGCCTGAAGGTGAACGTGATCTGGATCTTGAAGAACGAGAGCTCTTACTACCATCACTGTCACTATCACTGTCACTGTCACTATCACTGTTGGATTTAGATCTGCTCGACTTTCTGCTGCTTCGATCTTCGTCGCTGCTTGTCGAGGCTTCGAGATCACGCTGTGGTGGCAGCACAGAGAGTGGCTTTGCATTCGCCGCTTCAATAGCCTCGCGTTTCTTTTGCTTTTGTCGACGAACCACAAAGATTGGAATGAGAATCACCGCTGCCACACCAATAGCAGATCCTACGACAATTACGGCAATAATACCGGAATTTGATGTCGATGAGATTATACACTGCCCGTTAGAACAAACGACGCTGCTGTTGTATGCATTGGAGCATTCCGTGTCAGCTGAACAAGCCTTGCATGCGCCTGACGCGTCGCAGAGTGGCGTATTGGCATCAAAATCTTGACATTCCAACGAAGTTTCACAGCCTCGGCATGCATTCGTACCCGAGCAGAACGGGGAAGTGTCGGGACACGCGCTGGTGTCAGTACTCGTACAATTTTGAGCGGTTATTGGGTTTATGGCGATACAAGCCAAGATCAGCAGTAAAACGGTCACTCGATCCATTATTTTTTAAAAAATTGAAAAATATCCGCAAAATTGTCTGTTAGTAACAATTAAATTAGTTTAGTGCAACAATAATATTACGATGGCAAAATGGCGATTATTACTTACATTAAGTTTGATCGAAGCGGTTAATTTCCGTTTGGACAATAAATAAAAGAATAAATAAATAAATAATTAGTATCCGTTGACACAATATACAATATGTGGTTTAATATTGTGCTTGACAACGGTACGGAAAATAATGACTAACCGCCAAAAAATAAAATATTGGGGGACCGAATAAACGCGTAAAGAAGAATCTCACATATTTACGACACCACCAGTTATAGTAAAGTCTGATTTTGGAGTACTCAGAACACCTTTGTAGCGTTTTACATCTTCAGACATTGATTGAAAAGGAAACTTTAGCCCAAGAGATTATTAACTATCCTCACCGTGCCATTTAAGACGCGCTTTATTTACACAAATATTAACTCTGGACCGAGTTCTTTCTCTCTGAATTTTCTTCCACTTCTGGATCCGCTTTTTTTTTTTGTTTTCGTCTTTGCAAAAAGAACAATCAACCACAACTTATATACATCGATTAAACAATATGTCGAGTGGAGACCCAGACACTGAAGGCTGGGAACGATCAGACTTTCCGATCGTTTGCGAAACTTGTCTTGGTGATAACCCTTATATTCGAATGGTAAATATTTTATTAACTTTATAAAGCTACAGAAAGGTATTTTACAGCCTCTGTTACAACTTTCTAAATAGCACAATTATTTTGGATTTGCTAACACCGTTATTTTTAATTACAGACAAAACTCGTATACGACAAAGAATGCAAGGTATGTAAATTAATTACTAGGGTATTTATTAATATTATGAATTTTTTATTTTTGTTTCTGAAGGCGCGACTTAGAATCTGCGTTTATAACGTGAATTATTCATCGATTTACAAAGATAATTGACACCCGAATTATTTAGGTCTGTGCACGCCCATACACAGTATTCAGATGGCAAGCTGGTACAAAAGGCAGATTCAAGAAAACTGAAATCTGTCAGACTTGCGCCAAAATGAAGAACGTTTGTCAAACCTGCTTGCTCGATTTAGTGTTTAGTATGTACACGTGCAAATTACGTATAATCACCACTAACACCACGTAGATCTGCCAACGCAAGTGCGCGATGCAGCCCTGGGCAATAGCTCGTCAACAGCCTTGCCACAATCAATCGTAGGACGAGATTACGTCACGCAACAGAACGAAGCACTCGTCGCCTCGGGACAGCTGCCGTTTGACAAAGTACAGTACATGCCCATGGCGCAGAAACTCGCACGACCCACGCCCCACTACGAGCGCAACAAGGCGCACATTTGCTCGTTCTTTTTGAAAGGCACGTGCACGCGTGGTGAAAGCTGTCCGTACCGTCACGAACAGCCCAAAGAGGACAAAGAACTGGCCAATCAGAACCTCAAAGACAGATACCACGGCACGAACGATCCTGTCGCGCACAAAATTCTCAAAAAATTGAACACTAACGCGCCGCAGACCCCAACAGACACCGATATTAAGACAGTTTATGTGGGCAATGTCGACACTCGCATTTCAGAACAAGATCTGCGCGACCACTTTTATTACTACGGTGAGATCCGAGCAGTCAAATTTAACCCCGCTGGTCGCTGTGCATTCGTCGAGTTCACCACTCGCGACGCAGCGGAAGAGGCCGTGGCAAAACTGCACAACAACTTGATTATCAACGGAATTTTCCTGCGCATCGACTGGGCCAAAGCGCAGCAGACAACTGATCGCAGCGTCCCGCCTCCTACTTACGGTACGTTGAAATAATAACTACTATGATTATCATTGGTATTCGATTGCTCATGCGATGTTCCAATAGAGAACTGGGGTTATAATCCCGCCACTGGCCAGTACAATTATCCGCCACCCCCACCGGGTCATTTACCGCCGCCTGGCTACGGTTACAATTATTATCCCTCGATGAACCCACAACGCATGGGCGCTACACCGCAGAACAAAGCTAATGCTGCTCCTGGTGCAGCGGCAAATCCAGGCAAGAAACAAGTGCGCGAGGAGTCAACTGAGAGTGCTGCAGAACAACCACCGCAAAAGAAACAGAAAACTGAGCACATTGCTGGCGATGAGAGTGCTAATAATAATACACAGACTGAGCAGAAATAATAAAACAAATCCGTTAATTTGTAAACGTGCCCTGGTAGACCACTGCCACGAAACGATAAATTGAGGTGGCACTGGTTATTCTTATAATCGTAAACAGAGATCGGCAAACAAAACTAATTTTAATCCATTAAAGATTAAATTTCTTAGAAAGCCGGATCGAACATCCCAGATGGCTGGTAATTTAATATTTAAAAAAAAAAACAAAACAATTATAAGCAAGTTTTTCTAACGGAATTGTTGATTTAGAGGCAGAATTAGAAGGAGAATTAATCTTCTTTAAAGTTCCAACTGAAGAATCCACTCTATTTGTTGCCAATATTCAACCAGAAATTGAAGAAGAAGAATTGGATATATTATTTGGGAAGTTTGGAATTCTTCACGATATACATTTATTCCAGGTGGACAATCCGCAAATTCCAAGTACGAAAATATTTTTCTTTAAATCCTATTTTGCAATTACCGAAAACATCAATTTACGGACCGGTTCTACTGTACATAATATATCCGTATTGACATGTCGTAGCGCCGTCAAAGTGCGCCTTTGTGCGCTATTATTCCGTCACGAGCGCTAAGAAGGCGTTGAAAGCCACTCACGGCCAGTTATTAAATAACAAGAAATTGAAAGTAATATTTGCTAAGAAACGGAAGCTAGACGACAGCGCGACTCGGTACGCAGATCGCGATCCTACTTTTTTTCGTCACTAATCTACTTCCACCTCACCAGGGACTATGACCTACCTTTCCATAAATGGTATTTACTTCGATTATTGATGTTACATGCACTTACTGACACTTATCAGCATTGAACTAGTCAACTATTACTTGGGATTCAATACTTGGAGCTCGGGCATTGTCTCCATGGAGAAGTAAGCGCCCTTCAAATACGCGCCATCGATCGACTAACAATGTGTCATATTAGAACTCAACACGAATTGCGTCAAGAAGACAAACTGTTCAGCTGCACATATCGCTGTACAGTGCGCCTGACACTACGCGAGGACAACAGATCGGTCGAGGGGGTTGGTACGCTCTGTGCGATTACGACTGCTGCTTGAATATGCTAATGTAGTGATAGGCGAAGGCACAGCCATCGACAGCGACAAGGGTGAAGTGGTCGACAAGGCCAAGAAAACCGCGCTGACCAATGCACGACGCAACGCATTTGCGCGCACAGTGTTGATCGTGTTGGACAATGGCAAGGTCGCAGTGCACTTCTTAGGCACGCAAGTACCCACAGATATGTTGCCCGAACCGGAACCGAGTGCGATGGAAGAACAGCGCGACGAGCCCATTCATATTCCCCGAGCGGTCATCAAAGAAGATTACGTGTGTTATTAAGATTGAAATATTTGAAACCGTGAACTGTGTGAACGCGTTGATCTGTTTGCACTGATTGAGGGACTGTGCATAATCTCACAATAATACTTAATTAATAACCGATACAATTGCACACCCAGCAATATATCCCCCCCCCTTGCACATCAACAGCGTAAGACTCGTATGCACAGAATCAATTCTGGCGATTAAAGCTTTTTAGTGAACTATCTAGTGTTGCATTAAGTATGCGGAATAAATTAATTTTTACTGTACAATAATTGCAGCGGTTGAATTCTGTTTTACAAGAATGACAATCTGTTGCGATTCTTGCGGTCCTTCATCTGCATAATAGCTTTGATTTGCAAGTAAGGATTATTCATCAACTTCTCATCATTGGCCTGCACAGCCTTGTCGAGCAGTGTATTGACAATATCTTTGAACTGATCTGGTCGCTCTTGTTGCAACTTGTCAATTAAGAACCGACTTGCCATGCTAAAATAACTGTTAGATATGCGACGCTCTGTCAGATCCGCACTTACAATGAGATCTGAGGGTCATTGTCGTCCAACAAGTTCTTGAAGAATGTGTTGCCGCCCACCGTCTGCATGTCACTTTTACTATCCTTGCATTTGTCAATCAACAAATAAAGCAGCATGACGCGCACTAATGACGTCAAGCGCGGAGGAAGTCGCAAGAAAATATCGCGCAGTGGTCCCACAGCCAGTCGCTGCAAATGCGTCCGTGGGATCCAAACACGCCCCTCAATGAATTGCCGCTCTCGCACGTCAAATGCGCCAAGTGGGTTATTCGTGTGATGATAAGGCGATATCTCGTATAAGTGATAATGCTCGCTCGATGGTGGAGACAAGAGTCCGAGCACTGAGCCGAGGGATTGCGCTTCTTTTTCGCTCATTACTGCGTGAATGAATTAGTCGGTGCGACTAGTAGTACATTATTAGACTTACTCGGTGTGTATTTGATCAAGTTGAATATAATGTCGAACATGTACATCAAATTCTGCTCGTTACTTTCTTGTTGTGCTAACATCGCAGTCAAGTTGTCGTTCAACAGCTTAAACATGTCATTTAAGATTGGTTCTTCGCCATGTGATTGCATCTAATCAATGATGAGTTAATTGCGATAATGCAATCGTTAAGTGATCTTACCCTGCTCTTATGTGACAAAATCAACTTCTCGGTCACTGACAAATAAATTCGCCGAACTTTAGGTGATGGTGATGAAATCAGTCTACACCGTGCATATTAGTTTCGATAGCTTAACATTTCATATTGCACCTACTTGTTAAATATTCCATCGACTGTGTTAACAAATGAGGCTGTATATTTCTGTTGGTTGCGTGAAATTTCGCGCTTAATTCTCACCAACATAGTCTAGCAACTGTTAGCCACGCACTTCAATAAACAGCGAATAATATATACCTCGCCGTGCTTTCTATCTGACTCGAGGCTCGAGTTGACCAATTCGCTGAGCGTCTTGCCGCCGTTATCCGCCAACTCGCCCTTCGTGACCGCGTCTCTCACGATCGCATCGAATTCATCGGGCAACTTCGAATGGTCAGTAAGGCGAGGTTATATATGGACTAGGAACGCACCTTGTTGAAGTGTAATACGAGCTTGGCCAAGTCCCCCAATACGAACTGCAAATAGCTCTTGTCAATCTTGTCTAACAAGCGATGCAAATTGTGTATTTCACTGCGTCCAGGACTCGACGGTCGCGAGTTGGTCAAGGAACCCGTAGTCGGCTGCGTTGACGCTGGTTTGGATGCACATTCAGTCGTAATGAACTTGAACAGGCGATCAACGAATCCATCGGGTAAGGTCTTGAACACTTGAGTGAAGTATTGACTGGCTTCGAGTCGTTGTAACAGCTCGAATATGAGCATGAACTGCGCGATCTCTTCTTCTTTCTTGCCAGCGAGCGACAGACCAAGCGAGGGCTGCACAGCCTTGCGGTGGTTGTAACTGAGCACCGTGTAGTCGTAGATCAGCGTGAATAAGTTGTCGTTGGCCTCGGGCGATCTCGAGCGGAGATACAGGGAGATCACAAAAGATATTCCGCCGCAGCTGCTCAATCGTGCGGCATCCAATTCTAATGTCGTAGGAACACTTGCGTCATTCGGAGGAGGACTGACACTCCCGGGAGAGACTAGCGACACTTCACTATAGACGTAATTGACTAGCATGCGCACGAGATTGCGATAGACTTCGTCGCTGAGGTAGTCAATGTGGTTGAAGAACGCGGGCAATACCCTCCCGTCCAAGCTCATCACCCTGCAGCCGAGTTAATGTAAGATTGGAGGTAATTGTCTACACGCACCTCTCGCGCGAGATTTGGCCATTGTTGGTAATAAAATATAATAGTATATTCATCGCGGCAAACCACACTTTGCGTCGCGTCTCATTTTGTTGGATTAATAACACAAGTGATTCCTTCAACACGCCAAACAGCTGGTCTTGATACCGACTGATCTTGTTGGTTGTACCGTCCCCTGTATGGACACATTAGACTAAGAGAATAGAGTGGCTGCATCATTGAACACTGACCGTCAAAGTCAAAGAATGGCACTTCTTCTAACATCTGCAAGTGCACGGTCAAGTTGAACAAGACATTGAATGCCTGCAACGTCGTTTCGAGCACACCGGCTTGCAACATCTCCGTGATCACTTGCATCACAATCGCTGTGCCCACATCACCGTCCTCGCAGTACACATCGATGAACAGCTGAATGACATGTGATTACCGGTGCAACAATACAGTGTTCTGACGTACCTTGATGAGCAGTTTGTACGCAGTGAGTCGTGCTTCAGGTGGCTGATTGTTGTCGGGTTGTACAATCGCCTCTAACAGCGAATCAATCAGCTGCGGACCGGCGTCTAGTCGTGACTGTGCATTATAGTACTTGTATTGAAACAGCGATGGTGTGCGGCGATAACTGCGATACATTTGTCTCTCTTCCCTGTAACGGACAAAGTGTCAGATACGTCGTAATGAAAGAGGAAATATCGAGCGTACGTTTTCTTTGACATGCTGACAACACTCAACCTCTCAATCAGGTGATCGTTGTCAATAGAAAATACGTCTTGCTTTGTCAGATTAGGTGATGAGAATTGACCACCGAACAGCGGAACATTAACAAAAGTCAGTCGATCACCTGTAGCTAGTTAATCACCAATCCGTTTGAATGTTACGATATTTGCACATACGTGATGGCGATTGCTTAGACAACTTCGCCAGCATCATGTTGGTGACGAGATCGCGATTAGATTTGTCTGTCATGTTACGATCGGTTAAACACTATCAAGTAACTCAATTGGATCAGTTACCGTCACGTGTTCTTCGTTTAGATCGCTTTCCTCCCGAAGATTTGATTGATTTTTTCGACTCATGGCGACTAGAGCGAGTTTTGTACGCGTTGCTGCCAGTTGAGGTCGTCAGATCTTGTCCGCGTTGTTTTTGTTTGTCAACTCGCGCTATAATCGCACGGATATATAATAACGACTATAATATATAATGTTTAGAAATCACCATTAGTGCCATAATCACGTACTTTGCGCTCATCTTCGTCACTAGATTGAAAGCGTTGACAAAATTTATCGATCTCGATCAGCGTGTCATCCCCGGGAAAGTATCTAAGCAATTCTGACTTTAACAATCGAATACACTTGGCCGTTATTTGAGATGTGTGTTTTTTATTCGTTTCTAATCTTTCTATAACCTTCTTGTATGCTGTGGTGTAAAGGGGGTAAATATTTTTAACTATTTCAATTTCGAATATTTAAGTTAAAAACCTTAAATAGGTTTTATATTGAAATATTTCTCTTAATAAACAAAATTATTCTGGTTTTTTTGGTAACGATAAGTGGCAATCGAATTGGATTGGATAAATTTTCGTATTTGAACGGTAATAAAATTATAAAAGAATATTATTTTTTATCTACCAATAATTTACCTATATCAATTTGCTTTGGGTTTTGAAAGCATTTCTGCAGAGCACGAACTGCATCTGGAGATGGTGCTTCTAACCCAGTGTTGGCTTCAATTACGTACCCAATGAGCTTTTGAATATAATCCTTGCTCATCGTTGTTAATTACGCACGTGAGTTGGGCTAATTGTCCAACCAGCAAAATTGCTGTTTGCTTCAGAAGATCACACAATACAAACACAATGAGCACCAATGCCACACCAGAGTTTAAACATTTCTCAAGTGATATGAAAGAATTGAATCCCGATTGGAATCCGCAGTCAAATGATGAAATGATGGCGGCGGTTAAAAAGACAGGCCAATTACAGAAAGCTAGAGCCAAAGCCATTGTAGCCAAAGAATGTGACACGTATGCGCAGCTGTGGGAAGAATGCGCGAAGAATGTGTGGGTGCCTATTCTAAGCTGCGGTGAACAACTACATGACAGATGGAACTGTATGCGCACTAAAACCGTAAGTCGAATATTAAGAATATTTTTAACCAAACAAACATCGCACGTACTATATTTATATTGATTGTCTGTATTTTTCTGATTTTTTTGTATTTTTTTGCTGCAGGATGAAGTCGAAAAAGAAGAGCTTGCGTGGACTCGAAGGCAGATGAGTCTTTACTTCAAAAAACCCCAAATGTAATATAAATATTAATGCTTAATCGAAATTTGTATTACTCGCTCATTTTCTGAGCTTGCTTGTTTCTGATTGGCCGACCTTTTAAAGAGTGCGTACTGGAATCGAAAAAAAAAAAACTACTCTTTTAACTTGTCTCAATCACCAATCAAACGCAACGACTCTAATTGCTATAGAATATGCTTAGACGACAACCACAAGGTAGCTACTATCAACAGCGGCCTCTAGACATGAATCCGCCTAGGCAAGAGAAAACTAGACAAGTTTCGAATAATTAGCTAACAATTGACAAGATCAATCATTCGTGAGCCTCACCGTAGGCCAGGACCACAACCAATTAGATTCAACATGCCTGCGTCAAGATCCATGAATGATTTTAATGACTCGCAGAGGAACTCGGAGCCTCTTGACTGCTCTCAAGAATATGTAGGTTCTCAAACCATTTGGGATTAATTTTTTACATAAACTTTAGTACGAATCCTCGCAACAACGCCTCTATGAACCTCGTTACGGCAACGATCCACTGCGAGACTCAGGATCGGGGTTAGAACCAGACTTGGCAGAGCAAAAGAAAATGATCGGCGGTAATATATCTCATGCAGTAAGTTCAATAGAAGCTAATAACAATTAGAACAAAGCAAGATACTTGATGAAATACTATCGAAGATCAACGCTAGCAAAGCGCAGCTCAATTCGCTTGCCGAAGATCTCAAAAGCAACTCTCAGAACTTAGAAGCTAGTCAGGAGAAAAGTATTCAGCCAGTCTTTACTCTACTTCAAGCACGTACGCGCAGTCTCAGTCAGATTGTTCATTTTCTAACCAACCAGTAGTGGCTGAAGACATCAAAAAGTATTATCCTGGATCACATGGTGGCCCTACAGCTCAAATCCCTGGACCCGTTGTGAGTATTCAGTACGAAACCAGAGTGTACTAAGAAGTTTTATAAAAGGACAACACGGCCGAAGAATGGAAGCGCGCCTTTGGAACTTTTGAAAAGAGTGTAACCAAACTTATGAACAATTTCCAAAAACAACAAGACAAGAAGATGAGAGAGTTCGCGATGGGAATTATGAAACAAGTCGAAGGGTTAGTCGATAAGAGGGAGACAAAGCAGCTTGAACAGTTTGAACAATCTATCATCTCGCGCCTCCCGAACAAACCTTTGCAAGTGGTTTCGAATGCCCCTGTACCCGTGTCTATGGTTGCCACTCTAAGTTCAGAGCAGACTCAAATCATTGAAGCCGCGAATTCTATAGAGCCAATCGCACTCTCACAACCTACCTCACCCTCGCCAAATAACTCGACGACAATCGCTGCCCCGGAGAAACGCCGTCGCAAGTCCAAAACACTTATTCGGGACCTTCCCATTATGGGCAATCCTGAGGGTATCGAACAAAGTCAATTGCTATCGCAAGTTTTCGATTGTGATGACACCAAAGGTCGCTACAATTTACGTCGCAGAGTGCAAGTGCCCATTCTTTTCGATGCAAGAGAGAACGATGTTGATGCAGTGTCGATAAAGAAAGAGTTCGCCAGTAATGTTCTCGATACCCAAGAATTTGCATGGTGGAACGGTAAGAATATATTATGGTGACTGCCATACACTAACGTGCTTCGTAGCTGATGATACGACCCAAGCTGAACAACCCGCCCAGCCGACAAAGAAACGAGGTAGAAAACGAAAACAAGATCTCATTTCTAACTCTTTTGTGCCTCCAACCACGACAATACCCATCGAAAATCTTTGCAATGCCTCGAGCTTGGGATCTGTACCACTTGAAAACTGCCCCGACGAAGTAGATGGAGACTTCAACTGGATCCGCGTATTCCACAAAGTACAGAAACTCGCGTAGGGCTCTCATGTTACTTTCCAATCCAAGAGAAAAAGAGTTTGTAAACGGCATAAAGACAAGCGAGATTTCCACGACGATTTACGTGTTTTGAGTTGAGCTGTTTGCCACCATTTATTTTGGGACTGCGCACACGAAAAAACAATACACGCATAGGAATCAATTACTACACATGAAATCCATCTATGGAAATGAACTTTGAACAGCTTCAGCGTAGCTTAAAGAGAAATCGTGACCAGATCGCATCCGATCGGCCGGCAAAAAAGAGAAAAAACCGGAATGACGCCAAATTACTTGAATTACCACCAGAAATAATAACTAGAATTGTTTCAAAATTTGCTCCGGATTCTTTACCCTCGGCATTGCAAGTATGCAAACTTTTCCTTCAGATCGGCAATCAAGACAAAATAAGATATCGGTACCTTTCTACATTATTTCGATGGGCCGACAAAGAAGGGTTTAAAACTGTAATTGAACAAAAAGGTACTTTTGGATTCAGATCTACGGGGGATCGAGTCTAATTTTCTCAGGGCAATATGTAAAAAGCTTGAAAATATCCGAAAACCATGGCCTACGATTCGTACTGGGTCTAGTTCTTAAAAACTGCCCAA
>Ga0209960_1004187_pt1 | contig 11312 bp, 15 predicted proteins | sample ThiBiot_500_plan_2_FD_183947 | JGI IMG/M metagenome (GOLD analysis project Ga0209960, IMG submission 183947) | Wastewater bioreactor microbial communities from Cape Town, South Africa - Thiocy_expt_500_plan (SPAdes) | ecosystem: Engineered > Bioreactor > Thiocyanate-remediating >... | reverse complement strand
TTTTTTTTTTTTTTTTGTTTGTTGATTTTGATTTTGATTTTTTGAAAAAAAATAAGAAACCTGGTCCATCAAAAACTCCTTCATAGATTAATTTTGAATTTTGAAGTAAAGTATTCTTTTCCAAGGGAGGATCATATGGTCTCAATACTGATTTGACCTCAAATAAAACTGGATCGATATCAGGGATCAAAGCTTTTTTTTTTTTTTGATATTGTTTTTTGTTTTTTTGTTTAAAAAAAAAAAAATCATAAGAAATTACTAAAGAGAAATGCAATGAAGAGGGTGGAAAAGAAAAGTAAAATTGTTGATATATGCATTATCCTTTAGATCCTGCTTTGATTGGAGATCTATTATACAATTTCTTATTAGATTTTACAAAATAATGAGATCTAATTCAAGTCACCTTGCCGATAAACAATCAATTTGAAGGGACAATTAAATCAGGACAATCAGAAAAAATCATGCATAGTTGTTGACAATAAGAATGGAGTTACAGTAATTCTGGGTCAATAATTAATTAATTAATTGCACTTTCACAATTAATGTAATTCAAATTAATAATAATAATAATAATAATCAAAACAATTTTAGATTTTTGGTTATGAACATGATGTTTCAATGAATAAAATCTTTATTTTTCTATTAGAATTGTTGATTTTTTGAAGATTTGGCAAGCATTTTAAAAGGTTTTCAGGAACAAAACCCAAAACCAAAAGATGAAACATCAAAATATCGCCATGTTTTTTTCGCCATGTTTTTGTTGGGTTGGTTTTTTTTTTTTTTTTTTTTTGATTTCCAAGAACCACAATCATTTGTTTTCCCAATAAAAATAATCCTCATTTTTGATTTGACCAATGAAATTTAAGAAAATGTGAAATGGAATTTGGGAAAAAAATTTTTTGTTTGTTTTTTGTTGTTGATTTTTTTTGTTTATTTTTCTTTTTTTTTCTTTTTTTTTTTTTTTTTTTTTTTTTTTTTTTTTATTTTTCTTTTTTTTTCTTTTTTTTTTTTTTCTTTTCTTTTTCTTTTTTTCAACTTTACAGAACAACATCTCGTTTGTTTTTCTTGCTTTGTTTCTTTATTTCTTTATTTCTTTATTTCTTTGTTTCTTTAGAACCAATATCTTTTATTCAATAAAGTGAATAATTTTATTCTATTTGATTTTATTTTGCATAAAGTATTTTTTGTTTTTGAGTTGAGTGCATTTTTTTTGTGTTTTTTGTTTTGTTTATGCAGAATGAATTCACAAATCTTTTGTTAATTTTGCAAAAGTCTTTTTTTTTTGTTTCTGCAGTCTTCTTCTTCAATTGATTAGTTTTTAATATTTGAGATCTTTTTTTGATCTCTTATGCATAATTGTTTCTTTTCTTTTTTTCTTGAAAACAAAATCGTTTTTGATTGATTGATTGATTTATTTATTTCTTTATTTTATTGTTGTTATTGAACTTTGAAAGATCTTGAGCTAAATTATTTTTTATGTTTAGAGTCTTTTAAAACATGCCCGTCAACGTTCAAGATAGAGCCGGAGTCCAAAGAGCTATTGATTCTTTCCAAACTGGACCAGTTGGAGGTTGGGTCTTACTTGGTTATGCTGATGATAACAATGTCAGACTCCAATCTACTGGACATGGTATGTTTGATTAATTTCTTATGACTATTTTGTTTTTGAAAACAAATTGAAAATGAATTAAAAAAAAAAAAAAAAAGGTGGTGCCAGAGAATTAGCTGGACACTTAAAAGACGATGAAGTCCAATATATGCTTATTCGTATTTCTGCTAAAAAAGACGGTAATTATTCATTTCTTATTTTTTGAAATAAAATGAAATAGAAATGTGAAATAATGAAAGAAAAGTTAGCTAAATAAATTCTAAAATAATTATTAGGACATGACACTACTCGTGATGTTTTCATTCACTGGACTGGACCATCCGTTTCTGGAATGAAAAAAGCTAAGAAGCGTGCCAATTTGGGAGAATTGGAAGCTTTGTTAGTCCCAAATCACTCTCAATTAGAAGCACTCAACAAAGCTAACTTCACTGATGAAGTTATTAAGGATAGATCTGGACCTCTTTCTGGTTCCCATGTTATTGATTAAAAAAAACAAAAAATTGTTCAAAAAATGTGTTACCAGTAAGAAATAAATTCAGAAAATGAAATCCAAATAATAGTTGTTGTTCTTGAGATCATTTTTTGGGCTTTTATTGAGCTTTTATTGAGCTTTTCTTGGTATTTTTTATTGAAGAAAATGAAAGATTATTTGGTAGTGCAACTGTTTTGCTACTGATCTTCTCAAATACAGCAACGAAAAACCGTTCTTTTTCAAAAAATAAAAAAGTAACCAAAAGGTTTGCCAGAGGGACACTAAAAGTTACATAAGTTAGAAACCAGAATGGCATCAAAACGTAAAGGAGTAAGCTTTTTTTTTTGAAATTATTATTGTTTATTTTAATTTAATTTTATTTTATTTGACTTCTTATTTTTCAACTTTTTTTCTTCTTCTTGAATTATGTTTTTCATTAAAAGTATAAAAATGGATCAAAAGAGATCTAACAGAAATAATTTTTTTTCACTGCAATTTAATTTAAATTAAATTCAACTAAAAACATTTTTTTTCTCTCAATAGGATGATGAAGATGAATACACCGAAGAAAAATTTGTATCAAAGGTATCAAAAGTTCACTAGAACCCCATGTAAAACGAAAATTATAATTCATTTCCATTTCATTTCATAATAGGGAATGTCAAAGAAGACAAAATCAAATAGTAACGATGAAGAGAAGGTCTTTGACTTAGGAAATAATCGAAAAGTAACGGTTCAAAAATTTAAGAACAAAGTATTTGTTAATATTCGTGAGTTTTATGATGCTGGAGGTGAATTAAAACCTGGAAAGAAAGGTTCATATTCTTTCATTCATTAATTGTTTTCTTTCAAGGTTAAGTTTTAATAATATTTTTCTTTTTCAAATAATAGGAATTGCATTAAGTACTGAACAATGGGCAGAATTAAAGAAATTAGTTGATGAAATTGATCAAGGAATCCAAGATTTAAAATAAGTTTGTAATTTGAAAAGAAAAAAACAAGAAAGATATTTTTTTAATTACAATTACACTATTTGTTAACAAATTGATTTTTTTGCTTGTTTGTTTCGTAGGAGAAACAATAAAGAATAATAAAAACAAATCTAATCATCATCCTCCGAATCACTTTTATATAATTTAATTCTTGAATGTAAAGCTTGACGAACCATTTCAGCCTTTAAAGTTTCTTCCTCTTCAATCTTCCTTTTAATTTCTGCTTCTTTTCTTTTCTTTTCTAATTCTATTTGACGGATTTTCTTTTGACGATTATGTTCTGCATCTTTAATTTTTTTCTTTCTAATTTCTTCTTCAACAATTTTTCTTTGATACTTTAAATCTGCAGATCTCATTTTAACTCTCTTTTTTACTTCATCCTATTATTTATTTTTTTTTGATGGCATTTGTTATTTAATTTTATTTAAAATTTCTTTTCTTTGCTTTTTGTTCTTGGTAAATGAAGTAAATAAAATAATAAAACCTTTGAAATCACTTGGACATAAGGAGCTGGGACTAAACCTTCTCTACCATTCATTTGAGAAATAACCCAATCTGGATCGGTATGAATTTCTTCAATCATTAATAAATCTCCTTCATTAATTGACATTTCATCTTCACGTTGTGCAATATAGGAATAAAGTACTTCTGCATAAACCCAAACTCTTTCTCTCTTCTTTTCTTCTTCTTCAAGATCTTTTTTTTTTTTTTTTTTTTTTTGGATTTTCTTTAATTTTTTCTTTAACTTTGATCTTACCTATAACTCCAATTCTAATATAACTAAGAGGAACAAGTCCACTTTGATCTTCTAATTCTGCATAACACCATTCCTCTTTCTTTGAAATCTATTATTGATCCATTTTGTTAATTATATTTCCTTCTTAATTACTTTCTTTTTTTTTTTGAAAAAAGAAAAGAAAATTTACTTGTTCAACATCAACATTTAAAATTGTTCCTTTTTCAAATGAAAGTTCTTCTTCATTATTAGCTACAAAGGAATGTAAACATGTTACTTGAATTAAATTTCGTTGTTCTTTTTGTTTTTTTTCTTCATCTAAAATATTTTCAAAGGAGATTCCAGTTGAAAGCATTGGTGGTACTATTAATGATAATTATGAAATAAACTAATTGAAAGAAAGTAAATAAAAAAGATTAAGGAAATAAAGGAAATAAAATCAAACAAAGATCATTTTGTTCTCCAATAAGTTGAATAAAAGTAGATGGTATTAAACCAACTTTTCCATTTAATTGACCATAAATCCAGCCATCTTCAGGAATAGCACTTACATCAATTAATAAAATATCTCCTTTTTGAAAATCTATTTCATCATCTCTTTCAGCTGCATAAGATCTAATTGCTTGAGCTTGAACTTCAAAGACTCTTTCTATTTTATTTTATTTTATTTTATTTTATTTTATTTTATTTTTTGAGTTGGGAATTTTTCAAAAAAAAAAGTCGACCTTGATTTGGAGTTAATTCTTTTACTTTTCCTCCAAACATTTTTTCAATAGATTTTGGAATTAATTTTGCTCTTTTTGACTTGGTATTATTTTTTTTGGGTTCTTTCTCTTTTTTCTTTGTCTCTTTTTCAAGAATATCTTTTACCTTTTTTATATGCATAGATAGATAAAATGAATCAAAATTTTTTATGAGAGAAAAAAAAAAAAAAAAAAAAAAAAAAGAAAAAAAGGATTTTACAGCTTGTTGATCAACAAAATTTAAACCAGGATTTACAATAATTGTACATGAAGCTACAACCTGTAAAATCCCAATATCATCAATTTCAAAACCATCAAGTGAAGTTATTGTTGTAGATCTTGATTATTTTCCAAATAAATTATTATAGTTATTAAAACCTATTAATTGACAATTTTTAAAAAAAATAAAAGAAAAATCTACTCTGGTGCTGTTCCATTCCCAGGAAAAGCTAATTGAAAAGCTTTTTCTTTAACTTCATCTAATTCACAACCAGGAGATAATTTTAAAAGTTTTGGATGATTTAGGTCATCATATCTAAGTACCTTATTTAAAGATTTTTTTTTTTTTTAAAGAATAATGTATTCAATTAGAAAAATGTAATAAAAAGAAAAGAAAAAAAAAATACTTTAATTCCATATGTTTGTTTAGCAAATTCTAATACTCCTATTCTTTCATATTCTTCTATTTCAAAATCTCCCATGGTCTATCTATTCAAAATTTTTAACACCGAACTAAGAACAAGAAATAACACTAGATCTTGTCAAAGAAAACTTCAAAAATACAAATTAACAATCCAGTTTCACAAGTAAACAATTTGATATCTCCTCTTTCAAGTTTCTTGACTTCTTTCTATTGATCTTGAAGTCTCCTATCAAATATTAGAAAGTTAACCTGGAAGAAATTTAAATTTGGTTTATTCTGAAACTTAAAAAAACAAACTAGAATTTCAATTCAATTGTTATTTCATTTGAAGACTTTTTCAACTTATTTAATGAATTATTATGAATTTATTTTTCAATTAGAAAATATATATCAAAGCTCTTTGAGGAAAGAGGTTTTCGATTTCTTTTTTTTGTTTTTTTCTTTTTTTCCTGAAAGTCGAAAATAAACCACCCAAAACCATTGATTGTCCTATTCTATCAGCTTTAAAATAAATATCATATCATTGAATAGAATCAAGTTTTCTGATATGAAGATTCATTCGAGTATTCTATAATATATCTTGATGATTGGGTCAATAATTATTTTAAAATGAATTTTGTAAGTTTGAAGTTTGAAAGAAATCAAAAAGTTGGAAAAAAAAAAAAAATCAGAAAAAAAAAAAAAAAAAATGGAGGATTTCGTGACGAATGTTTCTCTCTCTCTTTTTCCTCATACCTTTTGCTGCTTCTGATTCCATTTTACTTTACTTTTCCTCATTATTTCTGATTTCTGTTTTCTTATTTCTTCAAAGTTTTGCATATTTCGTTTTTTTGGTTATCAATTCAAGATTGGATTTGAAATCCTTTCCTTTTCTTTACTTATTTTTCTTTTTCTTTTTTTGAAAATTTTGTGTCTTTTTATTCCTTTATCTGAACTTTGTAGTTCCTGAATTTTGTTTAAAGTCTCTTTTGTTTCCAATTTATTATTTTCTTTGAGATCCAATAATTTCAACTTTGTTTAGTTCTAGTTTTTGGTGCTTTCTTTTTCTTTTTCTTTTTTAAAAAAAACATAAGCTTTTACTATCTTTTACTATTATCTTTTGCTTTTAATTGTCGCTTTTATTTTACATGAAACAATAAAGTTACAAAAAAAAAAATACATAATTAAACTTTGATATTTTTATTCTTTTATTTATTTCTATTTTTCTTTTTTCTTTGCAACTTTTGTGAATATTTTTTATGCATAATTATTTTTGTTCTTTAATAACAACAACTTTGATAAATTTATTTAAATGAATAATAAATTATTAGAAAATACTTGAAGAGTATAATGGAGAAGATGATGAAGAGGAAGAAGATGAAGAAGAAAAAGAATCTGAAGATGAAGATGATAATGATACAGATGAAGAATGTTTAGGAGTAAATTGTACTTGTAAAGTAAGTTTTCTCAAAATTTATTACTAATTTATTTTGCTAACAATCTTCTTCTTCTTCTTCTTTTTTCTTTCTTTAAGACTTGTTTATATCATGAATATTTTGGATATGATGATGATGATTCAGATCATGATCATGATGGACTCTCTAATCATAAACACTCTGCAGATAGAATTCGTGAAAAGTTAAGACTAAAATTAGAAATGACAAAAGTAAAGAAAAAACAAGAAAAGACTCCTCAACAATCAACTTCAGTTGTAGATGAAAGGGGATTAGATGAAGTAAATTTTAATTATCCCCAAAAAAAGAAAAAAAAAATATAATGCTTAATGTTTCATTTTCTATTGTCTCCCAATTAGCTCCTTTCATTCATTAATGGTGATAAGAACAAAAATAAACAAGGAAAGAAGAAAAAAGCTCCAAAAGTTGAACAACAACAACAGCAAAAGGGAAAAGAAAAAGAAAAAGAAGTGAACAAAAAAGAACAAGAAAAACAAAATGCGAAGGAAAAAGAAAAGGCAAAAGAAAAAGAGAAACAAACCCAAAAGGAGAAAGAGAAGGAGAAAGAGAAGGAGAAAGAGAAACAAAGACAAATAGAAATTGAGAAGGAAAAAGAGAAACAAAAACAAATAGAAATTGAGAAGGAGAAGGAGAAACAAAGACAAATAGAAATTGAGAAAGAGAAGGAAAGACAAAAGCAAATCGAGAAGGAAAAAGAAATAGAAAAACAAAAACAGATCGAAGCTGAAAAAGCAAAGCAACAACAACAACAAAAAGGAAAACAAAAAGGAAAACAAAAACAAACACAAGCTCAAAAGGAAAAAGAAAATCAAATTCTCAAACAACAAGAAATTGAAAAAGAGAAAGAGAAAGAAAAGCAAAAACAAATAGAAATCGAGAAAGAGAAAGAGAGAGAAAAAGAAAAGCAAAAGCAAATGGAAATAGAGAAGCAAAAACAAGTTGAAATTGAGAAGAAAAAAGAAAAGGAAAAACAAAAGCAAATAGAAATAGAAAAGGAAAAGGAAAAAGAGAAAGAGAAGGAGGAAAAAGAAAAAGAGAAAGAAAAGGAAAAAGAAAAGCAACAACAGAAACAAAAAGAAAAGGAAAAAGAGAAAGAAAAAGAGAAAGAAAAAGAAAAAGAAAAAGAAAAGCAAAAACAGAAGCAGAAAGAGAAGGAAAAGGAAAAAGAAAAGGAAAAGGAAAAGGAAAAAGAGAATGAAAAACAAAAACAAAAAGAAAAAGAAAAGGAAAAAGAAAAGGAAAAAGAGAAACAAAAACAAATTGAAATTGAGAAAGAAAAAAAGAAAATGGAACAACAAGAAAATGAAACAAAGAATCAGAAAAAGAAAAAAGGCGAAAGCTCTCATCCTCCAGAACAAAATGGAAAAGAAACTGTTGCTCAAGTAAGTCAAGTAAGTTTTTTTCATTTTCTTTTTCACTTTGATTGAGTCCAAAAAAAAAAAAAAAAGGAAATTACTGAAAAACCTGGAAAAAAGAAGAAAAAGAAGAAACTCCTTCCCACTGAAACTATTAAAGCCTTTTATAACCCAGAAGAAGAATGTCCAATTTGTCTAGAGAGCTTTCCTCATCCAGAGACGAATGGAAAAAAAGTTTTCTTTTCTTTCATTTTTTCTGAGAAAACAAATTAATTAATTAATAAATAAATAATTAGACTTCTCTTGAAAGTAATTCACCTGTTAAATTAAGTTGTGGATGTTTATGGAAATTTCATCATTCATGTATTGATGGTTGGTTTGAAAAAAAAGGAATGGAAGTTTGTCCAATGTGTGAAACTCAAGTTGTAGGTCTTTTTAATGTGGAGCTTGTAGAGCAACAACAACTTATTGGAGCTCAACCAATTTTAACTCATCATCATCACCATCCAGAGGCATCTCAAAAATCAAATTTAAATTTAAATTCTCAATCTTCAAAAACAAATTTATCGCAAGAGAAGGAAAAAGAAAAAGAGAAAGAAAAAGAGAAAGAAAGGGAGAAAATAGTTTCAAATATCACACATTCTGCATCACTTCCTCCAACATCGTTATCTTCTTTCACCACCACTTCCCCACCATTTGTAAATGACCTCAATTCTCAAAAAATTATTAATCATGAAAAACCAAGCCCTTCATTACAATCAGAGATCCAAAAATCAACCCCTCAAACTAATGTAAAAACCAAACAAACTTCAATTAGTCTACCTCCTAAATCAAATGAAAAACCTTATTCTCCACCATGCTTAGCTCAAGATATTTTGTCAATTACTTGTAAAAACCGAATCACTTTGAACGAATTAATTGAAATACTTTTAGATTCATCTGAGCTTGATCAGTTACCTAGTTATAATTTTAATCCCTCGTCCTATGAACCACCATTTTTAATTCGACAAAAGAAGGAAGCAAAAATCAAAGAAGAAGAAAATAGAAAGATAATAATGGAACATATCCAAGAGAGAATGGATCAAGAGAAAGAGGTTTGGGAGAAACAAAGATTAGAAAGAGAAAGACAAGAAAGAGAGAGAATTGAAGAAGAGAAATTAGAAAATGAAATACGTGAAAAATTACTTAATGAAAGATGGGAAAATGATAAGATAGAAAAAGGAAAGTCAACAAAAGAGAAAAAAGGAAAAGATAAACAAGAATTAGAAATTGAAAGATTGGAAAAAGAAAGGCTAGAAAGTGAAAAATTTGAAAATGAAAGAAGAAAAGAAAAAGAACGATTAGAAAAGGAAAGAATAGAACAAGAGAGGAAAAGAAAGATGGAACAAGAAAGATTAGAAAGAGAAAGATTTGAACAAGCTAAATCAAAATTATCATCGACTGCTTCACCTTTTGTTCCCAAACAAGTGTCCCATTCGCCATCTTCCCTGAATCCACTTGCATCGGAGTTTCGATTTACGGTTTTTTTTCATCTTTTTTCTTTTCTTTTTTTCTTTTTTTCTTTTCTTCTTTTTCTATTTCTTATTTTGTTTTATTTTATTTATTTATTTATATTTAGCCTTTCGATGCTCAACAGGCAGAAGCACAACGGAAAGCAATGCTCATCAAAAAAGCTCAAGAGGGTGATGTTGATGCATTTGAAGAAGTATTCATTTTTTTTTTCCCATAATTTCATAAACTCATTTTCTAAAAAAAAAAAAAAAGATTTGGTCAATTTTTGAACCTCATATACAAATGACAACTAAAGGATTAATAGCACCTTCTGAATATGTAACACTTGATGATATTATGGAAACAATATATTGGACAGCTTCGGAAGAAATTCAACTTGAAAGAGATAAGATTCCTTCTTTTGGAGATTGGATAAATGATATTGTTTTAAGAATTATTGGCGAAGAAAGTTTAGATTAGAGGCGAAAAAATTTATTTTATTTTATTTGGGGAACTCAAAAATGAAATTTTGGATTCATCAAATAATCTGTTTTAGTAATAAGAATTGTGACAAATAACAAACATAGACTTTTAATAGACTAATTAGAATTTTTATGTTTTATTTTTTTTTTAAAAAAAATTTCTTTATCAAAATTTATTGTCTTTGGATCTGATTGTAACAGTTACAAGAGATTCGAGAAAAAAAAAAAATGTTTCCTTTTTTTTTTCTTATTGTTTTGGATCTGATTGTGAATCACTACTTGCCCAAGATGCAGTTCGATAATTGATTGGTTTTCTACTATTTAACAAATTTTCCTCACTTTCTGTATAATATTCAGGGATTAATTCAGGATGAATAGATGAACTTCTCTTTTCAATTTGAGCTTGTGAAATGGTAGGATATGTCAAACATGGTACTTGATAAACTCGATTGTACATAAATGTTCCACCGACCAAGACAATGAAACCAAGAATTTGAGGCCATAAAAATCTATTATAAATTTTATTTTATTTATCGAAATTGAAATTGGAATTGAAAGGAAAAAAAAATAAATAGAAGAAAAAAATCACGTTTCCCAGCCAATTCCAAGACCAATTAACCAAACGGTTAAAGTACGACATTGTTCAATTGTTGTTCTAATTTTGAAAGAGAGGAAAAAAAGAAAGAAAGAAAAAATTACAATTAAAGTTAAAATTGAAATAATAATTCTACCTAGCAGTTGCTCCTAAGACTTGAGTTGTCCAAACACCAAAAAAATTGGAACCGGCATAAGTTACAATAAATAGTAATGAAGGAACTAGAATAGGTACATAATGGAAAACTTCCAAAGCTAATTTTTTTTTGAATTTTTTTTTTTTTTTTGTTCTTTCTGGGAAGAAGAAGAAGAAAAAGAAAAAAGAAAAAGAAAAAAGAAAAAGAAAAAAGAAAATAATTACCAAAACGAACATCAAAAATGTTTCCAATAACACCATTATCTCCAATTGTTACTTGGAAAATAGAAATCACAGAAACGATAATGATAATTCCGAAAACTCCTTCAATTCCAACTACTTGGAGTGGATGAGCATCATATTTATCTGTTTCATTAATTTGATAAGTCAAAAATCATAAGTAAATAAATAAATAATAAATAATAAACGAAATAAAATAAATTAAAAGAAATGAAAATAACGTAAAATTTTTTCTTCACTAATCATTTGAAAAGAAATGAAAATTTGAGCAACAACTACTAAAATATCTCCAAGCTAAGTTGAATACATTTTAAGAAAGAAAAAAAAGAAAAGAAAAATAAAAATAAAAGAAATTTACTAAAGGA
>Ga0209960_1004185_pt1 | contig 11318 bp, 13 predicted proteins | sample ThiBiot_500_plan_2_FD_183947 | JGI IMG/M metagenome (GOLD analysis project Ga0209960, IMG submission 183947) | Wastewater bioreactor microbial communities from Cape Town, South Africa - Thiocy_expt_500_plan (SPAdes) | ecosystem: Engineered > Bioreactor > Thiocyanate-remediating >... | reverse complement strand
TTTTTTTTTTTTTTTTTTTTTTTTTTAGAATATCTCATTCTCCTATTTATATCCAAGTTTCTTTCAATGTTGATAAACTTGTGGGATTTAAAAAAGTAAATAAATAAAAAATAAAAAATACCACTTTTCACATAATAAGAACAAGAAACTTTCAATTCAAACGATTTTGCTTCGAAAACTGAAGTTGTCATCAAACTGCCAAAAAGAAAATAAAATAAAAAACATGGCGGTTTTGAAGAAGGAAAAAATTTTTTTGCCTTTGGATTAACTTGCAACTTTGTCATTAGAAACTGATGAAGTCGAGCAAAAAAATGAACTCGCAAATTGCAACTTAAGTTATCTCTAGTACAATTTAATTCAAAAAATTTTGTTGATTTTTTCTGATTTGATTTTTTTTTTACTTGGATTTTTCTCATTAAAAGAAAGAAATGAAGCAAGGACAATTTCTAAGGAATATCTGGATTCATTCAAACTTTGAAGGACTTCTCTTGAAATTGAAAGGAAAAAGATGAGAAGGAGGAAATTTCAAGATCTTGATTTTCAATGAAATTTAGTGAAAGGTGATTTTTAAAATAATCAGGTATTAGAATTTTTATCTAATTGAAAACAAACAATAATAAAACAATAATCATTTTCTATTGAACAAAGAATGGATCCATCATGAGAGATCAAAAAAAAATCTACAACTATCTTGAAAAGAAACGTTTCATGGTGTACAAAAAAGAAAAAGAAAAATGAGGAAATGGAAGGAAATGGAAAAGGACCTTGAGAATCGCATTCCTTAATCCTTCGTTTAAAAAAGAAGTAAAGTTTAGTTAGTTTATTTTGACCATTTTTTTTTCTTTCCTAATTTTGGATTTTTTTTTCCATGATATCATGATTTTTTTCATTTTTTTTTTCCCCAAAAATTCTCTTTCTTCAATCCTTTCATGATAACATTTTTTAAAATACATATCCATATCCATATAATACAAGAACAATAATTTTTGCATTAATCAATAAAATAAAATAAAATAAAATTAATATATTAATAAATAGGATGAACAAAGGAAAGATTCTTGGGAGGTTTTCAATTGTTCCACTTGATATCTATCGAATTCAAACAGGAAAGTTTAATACTTTACTTAATGTTCGACTTCATAATGGAAAGGTTCTTCCCACAGTGGGTGATGACTTGGCTGATCCCAAAGGATCTTTTATGAGCCACATGAGTAGGCTTTTAGTTGATGTTGCTTGGCATATTCGAACTGTTCATATTTATGAACTCAGAAAAGGAACAATATTACCAAAAAATTTAACTTTAATACATGAACGGTATGAAGAGTACTCATTACAAGCAACAACTCCTTTAACACCCCAAGAACTCGACAAAACATTAGCAAATTTTTTCTTGAAATATACAAAACAACTGACTTTACAAGACTTGCCAAGCTTTGTTCAACTTGAACAAATATATAATGGTAGAATTCGATTTCGACAATCTCAAATCAATAAAAATGAAAGTCTATTATAATTTTATGATTTATTACTGAACAAAAATATAACTTTAATGTTTGTATCTTGTATTGGAGCGAAGAATTAAAGGAAACGGATTTTATTTGTTTTTATTTGAATTCATGAAAGAAGATTTAGCTTTAGCTTTATCTCCTTTATATATTGATTGATTCCTTTGATCAGTTTTGCAAGATATATACTTGGTCTTTTCAAAAATTGATGAAATGAAGGTATTTTCAGTATCAACCACTCGAAGATTATTGATCACTTGACTTTGATCAAGAGAAGAAAAAAAAAAATTAAAAAAATGGCGAAACTGTGTTTGGTGTTGGTTTTGTTGTTGTTCGTCTTTTCTATTGCTCAAGGTAAACCATTTTGCCACTCCCATTTCTTTCTTATTATGATTCCAATTGTTCACAGATTTTTGATGTTTATCCTCCTTATGTTTACATTGGATTGCATTTTTTTTTTTTTGAGGGTGTTATGTTTAAATTCAAAATCTTGCAAATTTTTTTTTTTGGAATTTTTTTGAATTTTCATAGTTTTTGGAGATTTTCATAATTCACCTCTCTTTTTTTTAAAAAAAAACTTTATTCTTCATTTTTTATTTGAATCAAGAGAGAGAAGGAAGGAAAGAGCATAATACCATGAAATCTTAATTGACTAAAAATCGCTTCAAAGAAGAAAAAATAAAAGAATGTCAAATCTCTGAAACAATCACTAATTCACACTAAAAAAATTAATAAAGCAAAAAAGATTGATGACCGAGTCATTCAAATGCTGAATAATATGACCCTTGAAGAGAAGGTTGGACAAATGACACAGCTTGGAATTCGTAATTTTAATTTTATTTAATTTTATTTAATTTAACTTAAAGCATTAAAAATTTTGTTTCCCTTCATTTAGATCAAGTTTTACTTCCTGGAGGTGAGGTCAATGTCCCACTTGTAATTTTTTTTTATTTTTATTTTTTATTTTAGATTTCTTAAATTTAAAATCTACATTAATAGCTAAGAAGAATGGTAAAAGAATATCATATTGGATCTTTCCTTCAAGCTCCCAATACACAGTTCCTTTTCCTTCTTCCCTTCTTTCTTTCTTTTTTTTCTTCAATCAATTTCAAAAAAAAAAAAAAACCAATTTTTTTCAATTCAGAGGTGGAGGTCCAAATCTAAAAATTGAAGAATGGATTAAACTTATTACAGATGTTCAACAAGTTTTTATTGAAGAAGGAGAAATCCCTATGATGTATGGAATTGATTCCGTTCATGGATCTGTCTTTGTTGATGGAGCAACATATTTTCCACAACAACTTGGTCTTTTTTTTTCAAGAAAAAGGATACACAAGTAAACTAAATTCAATTGAATATATAGGATTGGCTGCAACATTCAATCGTGAATTAGTCAAACAAGTTGGTTCTATTACTGCTAAAGATACAAGACTTGTTGGTATTCCTTGGGCATTTTCTCCAATTTTGGATTTAGCAACAGAACCTCGATGGGCTCGAGTTTATGAGGTTTTCTTTTGCTTTTCTTTGATTTTTTTCTTTCTTTTTTTTTAAAAAAAAGACAAGTCTAAAACTCTTTTTTTTTTTTTTTTTGGAATTAGACTTTTGGTGAAGATCCTTATGTTGCTGGAGAACTTGGGGTTGCAATGATTCAAGGTTTGCTAAGGAAAAAGAAAAAGAGAGAAAACCATTTTTTTTTTAAAAAAAAATCTTTGATTCTTTAGGTTATCAAGGTTTCCCTGCTAATTTATCTAGTGAAGTTAAAGTTGCTGCTTGTATGAAACATTTTATTGCTTATGGAGAACCAAGAACAGGAAGAGATAGAAATCCAACTTGGATCCCAGAGAGATATTTATATGAAGTAATTATTTTTTTTAAATCAAGAAGAAGAGGAAGAAAAGAAAAGAAAAAGATAATAAGAATTCAACTTTTTTCTTTTTCTTTTTACTTACTTAGTACTTTGTTCCACCATTTCAAGCAGTAGTTGATGCTGGTGTAGCAACAGCAATGGAAAGTTATAATGATGTTAATGGAGAACCTGTTTGTGCTTCAAAAAGATATTTAAAAACTTTACTCAGAGATGAAATGGGTTTTGAAGGTTTTTGAATTTCTTTTTTTTTAATGATTATTCTTAATTCTCTTTCTTTTTTTTTTGAAAAAATGCTTGTAACTCTCTTTTCAATCTTATTAGGTATGCTTGTTACTGATTGGGCAGAAATCCGTGATTTAAGTCGATTCCATAAAATTGCTGAGACTGAAAAAGATGCAACCAGAATTTCTATTGAACGAACCACTATTGATATGAGTATGGTTGCCATTGGGGTACGTATATATCTATAAAATATGTAATGACAAAAACTAACAATTTTTTTTTTTTTTTTTTCAGCCAACTTTTTGGCATCACCTTGTTGAACTTGTTAATGAAGGAGCTATCCCAGAGTCTCGTCTTGATGAAAGTGTCGCAAGAATTTTACAATTGAAAACAGATCTTGGACTTTTTGAAAGACCCATTCCTGATCCTAATTCACCACTTTTAGAAACAATTGGAGGACCAGAAGATCGTCAAACAGCTCTTAATATTTGTCATGAATCAATTACTCTCCTTGAAAATCAAGATAATGTTAGATTTTTTTTTAAAAAAAGATAAGATGAAAGCAGAAGAGAAAAAAAAAATCTTTTTCATCTAGTTCCTTCCATTGGATGCTTCAAAGTTAACTAGGGTTTTCCTTGTTGGACCTTCATCTGATTCACTTAAATATCAATGTGGTGGATGGTACACTTTTTAAAAAAAAAAATACTTGAAGGAAAAAAAAAAAAAACCAAATATTTTATTTCAATATACAAGGACTGTAATGTGGCAAGGTGCACCAGATGATTCTTACTTTGCCTTTGGATCAACAATTCTTGACGGAGTCAATAGTGATTTTTCATTTTTATTTTCTTTTTTTATTTATTAATTGAGGCAATAATTTCTTTTTTTCCAAAAGCTTATGCTGAAGACTTTGAAGTTGTCCAACGTAGAGGATGTGGAATTGATGGAAGGTTTGAAATTTTTTTTTTTTTAAAAAAAAAGGTTTTTTTAAAAAAAAAGTTGTGATTTTATATAGCTTTGAAGAAAACGAATTGGAAGAAGCTATTGCTGAAGCTGAAAAATCTGATGTTGTTATTCTTGCAATTGGAGAAGTATTTTTTTTATTTTTATTTTTATTATTTTTATTTAGTTCTGAGATTTAAAACTTGATATCTAGGATACTTATGCCGAAAGATTTGGAGACATTCATGGTATAAAGATTTTTTTTTTTTTTTTGAATATTTAATTATTAAAATGAAATATTGGATATATTAGAATTAAGATTACCAGCTGGTCAACTTGAATTAACTCGTGCCTTAATTGCCACTGGTGTTCCTGTTGTTGTAGTTTTATTGGAAGGAAGACCCAGAACTCTTGAAGGAGCAACTGATAATGCAAAAGCAGTTTTACATGGTAATTTATTATTATTTTGAACTTCATTTGAATATGAGAACATAAAACTTATTCTTTTTTTTAAAAAAAAAAAAATATCCAGCTTATCTTCCAGGACTTGAAGGAGGACAAGCAATTGCTGATATCATTTTTGGTGCTGTAAACCCAAGGTATTATTATTATTAAGTATCTTTGATACTATTTTCATTAATTTACACAACATTTATAGCGGAAAAATTCCACTTTCTTATCCAAAATATGATGGAGCAGGTCCCCTTACATATTACAGAAAAGTTACAGAAGAAGCTAACTTCCAATGGGAATTTGGTACTGGATTATCTTATACCACTTTCCGTTATTCTAATCTTGAGGTTTCTTTTTTTTCTTTTTCTTTTTTTTTTTCTTTTTTTTTTTTTTCTTTTTTCCAATTTTTCCATTAATTTGGAATTTTATTTTATTTTTATTTTTATGAATATAGCTTTCTGCTTCCACCATTTCTCCTTCAGATACTCTTCAAGTTTCTGTTACAGTCACAAATAATGGTGAAAGAGAAGGAAAGGAAACTGTATTTTTGTATTTGACTGATGTTGTTAGAGAAATTACTCCAGAAGTTAAGAGAGTGACATTTCTTTTTGATTTTCTTTTATTTTTTTTAAAGATAAAAACTCAAAAATATTTTCTTTTTTTTTTTAGTTACGCCGTTTCGAAAAAGTTAATTTACAACCAAGTGAAGAAATAACACTCACTTTTGAACTTACAATTGATGATCTTTCTTTCTATGGAATTGATGTTGAAAAGATTTATGAAGCTGGAGAATTTATTGTTTCAATTGGTCGTTTATCAGCTTCATTCCATTTAGTTGTCTAAATAAATCAATAAATAAAGAAATAAATCAAAAGAATCATTTCATTTTGGAAAATTTATTAGAATTTTCTCTCTCACAATTTATCTCACAAACAAAAACTTTAAATAATAAATACAACAAACTAACTAACTAACAATAAAGACTCATTCATATCCATCAATTTTTCTTCTTATTTCTGGTTCATGTTTCCATCTAGGTTTATAATCACTATCAGAAGCAGCTGGTCCTTCTGCATCTCTCATACAATTCACACAAATCTTTTTCCCAAGAAGATCAAACTAAATATACAAAAATAATTATGAATAAATTTTTTCAGAATATTTGATAGAGTAATAATAATACCTCTGGACAAGTAATAAGTTCAAGCCTATCAGCAGTTTCTCTTTCTTTAATAATAGTAGGTCTTCTTGTCATTCCTTCGTCGCATAATGCACAACGTTCAATTCCATGGATTTCTCTTCCTCGTCCACTAATTACTAATGTCTCCAACATTCTCTCTTTCTTTTTTTGAGTGATCTTCTAATAATAAATTTTAACTTTCTTCTTCTTTAAATATTCTTTGCTCTCTCTGAATGCTTGTTTAGAATAAAGTTACTTCTTCTCTTCAATTTGTTGTTTTCTTTCTATTTATTTATTTATTTATTTATTTTTAATTTTGTTAGTTATAAATTATGAATTCAACTCTTTTATTTATAATAAACAACATCATGAAATGGTTAAATGAATCAATATTAGTGAATAATATATATATAAGAGTGGAAATATATATATATTTATAAATCCAACCTAACAAAGTTATAAATAAAACACTTTACAAGAAATTTGGGGAAGAAAATAATTATTTTTGTTTTTTTAATTATAAATTTCGATAAATTTGAGAATTATTTTTTTTCGTCACAAACTTTTCCATTGAGTGCTTTTTTTCAAATCTCATTGTTATGATGATTATTATTATTATGGAAAAAAAAATCAAAGAACTTTGAAAGGTTTTTATTATTGTTTTTTTCTTATTGTCTATAATTTATAATAGCTATTCAGTTTTTGATCATTGTTTTGAAATGATTTTGAATCAAAAGAGAAAAAATTTGGCGGGAAAAATAATTTTTTTGTTGAAAAAAATGGTGGAAAAAAAAAAAAAAAAAAACGATTCTGAAACACGTGGAAATCTGTCTTCAACTTTGTTAGAACCTTAACTCATTCTGAAGCTTGTTCAAAAGATGTAATTTCTTTTTTCGATTTTATATTTACATATTCTCTATTTTTGATTCTATTTCTATTCTTTTTGAAAATCCTAAAATCTCTTTTTTTTTTTCTGACAAATTAGTTCACCAACGAAGTGTGTGGATTGAGATATTGAAAGGAGATTCGAAATTGATTGATTGCTTGATTGGATTGGATTGTGAAGATTTGAGGATTGTAGTTAGAATTTTGTGTGGGAGTGATTATTATTATTAGTGATATTATTGTTGGGTTGTTGTTATTGAAGAATGAGTGAAGAAGAAGATATTTCACAAATTCAAGTAAAATTTGTTAGTGTTAATGGAAAACATGTGGTGAGTGATACCCCATTTTCTATCCCAATTAGACTTAGACGTTATGGATTATCTGAGATTATTAACTATTTGTTGAACACAACTCGTATATTTTCATATCTATTTGTTCAAGTTTAATTTCATGGAATAACTTCAAAAACAACAACAAAAAAAAAATAAAAAAAATGATAGAGAAACCAATTCCTTTTGATTTTTTAATTAATGGAGAGTTTTTAAGAACAAGTATTCAAAAATATCTACAAGCAAAAAATATTTCTTCAGTAAAACTTTTTTTTTTCTCATTCATTTTTTTTAAAAAAAATCGATTTATTTAATTTTATTAAATTCAAAAAGGAAACTCTTTTAACAATTGAATATGTTGAATCAACACTTCCACCTTCAACATTATCAGGTTATCAACACGATGAGTGGGTTAGTTGTGTTAAAGGTTCTGATAGGTTTCTTTTATTTTACTCATTGAAGATAAATTAAAAAAAATAATAATTTCAAATAATAATAATAAGCTATGTACTTTCTGGTTCATATGATAATCTATTGAGAGTTTGGGATCATTCTCATAATTGTCTCTTAACAATGAGTGGGCACACAAAACCAATTAAATCAGTAGATTGGCTTAAATCATCTCAAAATTCAATGCGTTGTGTTACAGCTTCAGATGATCAAACTCTTAGAATTTGGAAGGTTTCTTTTTCATTTTTCTATTTCTTTTTAATGAATCTCCTTATTTAATTAACATTTATTTTTTAAAGTTTTCTCCAGAAAATAATGTATTTGAAACAACACATGAATTAGTTTCTCATATGGCATCAGTTTCTTGTGTTTCTGTTAATAAGGCTCAAACTAGAGTACAATTAATTAATTTAATTTAATTTAATTGATTAATACTTAATTTTCAACTGAATAGTTTGTAAGTGCATCATGGGATGGAACTCTCAAAATTTGGGATGCTAATCCATCAACTACTATTGAAGACTCAAAAAAATCAAAATCTGATTCTAAAAAAAGAGGAAGAGAAATAGATGATGTTGTCCAAATTAAAGTATGATATATTTTATTCTTTCAATTCTCAAATTATTATATTATATTTAGTTGTAATTTTATTAATCAATAATATCAAAAGGAACCATTAATAACCATTGATAATCATTCTCAAAGTACAAACCTTGAGGCTCAAAATTGTTCAATAACTAGTGTAGCTTGGTCTCATCAAACAGATATTATTGCAAGTGGTGGATGGGATTCAACTATTAATATTTGGGATTCAAATACTGCCACAAATACTCTCAACTTGGTTTTTTTTTTTTTTTCAAATTAACTCCAAAATAAAATAAAAATAAATAAAATAAATAAATAGCCAACTGATAAAGCTTTAAATTCACTTTCTATTTCTCCTTTAACAAATCTAATTGTTTCAGGTCATGTAGATAATACAACTCGAATTTGGGATCCACGTGTAAAAGGTGAATTTCTGAAACTTACTCTATATTGCCATTTCTTCATATTATTATACATTCAGAAACTAAATCTATAAAAAAAATTAGATGGTGTTGTTGTGAAAATTAAACTTGTTTCCCATACTGGATGGGTTTCTTCTGTTTGTTGGAGTGAAACAAATAACCTTATGTTTGCTTCAGGTTCTTATGATAAATCTGTTAAAATTTGGGATGTTAGAAGTTCAACTGCCATTCATACTTTAAATACACACAAAGATAAAGTACTTTCAGTTGATTGGAGTAAAGAATTAGTTTTATCAGGAGGAACTGATAATACTTTGTATTTACATAAAACCGTTATTCCTCAATAAATTTAGATTTCCTTTTTCTTCTTTTTATTTTTTATTTAATAACAATGAACATTTTGTTTTATCCAATCTTTTATACAAGTTTTAGCACAACCATTATCAGCCCAATAACAATCTCTTAGATCTAAAGGATTTGAACACTCTTTTTGAACTTCATCTAACATGTCCTCAAAAATTTCCTTCATTCCTTGAGATTCTTTTGGGAGTGAGAGAAATTCTTTTGTTAATCGTTGAGATGCAATTTGATATAACTTTTCATCTCCTGAATTCTTTTGTAAGATGATTTTACTAAACTCCGCAAACTCTTCAGGACTTAATACTTCTCTATTGGTCTGAATTTTGGATTTAACGTAGAGTAAATCAGTCAGCTTAAGATTCATCTTATCCATTAATACTATGAGTGATTCGGCATAACGTTCACTAAGGACAATATGATCAAATCGTTGAAGATTAGCTGAGGAAGTTAAATGTCTTTTTGCTCGATCCTTCACCCAACTTGATAATCCATTATGAAAATGAAAACATTCTTTTGCCCACTGATTCCATGAGAATTCTGGACAAAAAGAGTCCTTTGTCCTTGAGTGAAGATAACCTGAAAGAGCTCTAGGAACAGTTTCTCTCAAAATTGCAATTGTAAAATATTTTTCACCCAATATTTGACTAATAACACTTGAATCGTATTCCATATGATTGCAAAGAATGTCAATATCAGTAACTGACATATTTTGCTTTGAAGCTGCAAATTTAATTTCATTCAATTTCTTGTAGATTGGTAATGGTTTAGCTGGTGAAATTGTTTGCAAATTATAATCATGTCCAATTCCTCTTAGAACTCCAGCTAAAGTTGAACCTCCTGTTTTTGGAGTTTTCAAAAGGAATATTTTTTTGTAACGAAGATCTCCTATAGGATTTTGATATGAAAAAGATTTATAGTAACATGTTTGAGGGATTGATGGGTCAGTTGAAACATCTAAAGGTGCTTCTGTTGGAAGATCGGTTGGTAAATCTGTTGACTTGTGTTTTTGAGATTTTTTGAATGAATTTGTTGGTGAGTCAGTTGGTAAATTTGTTGCTTGATCAAATGAAGAGTCTGTTGGTAATTCAACTGGAGCTTCCGTTTCAAAATCTATTGGTGAATTTGTTGGTTTTTTTTCCTTAGATTTTTTGGGTGAATTTGTTGGTGAGTCTGTTGGAACACCCGAATCTAACTCTGTTTCGAAACTTGATGGATTTTCCATTGTTGAATCTGTTGGTATAGGATTCTCTGTTTCTAAATTTATTGATAAATCTGTTGAAGTCGGTGTTTCTGAATCTGAAATATAATCTATTGGAGGATCTGTTGGTGGGTCTGTTAGAATCTCTGAATCTAACTCTGTTTCTAAACTTGTTGGAAAATCTATTAAAGAATCTGTTGATACTGGATTTTCTGTTTCTAAATCTATTGGTGAATCTGTGGGTTTATGTTTCTTAGACTTCTTGAATGAATTTGTTGGTGAATGTGTTGGAAGACCTGTAAGTGAATCCACTGGGATCTCAGTTTCCAAATCTATTGGAACTTCTGTGACCAAATTGGTTGGATAGTCTATTGATGAGTCTGTTGGTAGATCTTCTAATACCTTTGAATCCAGCTCTATTTCTAAGTTTGTTGGAAAATCGATTGTTGAATCTGTTTGTATTAAATTTTCAGTTTCTAAATTTGTGGGTCTGTGTTTTTTGGATTTTTTTGGTGGATATGTTGGTAATTCAGTTGGAAAATCTATTGGGGAGTCTGTTGGTGGATTTGTTGGTGATTTTTTGAATTTTTTTGGTGGATCCGTTAACAAATTTGTTGAAGAATCTATTTCTGAATCTATTGGAGGGTTTGTTGATGAGTCCTTTGATTTTCTTTTTGTTGATAATGGAGGGTCTGTTGGGAAGTCCTTTATTTTTGTTGATCTTCTATATCGCTCTTCAATTGGTGCATTTTTGACCTTTTTTAAAGTGTTGATATCTGGTGAATTCCAGAGAGTAATATCAATAATATCATCAGAATCAACTTGTGTTTTTTGATCAATTTTGCTATTTGTTCGAGATTTAAGTTTAGCAGGACCTTGAGCATCAGATTCAAAAATTGTCACTAAAACAATTGAAATTG
>Ga0209960_1004183_pt1 | contig 11329 bp, 10 predicted proteins | sample ThiBiot_500_plan_2_FD_183947 | JGI IMG/M metagenome (GOLD analysis project Ga0209960, IMG submission 183947) | Wastewater bioreactor microbial communities from Cape Town, South Africa - Thiocy_expt_500_plan (SPAdes) | ecosystem: Engineered > Bioreactor > Thiocyanate-remediating >... | reverse complement strand
TTCTAATTGGAAATACTTTAAAATAGATAAACTACAACAGTTAATTTTGACACTGCCGATCTTTCTGGCAGCAATCCTACTGTACCGCACAAACACGGATAAACTTAGTAACATGATTATACATTCAGAGAATATTATTACGCCACCTGTTGCGGCGCTAAAGTCGCATTTGTGGGAGATCCACGGAGAAAAACATGACGATCCGTATTACTGGCTTAGAGATAAGACTAATCAAGAAGTACTCGATTATCTTGAAGCAGAAAATAAATATCGGTTAGGTAACCCAATATGTTATGAATTTAATACCAGTGTATCAGCCATGAACTAACTTTTCACATCTAGATGTAATTGCCGAACAGAAACCGCTCGCCGAAACAATCTACAAAGAGCTTGTATCAAGAATCAAAGAGACAGATGTCGAACCTCCTTACAAGAACAAAGAATACTACTATCTGTAAGTAAACTTGGTTGACGTAGATTCGCGTACTGACTAAAGTTTTGTAGCGTTAAAACAGTTGAAGGACTTCAATATAAGATTAGAACTCGTACAAAAGGATTGAATGGACCAGAAGAGGTATTAATATTATTCAATAATATGAATTTCTGATTATTATTTTTTTTGCGGTCTAGCCGGTTTTGGATCAGAATGAATTAGCCAAGGGCCAAACAACATGCGTATTAGGCATACTTAAATTGAGTCCTAGTCAACAATATTTAGCCTATTCAATTGACTATATCGGTCGAGAGAAATTCCAAGTTCAAGTCAAAGATCTGACAACCGGCCAAGTATTCGAAGATAGAATTGAGAACACAGAAAGTTCATTAGAATGGAATAACGATAATAAGACTTTGTATTATACAACTATGGACCACGCTGAGCGGTATGCCTACATTATTTTTAATTATTAGTTCTTGAAGCGAAATAATTGTATCTATTATTTTTATTCTAATTTTGTTTATACTTTAGCCCATTCAAGCTTTGGAAGCACGTTTTAGGAACAGATCCAGCTACTGATGAACTTCTCTACCACGGTACGCACAAATGAATCTTACTTACCATTACAAAATTAATTATAGTCTTTTTTCATAGAATCTGACGAAAAGTTCCGCATACAGCTGTACAAGTCCCAAGACGGAAAGTTCTTGTTCATCGCATCCATGAGCCGCACTCAAACTGAAGTGCGCGTGCTAGACGCTGACGTGTCACAGAACGGCCTGTTCAAGTTATTCCGCGCTAGACAGCACGATGTTGAGGTACATAATAGGACATCTATAGCACTCGGTATCAGAGCTAATTATTTATCGCACAGTACACGCTCGAGCATCACAACGGTCACTTCCTCATTTTGACCAACGAAGACGCGCACAACAATCGAGTTATGATTACAGACGTCGTACGTGTAGAACGTGTAATTGCCACACGCAACAAAAATTAACTCAGTCACGTGTTAGGACGCATTCGAGGACAGGTCAAAATGGCGCGAACTAGTGCCGCATAACCCGAATGTGAAGATTGAATTTATGAACGTGTTCAAGAAACACTTGGTGGTACGTGGACCACTTATTATGACCAAATAGATTAACACCGATTCATAATCATTGCAGTTATACACCCGTGAAGGAGGTTTACAGTACATACGCGTGATGGACATGACCACTGGTACAACACTTAACGATTTAAATATAAATTATAACACTGTATTTAGGTGAAATTCACACGGTGAAGCACTCAGAGTCCGTATACAGCTTAGAACCCGATACCAATTTAGAATTCGACACGGATCTGTTCCGGTGAGTCACTTTTCGCGTGGTAGAACTCACGTACTAATGACTGGTCGATAGATTCAAGTACAGTAGCATGGTCACCCCGCGCAGTATCATCGACTACAACATGACTACGCGAGTCACGCATGTCGTCAAGACACAGCCGGTGCTCGGATACGACGCCTCGCGATACGAGACTGTGCGCGTGTTTGCACCTTCACACGACAGTGTTCAAGTGCCAATCTCACTTGTGTATCGCAAGGACTTGTTCAAGCACGATGGCACTAACCCCATGATGTTGGTATGCTATTTTTAGATTTTTTGTCATTTGAAATATTATTTTTGGGAGGGAGAAACGGCCTCCTTGTCTCATAACATTTGAGTGCATCGAGAAGGTGTTGTCTCCTATATTAATCAAGTTATATGAATATTAATGGCGCATTGAATGCTAGTTGATATTTATTTGAGTGGTCCTAAAGCACAGTCGTTACATGATGGTTGATTGATTGCTCAGAGGGGATCATACATATATATATAAATTATATGTGCCCTATAATTGTATATTGTATATCATTACTAATGGCGTTGACAGTATGGTTACGGAGCTTATGAGGTCTCAATCGATCCGGATTTCAATGAGCACTTGGTTTCGCTACTTGACAGAGGATTTGTCTTCGGTTATGCCCACATTAGGTAAGAACACCTTCATTAATCACTTTTTGCATGTATATTAAAATTCAATCAACACAGAGGCGGAGGTGAGTTGGGCCGTTCATGGTACGAAGACGGAAAATTGTTGAAGAAAAAGAACACTTTCTACGACTTTATTGCCTCTACAGAATACTTGCTGAAGAACGTATGTACATTATTATTCAAAGTTTGTAGTCTCTCTGTGTTCACAAACAAGTCAACAGAAATACACCAGTAGTGATAAGTTGGTGATTCAAGGAGGCAGCGCGGGAGGGCTGTTGATTTGCGCCGTCATGAACATGCGACCAGAATTGTTTAAAGTACGTACTATGATAATATAATAACTCCTCCTTTTGCGCTAACAACCACGTTCAGGCTGCACTAGTGCGTGTGCCATTCGTCGATGTGATCAACACAATGTTAGACCCTTCACTGCCACTGACTGTCAACGAATACGAGGAGTGGGGTGAGTATTCGATGACTATCGGCAATCACTGTGATCATCTATGTTAACTTTCCTAATTAGGCAATCCTGAAGTTGCCGAGTTCTATCGCTACATGAAGAGTTACTCGCCCTACGATAATATTAAGCGCACTGCATATCCTGCGATTCACATCAACACGGGCATTAATGACCCACGTGTCGCGTACTGGGAGCCAGCCAAATACGTGGCCAAGCTGAGAACAATGAAGACCGATAGCAATCAGCTGCTAATGAAGACTGAGATGATTCAGGGTCACTTTGGCGCATCTGGGCGGTACGATTTGTTGAAAGAGCGCGCTGAATACTATGCTTGGATATTGTATCAAGTCGGTGTTAAAAATTAAACAGGTTCTGGATCCTTCTTTAACTGTCACAAAACAACTTTAAAAAAAAAACAAAGACTTTTGTCCCAGACAATTCTGAACTATGTCATTATCTTTATTCTCTCGTTAACGACCCAACCAACAGTGACATATCCGTTTTAAAAAATGGAGTGTTTCCGTATTTTATTTCTGCTTGCAGTTTGTTTGGCCGTCGCGCAAGGTAAAAAACCTTCACCAAAAGGGTTACTCTACATTTAGTAATTCAATTTAAAAATATATAAGTAGATAGCGTAAAAACAAGCATTTGATCTAACGGATTTCATTTTTTCAACTAGGGTGTCAGTTCAATTGTTCAATAAACAATTACGCACCGAAGAGCCAATGCACATTTTATCAACAAAATTCCGACTGGCTGCCTTCGGGATACGTATCCGCAGCTACATGCGTCTGTGGTGCTTCGTTATCGAATGAATCTACACTCGGCGTATCAAAAAATAATTATAACTCGCAATGGAACGAAGTTATATCACTGACAGCCTCTTTGGCCACCGCCGATTTAACTGAAACAGAGATGGATAGACTTGCTTCCAAAAAAAGCGCTTTATTGCAAAGTTTAAGCGAATCCATTTCACCCAAGGCCTCTATTCATCTCGAAAAAGGATCTGTGGCTACACACGATACCGCTGGGTGTATTAGAGCATATTTATTAAATGGACATGCTTCTATCAGCAATGATATTAAGGAGGAACTGAGAACTCGTAAGAGCTCGTCATGCACCGCGTAAGGTTCTTCAAATAACGAGCTTAATCGCTTGTATACCGACTATTAGAGATCCCACTGAATCTTTTTTTTAGGGTTAAATTTAGCCCTTACATCCAAATCTAATCGTCCTATTATTCGTTAGTAAAGGCTACGTTTGTTCGCCCGGCTACAACTCTTGGGTGCTGAAGAATTTTGTTCCGATCGCGTACAATTTACATGTTGAAGCTTACAAACACTGTTGCTGCTCGGGAACACCAGCGCCTGAATATGATTGGGCACTCGTCACATTCTTTGGCTTTGCGCCGTGCCCTGTATTGATCACTAGCGTCAAGATGTTTGGATCTTGTGAATGTGGTGGCTGGTAAATTGAAATTTTTTATATTCTGTTTCCATTATCATAATAAAGTGGTATTTAATCGTGTCCTATAAACCGGTTGGTTCAAGATTTTGAAAGGATATACCCAAAAAATAGTGAAATAGGAGGAATCAGCTTCTAAGATGAGCTCTATCTACCAATATATTATTTTCTTACTATGGGAGCGTGTGGCGTAATTTTGCGCGTAATAAATGGGTACTTTTCGATGAATGGGGGGGGTCACAAACTCTCAATTAAGAAATTATCCGCACCCAAAGCAGCATATCCATTGAAACAACGAAATAAGTATTGTAAACCATATTCGGTAGAATAGTGTTGTATTATTTGATGGTTTAACTCATTTTTGCGGATAGGTAATAAATTGTATTACAATGCGCAAACTCATTAAATTTTACGTTACAAACGAAACTCTCATCAATGGAAAAATCATAAATAATTAATCGTGTTATATAGCACTAGAGAATAGGTAGAATATCATTAAATTAGTTTAGTCAAAAGAGATGGAGGATAATTGGAGAAAGCATTTTGAAAAATCAAAGCGTGGCGCTCTAATTACAATTAAAAATTATACCAAAAATGTACTAGATCGTGTGAGTTATTCGCTAGACCATGGAAAGTGGACTCTATTACCTCAAGGTAAAATTTATTATATTTAATTAAAATAATTCAAAGTGGTTTCGATAACATTATGCCGTGCTCATATAAACTATGACATGCTCCAAATTTTCTCCTACGCAGATTTAATAAAGTTATTGACAGCTGATCTAATATATTTTGACAGAAACGATCCCGGCGTACTCTGAAGTCCAATTTTGTTCTGTTAGCAGTAGCAAAGGATTAACAGGTATAACAATGGTCATTACCGATAAACTACTGCAATATATTGAACCTGTCAACTGACTGGATTAACTTTTTTTTGCAGGGACGTCAGGAAAGGTTACATATCGGGTAGCAGATAACCCTACAATTAAATTTGAATTTTTATGGGACAATCCGTGGATGGAGAGTAGATCTGCAGTGTGTCACTCAGTCGGTACGGTCATGGATCTGATCAACAATTCACACAAAAAAAACCCTTTAACCACTTGCATAAACTCTATTACTAATATCACGATATTGCAGGTGGTACGGAGAGGTTTAACGTCGATCAAACGACCAATAAGCGCCCTCAGTACGAAGTTACTTGGGCGATCGAACAGATTAACATCGGAAGTCCATTGGCGCGAACTGGAAGTGCAAATACATCGAAGATTCTGAACGAAGAAGGTAAGAGTAAAATTAACTATTAAAGACAAAATTTTTAAGGCAAAAAAACTAATCTTAGCTGATCGGGTAAATGTAACTCCCAATCTGAAATCATTACTTATTACAAAATAATTTCATGAATATTAATATGCAATTCATATTTACTGCTTAACCGTTACATTTTAAACGGATCTTAAAAAAAAAACATGATTAAAACTCTCGTAGATTATGCCGGAGTGAAGCTTTCGTTGGATGATCAATTCGATCTCTGGAAGGATGAACAACATCAAGCTAACAGGAGCATTAATTTTGTGATTGAAAATGAGTCAGACATCGTGTTCAAGCGACAGTCGCAGAACTTGAATCAAGGCGTGTGGAGTAAATATCCGCCTGAAATCATCGCTGGTGGATCAACGGTCGAGTTCGGTTGTCGCAGGTAATGATGAAATTTCATTATATTACAGTGTTGTCAAGTTTACATCGTCAAAACATCCCACTCAACATTTATTTTTTTTTTTTGAGCAAATTAATAAGCTCGCATTGAAATGTTAGGTGACGTAAAATTTTAAATTCTTATTAGGTGCGCACCGTTCATCAAACTTGCTGTTATATAACATAATATTCAATCTTATGACACGTGTCACTACAACACTAACGCCCAAAATATATTTCCAGTGACTCGCTAGTCGGTGGTACTTCAGGACGCCTTACATACGCAACGCCCGAGAGTGTGGACGTGGTGACACTAACATTCGACAATCCACTCGACGGCGACAAGGCGTTTGATGCTTGGACCAAAACGCCAATCTTTGACGTCGAAATTGAGACCGACGAAGATCACAATGCGACCGTGGTATATAGGATAGCGTGTATGTCGAAAGAAGATTATTTAGAAGTGTTGAGTGCAAAGCACAAGTCGAAACGAACAGGAGACGATTTGGACCGATCGGATTCGGAGGGAAACACGCCACGAGGTTCTATAAATAAGCATTCGAGCACTACAAATCTCACCGAAAAATCAGCGCACAATACGCCATTACAAGCACAACCGAGTAGCGACAACATTATGAGCGTGAAGGCCTTGAACTTGTCAAGCTCAGCACTCAAACGCACCAGCTCTAAAATGCCGGATCTGGTGAACGTCGCGCGCACGGTGCGGCCTATTATAAGAACATAATAATATATCACTATTAACGTTACTATTGTGACTATAGAGGATATTTGGAGTGCCGTTGAAAGTTATCGTTGAGCGAGAAAATACGAGGACACATATTCCAGTCATTGTTGAGAAGATTGTAGAACATTTAACAAAATATGGTACGTACATTTGCGCTTATCTTAGTACTTATTATATATAAATAATGTACATGTCTTATTTTTAGGTGTTGATGACCCGGGGCTGTTCAAAAAACCTGGCCTGTTGCACGAACTCAAATTTTTGCGAAATCAATTCGATGCGAATAGTAAAGGTAATTTATTATACGAGCATAAGTATTTAAGGTGGTATAATAACCATATCATATTAACAGCGTCGTTGGAGTTTAAAAATTATTCGATCCACTCCTTAGCACATCTGCTCAAAATGTTTTTGAAAGAACTTGAAACCCCCGTTATTCCGTTGAACTTAAATGTCAAATACTCCAGTTATATACGTAAGTTCTATATATAATTGTTTTAAAATCTACATCCTAGTTACAAATTAGAGTTCAGTTGGTTATGAACATATAATAACTCATTGATATTATTAAAGTGAGCCATGTAGCATCTAATAGCACCATGTCGTTCAGCACTTTCATGTCAGAATTTTTGACGCAGATCCCAGAACTCAACTTAACTCTCTTCCAATACCTGTGTAAATTTTTCAACGTACTAGTCGAGAACGGAAAATACGATATCGATGCATTAGCAAACATATTTGGACCATTAATCTGTCGAGAACGACCTTCGTCCGATCCAAACATACCAGATCTGTCTTTAGCAGTACGAAGGACACTAGGAGCAGTAATTCTGAATTATCGGTCAATAAGTTTATTTAAATAAACTTGCTAATTTTATAGTAACGGAGGAATTTTTTTTTAATCTGGCGTAGCGATAGAGGGTGTTGCCATCCAGTTGGATCTTTAACATTAATAACTCGAACCAAAATTTGTACTGTGCATGCCTCAATATAATATAACAACAACTTATTAGGTCGCCTGGTCGTCGTAGCGATTTCAATCACGTAGCAAAAAATGTGTTTGAAATTGTTGCGTTTATTATTCAATCTCTCTCAAAGAAATATATCCAATGGTGTTTCTCATAATGAATGTTCGTTACTAACTTCCATCCTCTAAAATTAATATCGAAATTAATAACAAAATATTATTTCCGACTAATAACCATCAAAATAAACAGAATATTAATATTAAATGCCGTACCTCGCTCGAATCATGTCCATTGCTTGTAGTATTTTACTCCAAAACTGTTCTTGTGCACTGGAGTTGGAGCTGATCCGACCGAGATCTTCAGTCTCTTTTCCGATTTGAAAAGTTAGACTTGCCTCGCCACCAGACTACAAATAACAATTAGGCACATAATAATTAACTATCATCGATGGTATTTACCTCCGTTACGCGCAAGCAGCTCGTACGCGCAAAATAATTTGAGTTTGAATGAGAATTGCCGGGCATATTCGGCAGATAAAATGTTGCCTCGCGCAACACGAGCTCTTTGCTCATACTTGGAGGAATAACTAAGTTGCCTGTGCGCATGTAGTCCAAGATCGGTTCGAAGTACCTACCGTTACGATCTTAAAGGAATTGTTAAAAAAAGATAGTTAACCGATTGTTGCGTTTTCATTGGTTTATTACTATTAATTTTGTGCGTGAGCAAATATTCGTGATGATGGGGTAAAAACTGGATCTTCAATTTAAATATTACGTAATTTAGAATAATATTTAAAAACCGAACGAATGAATATAATCATACCAGAACTTTGTGGTTTGCATTTACTATTTGTAAGTCAAGTTACGTACCAATAAAATAATACCCCTCTTCATCTACAACGGCTGGGTTTTTTCCCGCCAACAAGTCAGTGATGTAATTATCACCCATTGAGCTCACTGTAGCTTCAGTAGTATGATATTTCTTGCCGCCGACATTAATTTTAATTATTTTGCTCGTTGCTCCAGATGGGATTTGTGGTTTTGCTGCCATGTTGCAGCTGATTTGCATCGGTTGAACGTACTAATTTACAAAAGAAATTTATATTTAAGTATCGCCCTAGTTTCGGCCAATTTTGTCACGTGCGTGATCTTTTGTAACGTTATTAATTTTCGCGGATTCAATTACACAAAGACATATATAGCAAAAATCTACTCTTTATTAAGGATAATAAATGCACCATTTGCTAATTACGACGTTTATAAGATCTCTACAGCAAAAATAAAAATAATTTAAAGACGCATCTACATTTTACATTCCTCTCGATTTACAAAAACTATTACATCTAATACTACAACGTCATTCGCTGAATAATAGCGAACATATTTACAAGGCTGTCAAGACCAAGTTCCAGATCCGTTACATACTCGCGCTCAATCCAACGTGATGTTTGTAGGTTATATTCAGTGGTTGGCCTATCATTAACTCTAGGACACTGACAATAAAATCGACCAAGATTTTCAACCACTTCCAGCACGGATTACGCACAAACGTTCGCATTAACAATTCAACATGATCTGCGTGCCTGAGATCTCGTACCGCTAGCTGCAAATTGACGAATGCTGCGATGTATATAGCGATGAGGGCTGGCAGACCGGGTTTATCAAACACGGCAGCTTGAACCGATGCCTCTTGCGCATGTTGAGCAGCTTGTAAGTCATTACCGATCAGCCAGTGATCCAACGCAAGAAATGCCTGCACAATGCAACAATAGCGTTATTATAGACATATTAATTTCAATATGAACTAAAACAAACAAGTTTAACGGAGGTGGATTAGATTTGAGTTGATAGACTAAAAAAAATGCATGGTTGATCATTACCTCTTCAATAAGTCTCCTGTATGGCTTAGTATATCCAGGTTCAATGAGTTCAGCATAATTAGCGGCAGTAAAAGTAGCTTTGAGCATGTTGAAATAATAAAACACCAACCCCTTCGTCTCCGTCGACGTCATAGAAGGAAGGACACGATCCCATCCGCCTTCTATCATTCTAAAATTTTAAACTACGTTAGTGAAACATTTTAGAATAAATAAATAAAATAAAATTTTCCTTTTCAGCAAACAAGTCCAGATCGAAAGGGGGTGGACTTGACAAGTACCTTTCTCTGTTAGCAATAAGCAATTTGATATTTTCTCTATAGTTGAGTAGATCAGGTACCATCGCACTCATCATAGTCATAAAATAAGCGAACGCTTGAAGTTCATGACCACCGTTAGCTGAGGCCCATTTGCAAATCTTCTGACAAGAGGAGAGTACGTTCATATTGCAGACAATATGAATATAAAGGCAGGTCTCATAAGCGCGCTTTTCAATCGTTGCGTCTTCACCCACATCCTTCTTCGCTTGAATCAACTTTTCAAATAGTTGATAACTGTAGGCGTTGTATAAACGAGCCCTGGTAATACTTGATTTAGCACCACAGCAAAAAGCGAAGCGATTTAAACCGTCAGCGAGTAATAGCGAATCACTAAAAAATCGTTAGAAATAGAATAAGATCAAGATTGGGGACTGTAGTTACCTTCGATTTAACGAAGGATGTGAATGCAATAGTACGTTAGCGCATTCGTACGCTAAAGTCGAGAATTTCCTCGCCTCGTCGGCGTATCCAGAAATGCACGCGCCGATTGTTAAAGTTGTGAGGACCTAATAACATTTTTAGAACGACAGAGATCGCAATATTAATGTCTTTAATTAACTACAATGAAATTGAAGACTTACTTCGAGCATCTGCGGAGATTGAGGACTGAGATCGAGTCCACCCCAAAACTCGCGTCTATAAACTGCGGCATAGGGAGACGGGAAGTACCTCTCGATGTAATCCCTAAGACTCGATGGTAAGTGTTGTCACACAGCATTTTCAAGCTAAATGACCTCGATAGAGAATTTTTACCTTTGAACTACGGCAAACTTATAGAACATTGAGTCATAGTCGTAAGTATTGGGTAGAACCTTGACCAAAAAATCTACGTTGGGCGATAGACGTCGTTCTTTCTTCACTGGCGGACCTCTCGGCGAATATTCTCCGGATGTGTTTGGCGAACTAGTATTTTCATCCAAATCGTCCTCATCTTCGTTAGTTGAGTCACTATTATTATCTAATTTTCTCTTCTTCGAGGTACGAGTCCTATTAGCCTTCTCTCCCTTGCTTAGGACGCGAATTGGACCGACTGAATTTGCGGAGTGAACGGATGCCGTTCCTCCACTCTCGGTTTGGAATAATGCTGTGAGGGTGAGATTGAGCCCGTAACATCTGCTATGGAGATCCAATCCAGAGCTGTATGAAGTATCTTTTTCTGCGCAATAGTGGTTGTGGTGCGGGTGCTTATTCACGCCGACACAACACGCGACCCTAAAACGAATTCGAAGCTCTCCGTTCTCGTCTACACGATTGCTCTCCGATGGAAGAACCTATTTTTGCATATATAATCGTGTAAGCAAGATATTATAACATTCACGCTTCAAAAAAAAAAAAAAAAAATGG
>Ga0209960_1004181_pt1 | contig 11334 bp, 14 predicted proteins | sample ThiBiot_500_plan_2_FD_183947 | JGI IMG/M metagenome (GOLD analysis project Ga0209960, IMG submission 183947) | Wastewater bioreactor microbial communities from Cape Town, South Africa - Thiocy_expt_500_plan (SPAdes) | ecosystem: Engineered > Bioreactor > Thiocyanate-remediating >... | reverse complement strand
TAAAAAGATTTTAAATTTTATGTCCAGAAGTTGCGTGCAAGGGCAATTACTATAATTAGAAACTTACTTGTAACAATGCATCGAATATGTCGTGCTTGACGAGATTTTCGGTGAGATTATTTTCATTAAATTGATCTTGACCGGTCAATATCGTCAAATATAACGTCAATGCTCGTTCTTTTAGTGCGCCTGTACTATCGCCGGTCGTTGATAAAATTTGCGCAATGCTTGTAGTCAATGATTTCATCGTTTTTTCTTCGTTATTTGGCTCCGCAATTAAATTTAAAATATCTTTCGGGTTGAGCTTCTTTTTATACAAAAGTTCCAATAATACGGTCATCGTCTGTAATATTTCAAAATGAGTAAATTTGTGCGTTCGGCGAGATTTCATGGTACAAATCCGAATCCAGCATAAGGTTATATTATATTAGGGCTCATATTTATAATACATACTTCTAATGCGTGAGAAATGCGTAATTGATTTTCGTCATTAAGTGTTTCAATGCATTTTTGAAAAATGATCTGTACATTAGCCTGTAGTAATGGAAGAATAAGACTCAAAATAAAGGCAAATAATAATATAGATATAAGTGAAAATACTTTTAATTAATAATGTTTTTGAAGTTGGATCTTGAAATTAAGTGAAAACTTTCTTTTCGTGGGTAATTTGGGAGAGTAGAGACACTTACTTTTACTTTAAATAAGTCGACTTCAGGAATATTCAAACAAGTTTCTAAGCAACTGTGGTTAATTTTCAATAGAAACAGCTCGGACCAAAATTCGGGTTTGCTGATGCCAGGATCTTCGCCCTAAATTATAGAATTTAACCAAAGGAATCACTTTGGAGCAAGTGATCAATGAAAATATATTTTTTGATAGATTATTTCATATTATTATGGTGCTGATAAAAAATTTTTTGGTCTACTATTCTACTTTATTATTGCCTATTCGTTCGTGCATTATTTTCGAATCTGTAAAATTAAAATTACCTTAAATAAGCACTCATAAATAGCTACGAATTTCGGTTTCAAATCTGCCTTTGATCCAGCTCCTCTGGAGAGCGCCAAACGATTTGGTTCAGCCATTGTAATACAATCTTGAAAATAGAGTATAAAGCAACGTAGTACACGTTTTGTGGTGCTGATGTTTCTTCGGTGGGATGGATGTGGGTTGTGAAGAAATGAAGGAACCAAACAACAGAAAATTGAGAGCAACAATTAAAGGCATTCAAAAATTACATAAGGTATTTAAAATAACATACCACCTAACTGTAATTTTTTCGAGGCATACGTAAGGAGGTCCGAAGCAGCCCCAAAACAATATTATTCGCATTTAAATTATTATTGGCAAATTTACACTCACTACAGGAACTATAATTCTCGCAAAACGTTTTACAAACTATTGGTGTCATCGATGGAAGAGATGTGCTTAGTTGGAGGGATTACCCCTTCATATCAAATGCCTAGACGTAATACTTAAAATCGAGTCAGCTTTTGTGCCAATTAAAACAGTCCTTATATTCTACATTCTACAGTATGACAAGAGATTTAAATTACTTCTTTTTTGTGGGTTGTAAGCCCTTTTTCATCTTGCTATATCGTTGCTCTTGGTTCTCATCAATTACTTTTCCAATAAAGAACTCCATATCCTTCAATATCTCGACATCTACAAGATCCAGGATCACACTCGCAGTCTGCGTATTCTTAGCTTTTACATTCTCTTCTGCAACGTTGATACTATTTGCGACGATATCTCTAATGTACTAGATATCGGTTAGTAAATGTATATTCAGTAATAATATATTTTGATGCTATGGAAGTGAGAAAAAGTTGGCGGATCTAGGTTAGATCCGACAGTTTGAGGTCTGCTTACGTTAACAAGAATTTTGTTTTTTTCTGTAAGAGCTGCAATTGCTTCTTTATCTTTGACACTACTACTCTTAGAGCCACTCTTTGTTTTAGGTTCTTGTGGCGTTGGCTTAACTTCACTTGCGTTCGTAATCCTCATACCCTGCAGTAGATCCTTTATGAGCTATTGCCTTTAATAAGGTGATATAACGATTGTATTACCTTTTGCAACCATCGCATGCCCATCAAAAACTCTTCAAAGCCTAACTTACCGTCATCGTTAGTGTCCAAGTTCTTAAACAGTGCGTCGAACTGTTCTTTGGGCGTTTCAATTCTATAGAAATTAATGTTATAAATATGTAAATATAGATTGGGTACATCTATATTAACAAATAATAACAATAACAAGGCGGGAAAGAGGATCGTACCCAAGGTCATTCATAAGCTTCTTAAGCTCTTTCTTAGTAACAACACCATCGCCTGTAATACCTTATTAGTAAAAACTCATCTTTTGCTATTTGCCGCGCCAAATTACCATCAGTATCGCACATTTTGAAAAGTTCTTTCATTTCTTGAACTTGTGAATCGTTAAGAGTAATTAAAAACTAAAAGGGTCGTCAATATGGGCAATGTACATGTATATTCCTTACATTTGCGATCGAGGCTGTACGTTTGTGGGCGGATCCAATGCTGTCCGATTGTTTTCTCTTTTGAGCAGGTGGAGTATTGCCGTGTGATGCGGATGATGGTTTATTCTCCGACGATAAATGCATTAATAATCGCGTAGACTAATATTCAATCGATTAATAACGGATATTAAAGTAATAAATTATTATACACCGAATTTTCCACTTAATATTACATTTCACGCGTGATCTCATTATTCTAAATAATAGTCTGGGACATTTACCCTTTGAATCCATCTCATGCCACCCAAAAATTCGTTAAAGTTAATTTTTTGATCCCCATCTGATGGCATTCAATTAGAAAAAATATCATAATTAATGAGTAAATATTGGTGATATTGGCAACGTACTTTGATCCAGTTCCTTAAATAAAGTCTCGATCTCGCGTTTGCTTGCTGTGGTAAATTCAGTCATCAAACTAGTAAGTTCGTCAATATCAATATAACCATCTCCATCTTTATCGCATTGATTGAACAACTCTTTCATTGCACTGATCTGCTCGTAACTCAGATCTTGGGCGAACTGAACGACAGCAGTTAGTATCAATTAATTAGTATAAAGTTTTCATACTTGTGCAACAGAGTCTTTTTTTACGAGTTTACGCTGCTCTCGCTTCGATTGTTGTGCCATGTTGAAGAAATTGAATTAGATTTCGCAATCCGCAGCTTCAAGAAAAAAATATGATCCCAACATGTGAATAGGTTTATTTACTCTTATTTGAGGTTCTCAAGACCTGCAAACAATCCAGGTTCTAAACTCGGCAAGCGCATAATACTAGGAATGTTGTTGCGTTGAGAGGCTGCACTTGTGTTCGATCTGTTGAACAGTCCTCGACCGAAATATCGCGCGACGATAGCAAATCCGTCAGAGCTACTCTCCAACTATACGTGTAATAGCATATTAATATCAATAAACGTAGTGATCTTATTTTGCATATCACGCAAGTTTACCTGTCGGAAAAACTCCGAGTGATCGTGACTGTTTTCTTCGAGGCTGTGCTGCAACTGCTCAAAGTTTTTATGCTCCTCATTGCACTTTGGACACACGCTCTCGTTCTCGTCCAAACATCGTTGATGGAATGAATGCATGCACAAGAAGTGAACTGCTGGCAGATCCAATCCTTTGCCGCAATGCGTGCACTTCATTTGTTGGAATATACGAGCACTACACAAGAGTTTAAATATGATATATAGATAGTATAATTTAGTTCTCTCTTACGTTGTTCGAAGCTCCTCGATCTCTTTATTGTTACGCTCCGTTTGTTCTTGGTACTCGCGGATCTGCTTCAAATCTTTCTCGATACCTGCTTGCTCTCTATTTAAATTGCGAATAATATATTGCTAATGGAACAAAATGTTAGAGAAAACAGCCGAGTAGATTTTGAGATCTACCTTAACAAGTCCAAGCGTAGCAGTCTTGGATTGAGATAAGATTTGGAGTACTTGCAAGGGAGGCAACAAGCTGTCACTTTCAATGCTTTGCAATACTTCTGAGATTTCTCTTCGGCAATCAACTTTGGGATCTTTGTTGGCAAAGTACGATAAAGCCTTGACCCAGATATTAGGGTCCTTGTCACTATACCAAATATAGTCAATGTGTGACATACTATATTCGATAAAAAGAATAAACTTACCCATATTTCTTGCAAGCTTTAAGGATCAGATCGTACTCGTTGTTCTCCATGTGGAACTCTACAATATCGCCGTACATCTTCAACTTCTCGTACAAATACAACAAACCACCCTTGAAGTTGTACATTTGACATAAGACGAGGGCTTGACCTTCGTCATATTTGGCCTAATGAAGCACGTTAGACCCAGGCAAAAAAAACCTCTTCACGGCAAGTTTGACATTTTTGACACGTGTCAAAAAATTTGCCAGCTCGCAATATTGGCGCTCGACTGAACTTACATTGAGGTTGGTAAGCAATGTCATAATCTTCTCCGATTTCTCTAATTGTGTCTTTTCTTCCGACTTGGGACGGGCCTGAAAAAGTTTTGTGTGTCAAAAATTCAGTTTGACCATTCAAAAAAAATTTGATGGCTAGCAAAAATAAAATTCTGGGAATAATAATGATAATAAGTTCCATTTAAGCAAGTATATACTTACGAATTCATTTCCCAAGTCTTTTAAATACAATTCCAACAACGTATCATAAATTACTTGCGTGCTCCTGTTTTAAAAGTCAGCCAATAAAAAAAAAAAATATTTAAATTCAACTGCCGCACCTTCCGTTTACAATGATAAACTCCAAGAACTCCATCAACCACAACGGCTGACTGACAAATAAGGGAATGAACTTCTCAGCGACAGCTTTTTTCTTTTCTTGGTCTGACACTGAAGCAGCAGCGGCGCGTTTCGAGGGCGCCATTAACAGATCCCGATCGTCAATTATTTCCGAGTCACGTACTTTCGCTAGGCAATCGTCAATATAGTCCCTCGATGACAAGAAATACATCTTACGCTTCGCAGGCAATGATTCGTCGCTTTTTTTGGGAACGTAATTCGTGCACAGCTCCATCAATAAGCGCAGAGTTTGTTGCGGCAAAGCTGACACTAATTGTTTGCCGTACTTTAAGAGATTATCTTCGGCCTAGTCAATAATATTTAAATATCACGAGGGCGCCTGTAATCTGATTACTGCCGTACCTCTTCGAACGGCAATGTTTGAATGTACTTCAACGCTTGTTCGTGTTGATGCAAGTCTTCCAATAATATCTTCAAGTACCACTTGTGTTCTTGTTGACGCAATGCGAGATCTAATGCGTGTTCATGGTAGCCTGCCTGGCGACACACTTTAATCGCCGTCTCCACATCGAACTTCAGATCTGGCGTCTAAATATCAAGATGGTAAGCAACCGTATAATATAAACAATATTGATTATACCTTGATAAATTTGTTAAGCTTGTCGACGTCTTTCAATTTAGTATAGCAGTTCAGTAGCAAAGTCGTATGGTTTGCGTTGGCCAAGCCAGCTTCGTGCAGCTTTTGCAAATAGAGTGTCAAATTGTGAATGCGTTGTGCATCCAAGAACTTTTTGATGACGTATGAGGGTTCAAGCCGACCAATAGTCTTGATATATTGATCAATAGCAACATCGTAGTCTCCCTTGCTGTAATTGAAAAAAAGAGTTGGTTACTGATCGCGTACACGAATCCAGATGCGACTTACCTATACAAATGATCTCCGTATTTTCTAAAAATATCTACAATTGCATTCGCATCGTATTGATTGCTGTGCGCCAAGTCGATGGCAGTTGTATACAAATTCTTTTTGAACAAAGTTTCAAGTTTCGTTTGCGTATCTTTCTCAGCCAATTGGTAAATCTACCAAATCGAATTAATTCCGCTACGAACATATTTATTATACGTACCTTGCCGTCGGCTTGAATAACGTAAATATTGCCCCATTCAAAAGCCAAATTCGTTACTTTTTGAAAACTCGCAGTGAAGGCAATAAATTTGTTGCGTGGTTCGTACACTGTGACAGTGTGATAGTTCGGATTATTAGGCGTTTGATCCACGCTGATCAAGTGATTGCGGAACCAAAACAATTGATGTCTGCGAACTGCAGCCTCGAAGGCTAAACAAGGACCAGGGCCCAAAATATTGTAAAAATAAATGGCCTAGTTTCATACACAATATTAGCCGCATGATATATATATATATATATAATAATGCCGTACCTCTTTTCTTCCGCTAATAAATTCTCCTTCTTGTTCGTTCATCGCAGCACATCCAGCTTCGCAACCTCTATCATCCAGCAATTCGCCTTTGCCAACGCCTTCCTTATTTGTCATGTAGCAGTACACTGAACTGGTGGTCGAGGCAAACAAGTACGTGCCGCGTTTTTGTTCGCTGAATCCGAGACCAGTGATCGGGCTGGGGCCCCCAGTAGCTTGTGAGTCTTCAGCTTTGATTACGCGCAGTCGAGACGCACGTTCTCGCAAGATATCGCCAGCTACGACTACAATAGAGCCGTCGCAAACACCGATTGCCATTTGTGACAGATCTGCTGTGGCTGCTAAAACAGTTACCTTTTATAAAAGCAATGCATTAGAAATTAGGATCATTTTTCTTGAAATAATATTCTTTATGCACGAATAATGGCGATTATTTACTTACCGGAACAGGGTTAGGCATTTTAATAACTCTAACTAAGTCAGGGAAGCCATCTGCGTCGATCTTGTCCAAGTTCCAGATCTTTACTGTCGGAGAAATCGCTTCTTCATCTTCTCCTACTGTAACTAAAATATTCTTCTGTTTTACTTGTTCGATCAACGTGATTGTACGAATATAAGCTTGGAAGGAGTAAGAGATCTTGAAATCTCGTTCAACGAAGTGAACAGCGCCATTCAGATGTGAATAATGATTAAGGAAATATAAAACATGAATTTAAATAACAAGAGCAATTATAAACGGATAAAAGGATATCACCCAACACCAAAGTACCTCTACCACTGCTTGCACACACGACATTTAATTTCTAAACACAAAATAATTAATATAATATGGCATTATCATATACGTATTTTTGGAGAATATTTTGGTTGTTGACAAGCGTAAAATAATTATTTGATAAAAAGAGATCGAAAATTCGACATTTGATGAATAAAACTGATTGTTCTGCTCATTAAATATTACCTTTAATTCTTGGTTAGGTTCTGTACTCCCTTCTTCTTTAATAAGCTGTTTTTCAAAAAATTGAAACGTTCTCCACTGATTCATGATTGTTTGGATGCACGGAACCTCAAATTAGATACTCTATCTACAAATATATAAATTATTGCTGTTTGAGGTTGATTGATAAGAGAGAACAAAAAGATTTTTTGTCTTATTAAATTTTTTTTTATCAAGCTGAAGCGGATGTACAACACGAGAGATGACGTCATTGATAGAAGTGGGCAGCTCTCTAGTCACAAATCCTATTTTCAGTTTGGCTACAAATGACACGAACCGCGTATGCGCCGCAGGTAGATCTGGTCAGAAAAATGGCTTCTTTACAATATATTCGATAAACAGTTCAAATTCATCAACAAATAAAAATACACCGCAAAATGATAAGGAGCATCGAAGGTCAAATGCTGCCGAACTAAGTTTTCGATCGCAGATCCACAGAGAAGTGGATGGCATAGCTTCAAAGACCATTTGTTGGTTAAAATATAACGAAAATAATTGTACCAATTTGATAGCATATGGAGGAAGCAACGGTGACGTATCATTATGGTGAGTGAATCCAAAGTGTACAAATTATTGAGGAAAACACTATAGGTTCAAACCTTATAGACTGTAATACACAAAAATTATTATTATAATTTTTTTAGACACTTTCCGAAAAGTTTGCGATAACATTAGATCTACTTTAGGGACGTGACGAGCCAAGACAAATTAGCTTGTCGTACAAACATGCACTGCTCGAAAACAGTCCTTCATCAGCTAGTACAACGACCCATGGAGTGGCATCAACTTATTACCGGCGATAGTATTGGCACGATCTCGATCTGGGACATTCGTGATAAGAGCAAATGCGTACATAGCCTCGAGGCATCGAACAATGACACCCAATCAGACTGCTGGGCAATATACGTAAGGGAATAGTATAAGACTCGAGTACGATTATTACTAACTTACTGAAAATGTCGTGAACTGCAGGCTGCGGACGAATTTCTAATTTTCAGCGGACACCGTGACGGTCATTTACGGTGCTTTGATTTGCGAACAAATGCTATGATATCAAGTTCGCAACTAGGAGAAGGAATTTCATCACTAACCGTGCATCAGAATAATGTTGCCATGGGCACTTTGACCGGCGAAGTTTTAGCATTTAAACATGCTAACGGCAAATTTATCGAATTCCCTAAGATAACTAATAAGAGCAAATCAATGATGACCGTGTGGGGATTGAAGAATCTGAAATTTCCAACCAATGCCTTCGTTTCGGTTGGTAAGTCAATTTGTTCTTTCAAGATTTTGAGATATTACACAAATTCATTGTTAAATTCGTAAAATGACTTATATGCTGTAAAATAGGAAGCGATAGTGCAGTTACGGTGCACGAGTGGTACCCAAACGAGGAACCAAAAGTCAACACGACATCACGTGTCAATTTGGAATCATCTCCTCTAATTGCGGTTGACACTTTTGGATCAATGCCAATTAGTTATAACCACTCTTTAGTAGTCACTGCTGGACTAGATCTGAAACTAAGACTCTTCTCGTTAACTTCAAATACATAAACACATGTCGTGCTACTCAAAAATATGAATCAGTATTGCAATTATAATTAGCGTCAAGAATTACAATTGGCATAAATTAGGTTCCAGTAGCAGTCCTACAATAATTCATTTGCCTGTTTATAAATTCGCAATTATTGGCAAATTCTATTTACTGCAATTTAATCTACCTGGGATAAATTATTTCGGTTTCGCGTAATTTACAAGCTTTAAATATAAAACAATATTCACAAAAGTTATTACAAACTTGATCGTAACGTTAATACTGGCGCATAACGGCACCTCGTTCACTATTTACAACAGATTGAGGCTGATGATGAGCATCATCGGCTTCAAAGGGTGAGTACTCGTAGCCATAACCATGCTCGTTGTAGTGTAAGCCCTGCTGGGTTGGTTGGTTATTAGTATTAGAACTTTCGATCCGGAGCTGAGCCATTGGTTCGGTCACGTAGTAGCTTTGTTCAAAATTGGCTCTCGGTTGGAGGTGAGGGGGCGTGTGGTTTAGGTTCGCGTGTTGCTGATGAGTTGGTTGTTGGAGATGCGGGGCGTAGGAGTGTGGCATCTTGTGGGGTTGCTGGTTTATATACAATTTGTTTGTCACGGTGTCGCTGGTGCCTGTTGAAATCGGGTATTTCTTCTCGGGAGGTAGAACTCCGTTCTGATCTCGATAGTTACTAAAAATAGGTTGTGATTTAAGAGACCAAGAAGGCGGGGCCAGTTGCGTCACAGGTTCGTCCTTCCAGGAAGGTTGCATGTATTGCTGATTTTGAGCGTGGTTAAGCTGGGCGGAATTCTTTTCCGGCGAGCAGGGGAAGTTGTTGATCAGAGGCTGTTGGTGGATTGAGTCCCTGTAACCACCTTGATTCACTACAAGAGCTGCCCGGGAATTATTTGCATATTGTTCCGGATGTTGGATGGGCCATTGGCCTTGTACCGGGGAATAATACGGATTCGGTGCAGGTTGTGGCTGATGCGTTGTTAAAGATGAATCTTCTGAGTCACCGTGGCAATGATCAGTTTTTCCAGGATTAGTTGTTGCAACTGGATTGTGTTTCGGATTGGTGATCATTGCAGCTTCATTATTAACCCCAGATGTATTTGTTTGAGTTGTACTTAAAACATCGGCTGTATTTTGGTGTATCCACCAATTGATGAGAAGTTTCTCTATTTTATCCCAACCATCAGCGCGTTCAGCACCGTTCAAAAATGCTTTAATTTCCGCTAGTTGAGATCTATTTCGGAAAAAAATTCCGCTGTTAGAAGTTACAGCAATAAATTATACTATGAAAAGAAATATTTTGTATGGATATGTCCGGATCTACACACAATTTTGTGAAACTGTCAAATAATATCTTGTGTGCAAAGGGAGTAATTAAATATTGTGAGCCGGTTTTTTTAACGAAATAAGGAGCAATCCGACTTTCTGTTAACAAAAATATTACCTGGCTCCTATTTCATCGGCAAGTATCTCTGGGGTTTTGTTTGTAATTGATAAGATTGAACAGATGGCTTTGCAAAGATTCGGGTCGGAATTCGTTATAACGCTGACTTTAGTTGTTCTTGAAGGACTTGTAGGGCCTGGTCAAAATGAAACGGGTTGAGTGCATTTGATTTGCATTGGAGAAACTTTGTTAAACTTACAGGACGGTGATCCTCCCAGATTCAAACCTCTGGGGTCAGGAATTGAAGAACCTTGGCGTTTATACGAAGTGACATTGTTAATGCTAATTGACCTAGTTGCACGGTGTGCTTGAGCTTGTGGTAGATTTGGCGAGTTAATTTGTGTTTGCGATCTCCGTTTGAAATGCTTAGCGTTTGTTTCGTTTACATCAAAGCTCTGGGTTCGTCGGATAGGGCTTGGTTTCCGAAGCGCACTAGGACTTGAATTTCCATAGAGATTTTGTGAATATGCAACGGGAGTGCTTGGAAGGGTCTGTTGCTGCTGATATTGACTCGGGTTTGACATAAAATATTGGGGATTGTTTTGGTATTCTTCGGTAAAACTTTCATTGCGGTAGTGCTGTTGGCTCATGGCGTGATCGCCTTGAGAACTGTGAGACATTACAAAAACTTTACGGCGCTCCTGTAACAGCGTTGTGTTGAAGACAAACAATTGCGTTTAGAAATAAAATGCTAACTTGAGGTTTTTTTGTTTTTTTATTCCGACGAGTAACGTCAAACCATCACCAGTTTGGCAGTAGGGGAAGGAAAATTCGAGTTGCATTACTTTATTTTTTAACTATAACTATATTATTATGATTAGAAGGCATTAGGTTGATATTCAGCAATGCGCCGCATTAAATTTATCTTTCCGCTGTTGTCTATTTTTAGTTTAAGCTCGGACTACAAAAAGAGTGTAGAGTAAGAAAGTAACTCAAGAGATTGATATATTTGAACTAAGCCCCGCTTTGGTCCTAAGGTGGGGATTTGCCCATTTTAATAAGAGATCTCCTGCAATTTTTTTTGCTTGATCAGTATTTTGACAAACAGTCATTGATCAAACCACGGTCGTAGACCTTCGGTGAATTACTCGATTAAGTGTGCTCCTTCACGAGTTACAATGTCCGG
>Ga0209960_1004179_pt1 | contig 11336 bp, 15 predicted proteins | sample ThiBiot_500_plan_2_FD_183947 | JGI IMG/M metagenome (GOLD analysis project Ga0209960, IMG submission 183947) | Wastewater bioreactor microbial communities from Cape Town, South Africa - Thiocy_expt_500_plan (SPAdes) | ecosystem: Engineered > Bioreactor > Thiocyanate-remediating >... | reverse complement strand
TTTTTTTGTTCATAAAAATTATTTTCAATTCAAAAAGGTATCTTGTGAGATTTTCAATGGGATTAGAAACAGTTGATTGGATCTTAGAAACTTTTAAAAATGCTTTAGATTCTATTTAAATGATAAATTTCTTCAAAGAGTTTTGATTTTTTTTTTCAAGTTTTGAGATTTTTTATTTATTTATTTAATTTGAAATGACATAAGATCTGATGCAGCTACAATCTCTCCTTGAAATTCTGTTTTTGCAAGTTCTATAATTTCTTTAATAACTTTTAAACTTTCTTCAGATCCATCTCCTTTATATCTTTGACTGAAATGTGTTAAAATTAAAGTTTTTGAATTCAAAAGTTTTGCAAATTGTCCTGCCATTTGAGGAGTAGAATGACCTCTCTCTTTTGCAAGTTTTTCTACATCTTCAAATGTTTTGGAAGTTTCATTTGATAATTTTGCTAAAGTTGATTCATGAATTACAAGATCACAATCCATTGCTAAAGGAACTATCTTTGAAGGATCTGAGGTATCACCTAGAATTACAACTTTCTTTCCTTTTTTTGGGACACCTATATGATCTTCTGGTCTAATAATTGTTCCATCAGGAAGGGATAATGTCTCTCCAGCTTTAACTTTACTTAATAAACTTTTAACATTTGAGACACCTTGTTTCTTTAATTCAGCTGCATTTCTTTCTAAATGTGGAAGAATAGTTTCTGGAGTTAATTTTCCTGGTTGTTCTAAAGTATTAATAACAAATCCAAGACATGATACTGTATGAGCAATTGAAGTTGCAAAAAGTTTTAAACCTCCTCCTTCTTCAGTTTCCCAATTCCAAATTGAATTCTCTCCAATAAGATCTAATCCAGGACGTTCTGATGGATGAAGAGGAACATCTTTCTTTTCTACAATTGAAGAATGAAGTTCAGTAACAGTATAAAGATATGAAAGTTGAGATTGAGAAAGTAAGAGGCTCATTCTAATATATTCTCTTGTTCCTGGAGGTCCAATAATTTCTAATGAAGGTTTTTGATCTTGAGAAATTGATTCTTTTTCTTTTTCCTGTTCATTATCTTTTTCATTATCTTTTTCATTTGTTTTTTCCACTTCAGCTTCAATATCGTCACCACCTTTTGCTTGACTCATTGTACACATTAATCCAGGTAATCCAAATACATGATCACCATGAAGATGAGTTAAAAAGATCTTTGATATCCTTTTCATTTTCAATGTAGTTTTTTGTAATTGATGCTAAAAAAAAATTATAAAATGCATTAGGATTCCATTTTAATTTTAAAAATTTTTTGGAAAGGAAGTTACTTGTGTTGCTTCTCCACAATCAAAAAGCCATACTTCTCCTTTGGGTAATCTTAAAGCTAATGCAGAGACCTTTTTGTTTTTAAAGTTTTAACTTTTATGTTTGAATTGTTTGCAAACAACTTACATTTCTAGTTTGAGAAGGACAAGCACTTCCAGTTCCTAAAAACACAAGTTCCATTTTATTAAGTTGAACAATTCTTGAATAATAACGAGTTACAAAACTAAAGCTTTTCGCACTTCTATTTCAAATTTACACATCAATTAGAAAATTGTGAAAATTTAAATATGAAAAAAAAACAACAAAAAGTTGAAACCTAAGTGAATTACTATGGATTGATTGATTGATTCTGAGAGTTGGTTTAATGAATCTATTGCTGAAATAAAGTCGAGAGGTTCTATATAAGCTTCTATGAAGAGGTATTGGGCAATGTAGCATCAATCAATCTGCAAAACAATCAAGTTTACTATTGCGCCATGCATAAAAAAAAAAAAATGGAGCAAAATTTTGTGAGGCGGAATCTTTGCTTGAAACACTAATATGTATACAATAGATTCATTAAACAGACATTAGGAATCAATCAAACAATTAAGAGCAATTAGGTTTCAAATAGCTATTCTTCAAAAAGTTTCAATTAAAGAAAAGATGAAAAAGGAAGGCAAATCTAATATTATTGTTTTTGTCCCTGCAAAGAAACAAACCAAAAGTCCATTAGTAAACAAGTAATTAATTAATTACTTTCCCTTCATTTCATTTCATTTTATTCATTAATTGTCCAGTTCTCTTGAGTTTACTAAGAGCTATTTTCTTTTATTTTAGAGATTAACTTACAATTAACAATTCATCAAAACAATTTCAGTGAGTCTTTGATGTTTTACTCCATCAATAAGGAATGAAATACTTTGTGATTTTCTTATTAGGATATCTTCTTTTTGGATTCTCAAAAGGTTTATTTCATTTCATTCTCTTTCGTAATGAATACAATTGAATCAAGTTAATCATGCTATTTAACTTAAAATTATCTAGGTGTATTGGATTCTCAAGAACAACAGATTTTGGCTGATTTCTACAATTCATTGACAAAGAAAGGGATCTTGGGCTGGGATGTGAGTAGCGACTTGTGTGGACAATATGGAGTCATTTGTGATGATTCCAATCCTCAAAGAGTCATATACTTGTATCTTATTATTGTATCGTCAAATGGAGATACTACCGGAGCAGGTGTCAAAGGAACACTCCCAACCACATTAGGAGCACTAACATCTTTACAAGAGATGTAAGACATTAATTTGACATTGAAATTCATCTTCATTCTATCAATGTCTCAAACTCAAATAGAGCAATTTGGGGTAATTCTTTTTCAGGGACCATTCCAATTGAACTTGGAAACCTGACATCTTTAAATTCACTGTAATTTAAACTCATTACATTGCATTCTATTTCTATTTCTTTATTCATCAATGTTTCAAATAGAGGAATGTTTAGCAATTCATTTTCAGGAACAATCCCAACTGAACTCGGTTTGACATCTTTAAGGGGACTGTAATTTAATTCTATTTCTATTCTATTCTTTTCTATTTCTTTTTTTCTCCACAAATAGGATTCTTCGCTCAAATCAATTGACTGGAAATATTCCAACTGAATTGGGGAAGTTAAAAAGCTTGATACAACTGTAAAAAATTTGATTCTTTGAAATCATTTTATTTCATTTACTTACAAAAAGAAAAACAATTGAATCAAATAGAGAATTATGGGACAATCAGCTTTCGGGGACAATTCCTTCCGAATTGGGGGGCTTGACTAATTTAATACAATTGTGAGTTTGCTCCTCTTTTTTATTTTTTTTTTTATTTTCAGAATTAAAAATGAAATCAATCAAGACGTTTAAATAAGAATCAGCTTTCTGGAACAATCCCTTCTCAATTTGGGAACTTAACATCTTTACAAAAATTGTAAATTTGTTTTTTTTTTTTTTTTGAAAAAAAAAAGGGGTCTCCATGAAATATAATTAGAGAACTTTCAAATAACCAGCTTTTAGGAACTATTTCAACCATCTTATTAACTTTACCACTTCAAACAATGTAACAAATTTTTTCTAAAAATCTCAAAAATTAATTGTAATTTCGTAGATCTCTTGCGGATAATTATTGGAATTGTCCAATCCTCAATTATTCTCTCATTCAAACCAATGATTATTCAAATACACAAGCCCAATGTGGTAGATAAACACTTTTTTTTTTTTTTTTTTTTTTTTTTTTGACTTTTTGGTGATAAAACTACGAAAAATTTAGATTCAAGTTGCCCATTAGCTCGATGTTTAAATGGAGCGCAATGTTCAACAAGATTGAATGGAAATTTTAATTGTGATTGCTTATCTAGATATATTGGCAAGAACTGTGAAATAGGTTTTTTTTTAAAAAAAACAAAAAAAAACATATCTCTTTTTTCTTTGAACACTAACTTCTCTTTTTCTTTCAAATTCACTTTTTTTTTGTTTGAATAAAAAGATTTATCTGTAAATTGTTCATATATTGCAAATGAAGGAAATGCCAGATGGGATGAAGCATTAGCAGATGGGCAACCTGTGAATGGTACTTGTATTAATGGTTATTATGGTATAATTACTCGGAAATGTATTCAATCTGGTTCAAATGGGAATTGGAGTTCAATTTCTGGTTCTTGTGATGGTATTTCTTTCTTTCTTTTGTCATGATATGTTTAAATTAAATTTTACAAAAAAGAAAATAAAATAATAAAAAATGGATAATTAGTTGTAAATTGTCCATATATTGCAAATGAAGGAAATGCAGAATGGGATCAAACATTAGCAGATGGGCAACCGATTAATGGTACTTGTATTAATGGTTATGATGGTATAATTACTAGGAATTGTATTCAATCTGGTTCAAATGGAAGTTGGGATTTAATTTCTGGTTCTTGTCATGGTATTTATTTTCTTCTTTTCATTTTCATTTTTTTTTTTTAAAAAAAAACAAATAAATGAATAGATATCAATGAATGTTTAACAAATAATGGAGGATGTAATGTTAATGCAAATTGTACAAATTCAATTGGAAGTTATGAATGTAAATGTAAACCAGGATATATTGGAAATGGAATTGAATGTTCACCATGTCTTGAAAATCAATATTCATTTAATGATACAACTTGTCTTTCTTGTCCTCAAAATACAACAAGTTTCCAAGGAAGTTCATCAATTATTGATTGCAAATGTGATTTATTCAATCATTATCTTGATATTGAAAATTTAATTTGTCTTCCTTGTGATTTTGGATTTTTAATTGATGATGATTCAAATACTTGTCAAAGTAGTTTTTTTTTTTTTTTTTTTTTTTTCATTTTCAATTTTTTTTTTTTTTTTTTTTTTTTTTTTTTTTATCTTTTTTTTTTTTTAGAAAATAATAATAAATAAATAAATAGAAATAAAATGTACAACTTTATCATTAAATGGAAGTGAATATTCATCAATGGAAATTAATGAAACATCATATTCAGATTGTTCACCAAATTATTATGTATTTGACAATGCACCCTCTTATCTCCCAATTCCAAATGAAAAAGGAGAAGCAATTTGTTTATTAAATGATGATAATATCACTGCAGATTGGAATGTTGTTAAATCCTGTGAACCATCCTGTTTTATTAGAGAATGTGATAATGGTCAAAATTGTGGGTTAAAAAATGGAATTTTAAGTTGTATTTGTGGTGGATATATTGGAAAATATTGTGAAACTATTGATATTGCTGGTATTTTCTTTCTTTTTCCTTTTTTTTTTTTTTTTTGAAAACACTAATTGAATAAAAAGGATGCGATAAATTGAAGTGTCTGAACAATGGAGTATGTATTGATCAAACAGCTACTGAAGCTGCATATTGTAATTGTTCTGGAATTGGATATAATGGGGAGTTTTGTGAAAATGATATTAATGAATGTTTGACAAACAATGCATGTGATGAGCACGCAATTTGTGCAAATTCTCAAGGAGGCTTTTCGTGTGAATGTAAAGAAGGATATTCAGGAAATGGTTTTAATTGTAATCTATCTCAAAATGAAAAAAGTGAAAATAATCAAGCAGTTGGAATTGGAGTTGGTGTTACTTTTGGTTTATTAGCTTTAATTATCCTTGTCTTATTAATCCTTTTCTTTTTGAGAAAAAAGGTAAATTACCTTCTGCTTTTTCAATTTAATTGTTTTTTTTTTTTACAAAAATTAAAAACCAAAGAAGAGGAGTTATCAGGATAAAAATGATGAGTTGCTTCCATTGGAAGGTCCCCAAAGGATTTCAATTATGAGAAATTCGACAATTATCCGTTTCTTTCTTTCTTTCTATCCTTTTGAAAAAAATGTCGAATGACGAGAAAAAAAAAAAACTACAGTTGGAGACAAAACCTTGATGAATACAAAGTTTGAATTATCAATACCAGGATTTATGAACATTGATTTTGTTAATCAAATTCGACAAGAACAAAAAATTGGAGGTGGTGGTTCTGCAATCACTTATAAGGGAACATTATTAGATCCAAAATTGAGAGAGGTTCATTTCATCTCTTTTCCTTTTTTTTTTTTTTTTTTTTTTTTTTTTTTTTTTTTTTTTTTTTTAAATCTTCATTTTTATTCACTCAAACAAAATATTTTCTTGAAAAATAAATAGAGATTTAAATTCAAAGAAATTGCGATCAAAAGAATCTTGGAAGATCAAATTTTTACAGATGAAGAATATAAATTAAGATTTGGACAAGAAATTGCAATAATTTGGGCAGTTTCATCTCATCCAAATGTTATCACTTTAGTTGGTTATTCTGAAAACCCTCGTTGTATTATTACTAAAGTATCTTTTTTTTTTTGTTTTTTTTTTGAAAAAAAAAATCAAATCAAATCAAATAAAAACTAGTTATATGATCAAGATTTACACAAATATATTAAAAATTCAACTGAATCCATTCCAAGTGAAATCATTTTGAAATTTGCAAAAGAAATTGCATCAGGAATGAGTACGATTCATTCTGCTGGAATTGTTCATAGAGACCTCAAATCGTTTAATTTATTTATTTATTATTTTTACTTTATGAAAAATGAAAATAATCGTCAATAAATAAAAAACCAGATCAAATATTTTATTAGAAATTAAAAATAACAAAATGAATGCAATTATTTGTGATTTTGGATTAGCAAGAATTAGTTCTGAAATGAATGTAATTTTTGTTTTTTACTTGTTTTCAACAAATGAAATGAAATCAATGTAGGTAATAAATCAAAAGATAATAAATGTGAAAGGATTTTCACCTCGATATACAGCACCAGAAGTATTTGGAAGAATGATGACAAATGTAACAGTTTCAATTGAAGATGAAATGAAAAGTGATGTTTATTCTTATGCTATTATTCTTTGGGAAATGATGGCTAGAAGGGATCCTTGGGAAAATTGTATGCTTTTTTCTTTCATTCTCAATTAATTTTTGATTTCAATTAATTAATAAGTCAAATGAAAAATAAAAATGTAGTGAAAGAGGTTGATGAAATTAATTTTCAAGTTCAATCAGGAGAAAGAGAAGAAATTCCAGATTGTAAAGGGAATCAAACCCTTGAATTACTTTCATCACTTATTGAATTAAGTTGGAAACAAATAGCTGATGAAAGACCCACTTTTAAACAAATCAATCAAAAACTCGCTTCACTAGCTACACTCAATTGAAAATTCCTTATCTTTTCTCAAGTTATAGAAAAAATTTTGATAACCATTTTTTTTGTAAAATTAAAAATATTAATTAAAATCTTGTCACCAAAAAGTTGTTTAGATGTTATCTTGCAATTAATTGTTCTTGTATAATTACTTGAAATCAATCCTCCAACATCATCCTATTGTTCTTAATTATCTATTCAGTGGTAGAAAAACAGACTAAATTGCTTCGATTACAAAGGTTCAATGTTCAATGTCTTTTATTGAGATCTTCATTATTCGATTTTCTGATTCAATTTTAATTTATTACAAAACTCCAATCTTCTTCCTCCATCAATTATAACTTTATAACTTTGTTTGAGTTGATATTATTATGAATTTCATCATTTAACTTTCATTATTTGAGTTGATTGAAGTTTACTTGAGTTTAACAATTGTTTTATTGTTTGGTTTTTGAAAAGTTTGGGAAAAGAAAAGTCAACAGAATTTTCCATTGAATTTGTTGTTTTCTGGCGAAATTAATCATAAAAAAACAATAAGAAAAATCAACATCAACTCCATTCAAACCCGAACTAAAAGCAATACATCAATACCTTATTCCAATGGGTCAAGGACAATCTTATTTCACTGAGGAAGAGATTCAAGACCTTGAAGATTGTACCTTTTTATCAAGGACTCAAATTAATAGAGCTCGGAAGAACTTTCTTAAGTACAGACAAACATCCGATGGACAGAAGATGAGGAAGGAAGACTTTTTGAAGATACCTGAGCTTCAACATAACCCTTTTGCTCCAAGAATTGCTGAAGTGTTCTCAGATGATGGTTCTGGAGACTTAAGCTTTGAGGACTTTTTAGACTTTGTATCAATTTTTAGTTCAGAGGTAATTTATTCATTTGTTTTTTTAAAAATTCATTATGTTTATTATTTGACTTATGTTTGACTGATAATTTCAATTTCTTAATAAATGAATCAATAAATCATATAAATTAAATTATAGGCAACTCGTGATGTTAAAGCTTCTTATGCTTTTAGAATTTATGGTTTGAATTTTTAATTTTTTATTAAAAAATTGATTTATTTTTTAAGTTTATTAAATTTTAATAATAATAACAATAATAATAATTGTAATAGATTTTGACCAAGATGGTTTTGTAGGACTTTCAGATATTGAACAAACATTGGAATTGATAACTAAAGGAGAACTTCAAGTTCATGAAAGAGAGAAAATTACATCTCAGGTTCTTAATTTTTCTCTTTGGTATCTTTCGAATTAGTTTCTTAATTTTTCAATTCTTTCAATATTTTTGTAGATTTTTGGTGAATCAGATTTGGATGGAGATAAAAAACTCTCTTTTGTTGAATTTGATCATGTTTTGAAAAGATCTGATGACTTTGTTTCGTAAATTTTTTTTACTTTTGAAAGAACTCAAAAAATCAAAATTCAAACCTTTCAAAAAAAAATAATAGGACATTTTTTATTCGTTTTTAATCTCAACTATCTATCTATCTTAGTGCTTGTAAAATAAAAATTTTGTTTCAAATTATCTCTTATTTTTCTTTTGCAAATGAATTGATAAATTCAATAAATTGTTTTCTACTGTCAGCATCAGTAGGAATTCGATGCCTAAAAAAAGTGAAGAACATGTTAAACAATCAATCCAATAAATAAATAAATAAATAGAAAAGTTCTTAGATTACCCTCCTAGATGACGATGTACAATAGAATTTGGGAAATAACTAAATACTTCTAAAGATTTTTCTGGAGTAATAATTTGATCAGAATCACCAATCATATGTAAAGTTTTCATTTGAACTGGAGAATTTGAATCAAAAAGATGAGCAAGATTCTTTCCTCTTGGTTTAAATCCTTTTTGAAAGTATTTGTTCAATTGATACATATTTTTCATAGATATTTTTGAAATCAAGTTCTGTCAAGAAAAATAAACCTGAAATTAGAACAGCAAAATTAAAATCTAACCAAGGATGATCTCCTTTTTCTTTTAATACACACAAAATTGATGCTAAACCTGCTCCTACAAATAGTAAAGAGAATTATACTTTAGAAGTTTTAGATAAGAAAATAAAATCATCAAACTTTTAAAAGAATACCTTGACTAAATCCCATAATTCCATCAAATGGACCTTTACTTTGAAATGTTTCTTTTAAAAATTCTATTGTTTGATCATATCCTTCATATTCAGATGTTTGTTCATTATAATCCCACCAAGAAGAAGCACAATCTTCATTTATTAAGTGATTCCATTAATATTGATTCTTATTTCATTAATTGATTTGTTTCAAAGGTAAGTTAAAAAACCTGGAAGAACTTGTCCTTGGAAAATTTTAGAAGTAGTTGGAACTCTTTGTGGAGCTGTTATAAATTCTATATTTCAAAAGCAATTCATTATCATAAAATTAGTTTTTTGAATAAGAATTAGAATAAGAAGAACCAAATTCTGCAACATCCTTTACAACTTTTCTCAAACCACCACTTTGACTTCGAATGATATTTTCATTTTGCTAAATAATGAATAGATGAATTAATAATGTTATAATTGTGAAAGGAATCATAAAGAATCTATAAAGAAGAAGGTTTAAACCCCAAAGCCATGAAGACAGAGAATCCTTAACATTTGAACTGCTTTTGAGATAAGAAATTAATTGTTTTTTTCCCTTTTTCAATCAATCAATTACTTAATTAGCCTGATATTACTCATCAAACTTATTAGAAAGACAATTCAAATACTTTTGAAAACAAAATTGTTCTTTGATTTATTAGGATTATTATTATTATTCTTTAGAATTTGGAATAATTATTAGATTCTTTATTCAAATTCCCCATGAGTAGCACAATGTGGAAAGCCATCAACATCATAAAATTCATTTGAAAGTTTTACATTACAAACCTAAAATGAAAGAATATCAATTAGATTGATTAATAATCTTGAAATAGTTGAAAGAATAAGAATAAGAAGGAAAAGATACATAGCAAGAAAAACATTGTGGATGATAGCTACGTTCTATTGCTCTGATACATTGGCCAACAATTGGATTTGAACATTTAGCACAAATACTTTTGTTTTTTTCATGAAAGTGTTTTTCACAGTAAGGAAGATCACCAAATGGGAAAGCTTGTCCATTAAAAGGTTGATGACATGTCTTTAATAATTATAAATTTTAATTATAAATTGTATTTTTTTTAAAAAAAAGGTGATAAAATAAAAAATACTTGACAATTATAACATTGTTCATGCCATTTCTTATTTAAAGCATTAAAATAAGATCCTTCAATTGGAAGTTTACAACTTGCACAAACGGCAAGGAAAAGTTGGATGTAATCACGACGACAATATGCTAAATTTTTTTTTTTTTTTTGAATTGATATTCTTCTCAAAAATCAAAATTAAAATTAAAATTAAAAAAGAAGAAAAGAAAAACCTTTTCCATCTTTTTCAAGAAATCCATTTCCAACAACACATTTACAATGAGCACATTTTAAATGATCAGCATGCCATGTTGTCCCTAAAGCACGAACAATATGTTCAGTGATAACTTTTCCACTATTATGATAATTTTAAGGATCAAATTTTTAAGAAAAGAAAGAAAAAGAATCAAAGAATTTTTACCAATCAGCACATTTAGAACTATATAATTTTGCATGATCAGGTGGGCAATATATTTTTCCATCTTGTTCAATAAATGGATTCTCTCCAATTACTTTTTTGCATGTTTCACAAGTAAAACATTCTGGGTGATATCTCTAATTGATTTTTTTTTTTTTTTTTTGTGGAAATCGTTAAAATGAAAATGAAAATGAAAAAAGAAAAAAGAAAAAAAGAAAAAAAGAAAATCATACAAATCCAACAGCTTGAATCATTGCATCGTTTTTTCCAATACTTTTTTGACATTTTGGACAATTTGTTGCATAGTTTTTAGCTCCAAGATTTCCCATTTCTCTTTTTAAATCTCCCTCAATTGCATTGACTTGATCAAGTTTTTCAGCAGCCTTTTAAAAATAATATTAAAATGTCATTTAAAATTGTTCTTTTTTTGAGTTTTTTTTGAAATAAAAAAAAGAATACAGTCTTTGCAAGTGTGGGATTAAGATATGGCTTTGCATTCTTGAAAAGCTCATCGAAATCTATTTCATCAACTTCAACGAATTTTGATTGTCTTCTTGACTAAAAATATTAATAAATTAATTGATGTTAAAACTCAATAAAATGAAAAAGAAAAAGAATTTTATTGATACCATTGTTTCTGATTCTACTGTTCTCTCTCTTCACAAATATAAATTCAAAAGTCTAATATAAAAAAACAAATTCA
>Ga0209960_1004178_pt1 | contig 11338 bp, 17 predicted proteins | sample ThiBiot_500_plan_2_FD_183947 | JGI IMG/M metagenome (GOLD analysis project Ga0209960, IMG submission 183947) | Wastewater bioreactor microbial communities from Cape Town, South Africa - Thiocy_expt_500_plan (SPAdes) | ecosystem: Engineered > Bioreactor > Thiocyanate-remediating >... | reverse complement strand
TTTTTTTTTTTTTTTTTTTTTTTTTAAAAAAAATTTTTTTTTTTTTTTTTTTTTTTTTTTGGAGAAAATAAAAAAATCTATTTGAGAAAAAAAATCTATTTGAGAAAAAAAATCAATTTACATGATTAACGAATTCATTTGGAATTAATGAATCAACAATGTCATCTTTAGATTGTGGAGATATATTTTGGATATCAGGGAAATCAAAATTTAGATTAGCTTTAATTTATTTTGATTTTATTATTTTGTTTTTTGTTTGAAAAAAAAATTAAAGATAACTTACGAAAATTTTTTAAACATTTTTTGATAATTTGAGAGTTAGCTTGCATTAAAATATATTGAACAAAATCTTGAATTGTTTTAGTATTGAGAAATGAGTTGGATTCTTGAACTCTTTTTGAACATTCTTGTAAAAAGAAATTGATATCTTCAGAGTTTTGATCATTTCTAAGATGTTGAATAAAATGACTTGGTAAAACAGAAATCATACACCCTAAGTATAATTTGAGAAAAAGGTCATTCAAAAAAGAAAAAAAGAAAAAAAAAAGAAAGAAAAAAGAAAAGAAAAATAAAGAAAGAAGAAAAGAAAAAAAAAGAGAAAAACCTAATCCTTTAGGAATCATTTCAAATGATATGTACAAAGAAAGTCGAAAAATAACTTTATCATTAGCTTTCTTTAAGATTTCATCTTGAAGTAGTCTTAAAAATACATAAGATAATGAACTATTTTGTCCACTCCGACGAAAAAGGAGCTCAACTAATTCTTCATAAGATTTTTGTGATTGTAATTCTTCAACTTTAAGTAATAAAAATTCATTTTCATCTTCAGCAGATAATTTTTTTGTAATTGCACGACAAGCTAGAACTGTGTTTTGAAGTTTTGCTAAATCTAGGATCCTTTATTTTCATTATTATTTTTGTTTTACTTGTTTTCATAAAGAAGGAAAATAAAAAAGAAATACCCATATTTGTTATTTGAAGTTTGATGAGGAAAATGTGAAGTAAAAAGATTTTGGATCGTTAAAAAGTGTTCAATTGCTAATTCGAATTTTTCTCGAAAGAATAGATATTCTGCAAGTTCGTACATTATCTGACATAAAAATAGAACATCATCATCTTGTTTTGAATTTTGTTTCATCTGTTTTTTTTTTTTTTTTGAGAAAAAAAAATTAAAGTAATTCAAAAGTGAATAAAAATCGAATAAACACCTCTTCAATTATATTTCCAATAAAATGAGTGGACTTGATTTCATCGACTTCTAATTGTTTTATTTGAGGGTCTATTTTCATTTCTCCTTCTTGATTTTCGATCCCATTTTGAGTTGGAAAAGTAAAATGAATTCCTCTAACAATACACCTTAATATCCATCGATGGTAAAAAATCTCAGGGTTATCATAGAATCCTTCACTCCTATCATTAATATTATTTATTGAGTTATACATTACATCTTTTTAGGATTTCAATTTCCAAAATTAAATACTAACTTTTCGGGGAAGGAAATCATGAAATTTAAAATTAAGTATTGAAGTGTGAGAGGAACATGAATTTCGAAATCGTAGAGATTTATTTTCAAGAGTTGAATGATCTAAAGAAGATATTTCTTTAATTAAGTAAAGAAAGAAAAAGAGAAGAAAAAAAAGATTGACCTTTGCAGCGATTTTCAAAAGAGATTTTTGACGAACAGCTAGAAGAGGGATAGAGATTTCTAATTGAGTTAGTTCGGCAAAATCATTTTGTTTTGAAGTCTTGCTTTCATTTTTCATTTTAAAATGGTTTGGATCACAAAATATCTTTAGAAAATCGATTGAGTTTTGTTTTGGGTCAATTGATTGTAAGATCTCTTGACACTTTATTAAATTAAAAAAAAAAAAAAAAAAAATGATTACTTTTATTTAAAAAAAAAAAAAAAAATTACTTTTTGATTGATTTTTGTTGGCTCTACCAAGTACTCAAACGCATCACCTGAACTGAGTTGCATTTCAATGAATTTCTCTTGATTAGAACATAAAAAGTCCTTTTTCCTAAACAAAAAACAAGTTGTTCAACTCGAATCAATGTCACTTTGATTCTAAGATTTCGCTATCAATTACAAAACTATCTAAAAATCCTCCTTTTTTTATTTCTTCCAGAGCAATTATAAACTTTGATTGATTGATTGATTGAATTGAATTGAGTCTTTAGTTTTTGAAAGATGTTCGCAAGAATCTCAAAATCTATCGCTATTTCCTGGTTTTGAAGCAGTTGTTTGGTGTTGAATGAAAAAAAAAAAAAAAAACTTACAAAAAAAAGAAAATTCGCCATGATTTTGAATCAAAAAAACATGGCGGGTCTTCTTTTCTCTTTTCTTTTTCCTTTTTTACAAATGATTCCACTGCAAATGTTTCATAATCAATGAATGGATATTAAAACTTTGATAAGAAATCAAAATTGATGTATTCATTGATTAATTTTTGAATTTGAATTTGAATTTTGAATTTCTTTTTCTTTTCTTTTTTTTCTTCCAATTTGTAGGATCAGGATTTGATGTTCAACTTAAAGAGAAAGGAGTGACATTGAATGTACCACTTCCTGACTTTATAGAGAGTAAATTAGAAGATATTGTGGAGAAACAATGGTTTCATTATACACATTTTTCAATTGCTCAAAGCAAGGTTTGTTCTTCTGATTTCTTTCAAAAAATCAAGTATGACCAAATTCTAATTATTGTTTTTTCTTTTTTTTTTTTTCAACAAGACATATAATCTTTGTACAGTTGTTGCATATAATATTAAAAGGAATCAAGTATGATTATTATTTCATTTACTTTCAATTTGAATGATCAAATTTTTAAAAGGAGGAAAAAAATAATAAAATTAAAATTAAAGATTCAAAAATGTAGTACAACAAGTTTTAGATCAGACCCTAGATTTCCTAAATTTCAAAGAACAAATGAATTTTATAAAGGAAGGTAAATCTATTATTTAATTATTCAAATTTTAATAGATCTATGAATCAATTAATAATCAATTATTTCAAATATAGTCCATATGATCGTGGACACATGGCACCTCATACTGCAATCTGTTGGAGAGATTTGAAAAAAAAGGGAGTTAATGAAGCTCAACAAGCTGTGGATGATAGTTTTTATTTCTCAAATATTTGTCCACATTTTGGAGGAAGAAGAGAAGTCAAAAAAGAATTAGAAATTCGAGGAAAAGGTTTTCATTGGGAATGGACAAAACTTGATAATTTTATTCGAGATTCTATTCCTTCTGCAAATGGATTATTAAGTATTTTTGTTGGACCAATTTTTGATATGAAAGTCCACCTTGGATTTACAAAAGATATTGTTGAAAGATTTGATGGATCAAGCGATTTAGAATTATCCTTTGAAAATCTTTCCATAAATGATAATGAAAAGGAGAAAGAAAAGGAAAAAGAAGTGTTGAAGGATTTAAATATTGAAGGAAATGAAAAACAAACCAATCTAATAGAAATTGAGAAACAAAAAGATGATCATGATCCCAAAGAAATAATAAATCATTTAGAGGATAATGAAAAAGTTGAAAAAAATCAAAAAGAAATAGAACCTCAAAGTCAAATTCAAAATGAAAACCAAAAAAGCGAAACTCAAAATGATACAAAGAAGAATCAAACCCCAAAATCAACACAAAAAAACAAACATGAAATCAAGACTCAATCTCCAAAATCACCCAAATCACCTAAATCCCCTAAATCATTAAAGAAATCTCAAATTAGATGTGAATCACCAAAGTCACCACTAAAGCATAAATTTGAAAATTTACCAGTTATACCTTCAACATATTGGAAAGTTGTTTGCTATTTAAATGAAAACAATCATAATGAACTTCGAGTATTATCATTCCTGATAAAAAATGATGTGGATTTAACGAACACAAACTGTTTCACAATTATACCATTAAAAGAGTTAGAAGAGATGACTGGACTTATATTTGATTCAACATTGCATCAAGGAAATTCAGAATTCAAGACTCAAGTTTCGTTCTCTAACCTTCTCTCATTATTGAAATATCTATTTCCTGAAAAAAAGTATTTGACAATCTGAAGCAAGTTGGTTGTCTTTCGAAAGAGAGGAAATTGAACTTCGTCCCTTCTTTACTGGTTCATTTTGTTTAATTTTTTCTTGTTATACTGGAAACCAGGTTCAAAGTTGTCCCATTGCTTTTTTTCAAAAGCCTTTCCTTGTTGAATGTATCCTTCTAATTCAACATCACAAAATCATCAACAAAAAACTTAGACTTAGATTGTTTTTCTTTTCTTTTTTGAGCTGCCTCCGAGTTCGTTAAAATGACCTTATTTATTTATTGTCCGATTCATTTTTCCACGTGGAACTTTCAATAGTAAACAACAAAAGCAATGATAAGGAAAAGAAAATAAAATCAAATAAGACTTGAGAGTTAAAATTAAAGATTAATAGAATAGAATAGAAATCTTCTTATTCAAAAGATGTCTTTTTAATTGATCAAAGAGGAAGTGTGAACAAGTTCAATTGATTCGCAGAAAGTCTGTTCTTGACTTTTCCTTTTTTTTTTTTAATTGTTTTTTGTTTTTTTTTCTCATTTTTCCCGCGCTTTTCCTTTTCCTTTTTTTTTTTTTTTTCTTCTTTTTCCCTCCTTCCTCTAAAAGCCAAAACACAAAATAATGAACCACTTACCTTAAAAACGAACATTAATTATAAAAACCCAAGATATAAAAACAAATAAAAATAAGTTCAACGAAATAAAAATAAAAACACTTGATAATGTTGTCAAATAAATAAAAAAACCTTTTGTTGGGGGGATTAATTAATTAATAAAAGTTGAATTAGAAAGAAAAAAAAAAAAAAAAAAAAAAAAATATTAATTTTTTTTTTTTTTTTTTTTTTCTTTCGATTTTCCCATCCCAATTTTTAAAGATTTGAAATTATAACTTATTAACTCAATAATTTATAATTTGAATATTTATTATCACTTGAGATTAAATGTTTAATTTTTATTTAAATAATAGGTGTTAGATAGACAAATAGAGAGAGATTAGTTTTTTTTTTTTTTCCAAGCAGAAGGTTAATTAATTATTATTATTTATTGAGGTGGAGGGTTTGACTGTTGACAAAGGTATATTCGTTATTCTTATTTCTTTATTTTTTTTTTTAAAAAAAATATTTATTTTATTTTAACATCTAAAAAATTTGGGAGTAGAAAGAAAATGTCAATAGCAGAAAGAAGAAACTCAAAGAGTTTAACTCTCAGTAAGACTTTTTGTTTTTATTTTTTTATTGGCATAATTATTTAAAAAATTAGAAACATAATAACATCATATAAAAATTATAATTGAAAATTTCAAATTGATATTTAGCTAAATTAATGAGATCCCGTCATTCGAGTCTTGAGGAAACGGGGAATAATGAACCTGATTTTAAAATAGATGTACATGGGTTTATATCCAATCCTCGTCGTAATCATACACTTGCTTTATTTTTGAGAAATGATTGCTTGTTTAAAAAACAAAGACAAGTGTTATGGGAGCTTCAAAATCATAGATCGAATTTAGTATTTTTAGCTTCAAAACGGAAACTTAGTAGAGATATTGTTATACATCGAGGCAATTTTTCTTTTCAATGAAATTACTTTTTTTTTTTCTGAATTGATTCATGAAATTAAACAAAAACAATTAAAAATTATTAAATAATTAGTCCCTTTAAGTCCAAAAATAAAGAAAGAATTAAATGATCTTTATGATTTACCAAAGAAAAGAGGAGGATCAACAACAACATTAAATAAATTTACTACAGCATTAAAAATAGGAAAAACTAAAAAAGTTTCTTCTAGAGGTATTGAATTTATTTTTCTCATCAACAACAAGGAAATAATAATATAACTATTTGTTTTCAAAAAAAAAAAAAAGTTAAGAACTCATTAAAACCATAATTTTTTTCTTTCTTTTTCTTTTTTTAGAAACAATTCATTTATTAAAGATTGCAGTTCGGGATACTAACCAAAAACTTGCATTGTATTATTTGTCAAAATTATCATCTAAAAGTGTAAAGAAAAAAGAACCTTATTGCATGAATCGAATTTTTATTTCTGCATTATCAAAAGGAATGGACCAACTAGTAATTCAAATAATGGATAAAGGATTTCCTCGTGATCTTAATGCACCATCATTTGAGTTAGTTTTGGAAGCAGCAAATCAAGCTCGAATTATGTGCCCAAGTTATTTTTTATTAGCTATATCATTTGGTTCACTTGATGTAATTTCTGCAATGATGAAGGTTTCTTTTTTATTTTATTTTATTTTATTTTATTATAATTTATTATTATTATTTTTTCTTTCTTCATCTCCCTCTTTTTTTTTTAAATATTTTTTGAAGAAAAAAAAAATGAATATTTTGGATCAAAAAATAGAAAGGAGCAAATTTAACACTAACATGGAATGACCTAGCTCCTTTACATCTTGCTTGTTGTTTATTTGGAAAAGGAAATTCGGAAATTGCAGAATTATTACTAGAGTGTGGTGCAGATCCAACTCAAACTATAGAATATCACCAATTTATGAGAATAAAACAATTACAACAAAATCCTAGTTTAAGAGTCAAAAGACAAGTTGGATCTGAGAAGAAAGTATTCAGTAAGGAAGAACAAGAAAAACTTAATCAAAAAAAGATTTATCCTCTTGATATTGCTGTTATTTGTCGAAACAAAAATATTATGTTTTCACTCATAGCAAGGTTTTTACTCTTCATTTTCTTTCTTTTCTTTTTTTCTTTTTTTCTTTTTCTTCAACTATTATTTTTTCTCTAGGATGACAAAAGAAGAACTCTCTCAAAGTAATTTCTGTTTACTTCTCAAATTAGATTTAGAAATATTAATCACACTTTTGGAATGTGGTGCAAATCCACATCAAGTTAATCAAAGGTGAATTAAATTTTTTAAATTTTTTTTTTTTTTCATCATTTTTTTTAAAAAAATAATAAAATAGAGGAAGTAATTTGTTACATTTAGCAGCTCGAGCTGGAGATTGTGAAATCGTCCAACTTGCTTGTAAATATGGAATTAATGTTAACTCTCAAGGAGAGAATGGATGGTTTGATTTTTTTTTTCTTCTTTAAGTCAAAATAAATTTATTTTTATTTTTTTTTTTTTCAAAAAAAAGGACTGCTCTTCATGAAGCAATTAGTTGCCGTCATATACCTTGTGTTAGATATTTAATAAAACTTGGAGCAGATTTAACTATTAAAAATGATAAAGAAGAAGATATAAAAACTTTTGCAAAAAGAATTGGAATTGAAGAATCAAACTTTCCTCAATATTTTGGTATTCTTTTCTTTTTTTCTCTTTTTCTCTTTCTCTCCCCCTTTATATTTCTCGATTTTAATAAGTTAATTTTCCATTTATTTTAGATTTAGAAAAATTTGAGAATCTTGATATTAAAGAGATTGATATCGATAAAATGATTAAGCAATACAAAGAGTCAATGCCTCGAGTTTCAAAAGACTCATCAAAAAATCGTAAATCTTCAGCACCAGAATTAAGAAGAACAAGTTCTGAAGTTATTCAATCTCTCTATCTTTCCACCTCAACCCCTTCAACTCATGCAACTCTGAGGAACTTCTCTCCTACCTCTCCAACTGCCCCTCGATTTATGAGAAGAAGGTCATTTTTAAGTTTCTCACAAGAATTTAAAGTTGAAAATCAAGATGTTGAAGAAAAAGATACTTCACAAAAAGAACTTGAATTTGGAAAACCTGTAAACATTCAACAAGCTTTAGCAACTTCCATCATCTCTGAAAGGCTCAATGCAATGAATCACAAAAACGAATCAACTGTTTAACTTTCTTAATCCTTTCCTAATTGTATTTTTTGATTTTTGATTTTTGACCCTGAACCATTTTGACAATAAACTTATTTCAAAACCTTTTAAAAATTTTAATTTGTTCGAATCTGTTTTATCTTTTTTTTTTTAATGTATTTTTTTGAATCAAAATACAAGAAAGTAAGAAAGTAAGAAGTCCAATGTGATTCCTTTTTTTTCAGCTTTTTTTGCTACTCAGTCATTGATTTACAGTTCTTTGAACCAATTTTATAATTTAATCATTAATTTACATCATTCATTAGTTCTTTGCAACCTTCCAGATTGAATTATTGGAGTTGACTCATTTTGATTGGAGTGATCTCAAAACAATTTACAAAAATAAATAAATAAACATGGCCAATCTGTTGCTCATTTTCTCGTTTCTCTATCTCTTCGCTTACTTGGCATTGTCTCAACAAAAGTATGCTATTAAGGTCCGTCAATCGAATTTAAAGCGTGCTGCAAGTAGTTTAGAGGAGAGAGGCATTGTAGGATTAGAAAGAATTGGAGAATTGAATGATTATTATTTAATTACAGGTATTAGAAAAAAATAATTTAATTATGCAAAAAATTTTTATTTTTATTTTTAATTTGATTTTTGAATATTATATTACATTGAGATTTTTTTTATTTATTGATGTTTCAATTTCTTTTTTAAAATGATTCCCTTTGTTTAATTAGATTCAAGTAATGATAAAAAGAGAGACTGGGGTCAAGAGTTAGGTGATATTGAAGAAATAGAATGGTTTGAATTGCAGGAGCCTAAAGTGAGACAGAAAAGAATTGAAGTTGAAATTCCTGATCCATTATTTCCTTCTCAATGGCATTTGGTATCAATTTATTTATTTATTTATTTATTTCTTCACACTCTTAACTTTTTTCTTACTGCTATTATGAAGTTAAATACAGGACAATTTGGAGGAAATGTTGGTTATGATCTTAATGTTGTTCCTGTTTGGGAAGAAGGTATCAATGGAACTGGTGTTGTAGTTGCTATGGTTGATGATGGTACCTCTTTTCCTCATCCATTTCTTTAATATTTATTTTTGTTGTTGATCATTTTCAATTTATTTAGGTCTTGATTATACACATAAAGATATCGAAGCAAACTATGTAACTAAAATTTTTTGTCTTTTTGAAAATTATAATTTAAAAAAAAAAAAAAATTCAGAATGCTGAAGGAAGTTATGATTTCAATCAAAGAGATTCAGACCCATTACCAGTTTATTCAACTGATAATCATGGTACAAGATGTGCTGGACAAATTGCAGCTGTCCCAAATGATGTTTGTGGAGTTGGAATTGCATTTGGTGCTCAAATTACAGGAATTCGTTTAATCTCTGATAATCCAACGGATGCTGATGAAGCAGCTGCTCTAAATTATAAAATGCAACTTAATGATATTTATAGTAATTCTTGGGGTCCAAATGATAATGGTCAAACATTGGAAGGTTAGAAATTAAATTTTATACTTTTCTCCAAAAATAAATAAATAAATAAATAAATAAATAAATAAATAAATAAATAAATAAATAAAAAATAAAAAGGTCCAGGAAAACTTTGTTCAGAAGCACTTTTTAATGGAGTTTTGAATGGAAGAAAAGGACTTGGTTCAATTTTCATATTTGCATCTGGAAATGGTGCACTACGCTCAGATGATTGTAATTATGATGGATACACCAATAGCATTTATACAATATCAATTGGTGCTGTTACTGATCAAGGAAATATACCTCCATATTCTGAAGGTTGCTCTGCTTTAATGGCAGTAACTTATAGTTCAGGAGGGAAAGCTGCAATTGTAATTTTTTTTTTTTTTCTGTTTTTTTTTTTTTTTTTTTTTTTTTTTTTTTTTTTTTTTTTTTTTTTTTTATAAAAAAAAAAATTTTTTTTTTTTTTTTTTTTTTTTTTTTTTTTTTTTTTTTTTTTTTTTTTTCTTTAAGAAAAACAACAATATTTATTTCCTTAAAATTGAACATTTTTCAGACAACAACAGACATTTGGTCAAAGTGCACAAGTAGTCATTCTGGTACCTTTTCTTTTCTTTTCTTCCTTTTTCCTTTTTTTTTATCTTAATAAATCAATGAAAAATCATTAGGAACTTCTGCTGCTGCCCCTAATGCTGCAGGACTTGCTGCTTTAGCACTTTCATTAAGGTATTCTCTTCTATTGATTGATCAAAATATTAATGACTTTTTTATTTTATTTCATTTTTTTGAAAAAAAATCACAATTAGACCAGATTTAACATGGAGAGATGTCCAACATATTTTTATTCGCTCAACAAAAATATTGGATCTTAATGAAGATGGTTGGACTCAAAATGGTGGTGGATTTTTTGTTCATCATAAATTTGGATTTGGAATCTTGGATGCACAAAAAATAATTGAAGTGGCAAGAAATTGGACAAATGTTGGAACAGAAGCTGTTTATTCATCAAATTCAATCAAAGAAAATACTGTTCTCATCCAACGTACTTCAGAAAATGTGTTTACTCATGAAGTCAATACATCAGAATTTGATTCATTGGAGCATGTTGTTGTTATTGTTTGGCTTGATCACCCAAAGAGAGGAGCTATATCACTTCAATTAATTTCGCCATTTGGAACTGTTTCAAATATAGCCCCAAGTAGACCCTTAGATCCTTCAGCAACTGGATATCAGAGTTGGAGTTTTATGAGTGTGAGACATTGGGGAGAAAATCCAAATGGTGTTTGGACCTTCAAAGTCATTGATAAGTCAACAACTACGACACAAGGAAAGCTTGTTGCTTGGGAACTTGTTTTACATGGAGTGACAAATGGAGAACCAAAACAACCATCACCTGTTCAATATACAGTTTATATTATAGCACTAGGAGCTTCAGCTTTAGTTTTATGTTGCTTTCTTCTTATTAGCTTTATTGGATTATTCATTTTTGATAAATGTAGGAAAAGGAGGAAGCAAAATTATCGAATTCAATTAGAGTCAGTAGAATTAATTAGTAGTAATGGTAATGGTAATGAAGAAGATGATGATGGTTTTGAAAGTGAATCAATAATTGATGAATTCGACTTTGAGTCTTCTGAGGAATTACTTCGTGAGGAGGACCAAATTAATGTAATTTAAGTAACCAAACAAAAAATTTTTAGAAAAGGATCAAATACTCATTCAATTTGTAATATCTAGTTTTACGTGTAAATAAATCAGAAAGATCAAGTACTTTTATTAATTTTTTTCAAAAAAAAAAAAAAAAAATTGGAAGAAAAAAATTTAGAAAAAAAAAAAATGGAAATTCGAATCAAAGATTTATTTATCAATTTATCAATTTTTTTTCCTTTGAACAGATTAAATTTTGTGAAAATAAAAGAGTGGGATGATGAATCAATCACTTGATAGTGATGTTGTTGTTGTGAAGAAAAAAGTAAGAAGAAAGAAGAAGGAAGAAGAAAGGAAAGAAAGACAGGGGACTGAGCAAAACTTGAGCAGAAACTGAGCGGCTCGTTTTT
>Ga0209960_1004176_pt1 | contig 11342 bp, 12 predicted proteins | sample ThiBiot_500_plan_2_FD_183947 | JGI IMG/M metagenome (GOLD analysis project Ga0209960, IMG submission 183947) | Wastewater bioreactor microbial communities from Cape Town, South Africa - Thiocy_expt_500_plan (SPAdes) | ecosystem: Engineered > Bioreactor > Thiocyanate-remediating >... | reverse complement strand
AAAGTGATCGCAAATAAATAAATAAAAAGTTTAGTAAATCAAACCATCTTGTTGTTTGAGATTGAGGTTAAAAGAAGCAGATGTAGAAGCACAAAGGATCTTCTTCAAATCCTTCTCAGGGCAAGTGGGTGTGTAAAACAGAGTCATTACAAGAATATTATTATTTAGTTATCTAAATTCGAAATTAATTGAAATTAGTACCGTGAAGAAATCTAATTTTTCTTCCTTTTTACTCAATTTTTTAATGAATCAACACTAATATAATTCCTATTTGTCTTTCGATTCTATTCTTCATTTCATTTCATTTCAAGAATCTTTCAATGATAAAAAATAAAGCTATAATTCATTGAATGTCAAAGTTATGCAATAAATTAAGAAAAATTCAATTGAACCAACTTCCAACAAAATAAGCTCTATTCAACAAATTTCTACAAGCAAATGTTTCAAAGAAGATATCTCAAAATAAAGTGTTAATACCTAGTTATAAAATTACAAAGTTAATAACTATAATACAAAAAGATCAAGCATAAATAATTTTTTCCATTCATAAAACAATGGTATAGTCAGAATAATGAATTTCTGAACATTAGAGAATGAATAAGAAAGATAAGCTTTCCATAAATAATTTTTTCAATTGAAGCTAACTTTTAAAATTCAAATAGATTTCAATCTATTATCTTTGAAATCTCTATTTCATCATAGCTATTCAACTTGATCAAAACTTAAAATGCAGAAGTTGGTATGAAATAAAATCAGGAAAATACAACTAACAACGCATTATTATAAAAACACTGACAATAATCTTTCTAGTTTCAATTTATCCAATCTATTCAATACATTTCCGAATGTGATCTAAAAAGTTATCTAATAGAAGATTGAAATCTGATCTTTTGATCAAAAGATCAAAAATTTCCAAAAAATCAAAAAAATATTTGAAAATCATCCAAAAATCGTGAAAAATCATTCAAAATCATTCAAAAATAATAATCAAAAGCATTATAAAAAATGTTCAAAGTGTCAGAAGTGTTAAGAAGTGATTAGAAAAAGTAGTTTTGAATTTGAGTTAGAAGAGTAGTGAGTGAGCTTAGGATGAGAATAAGAATGGGGTTGAGTTTATTTTTGTAATTGTTTATGCTTGATGTTTTGTTTATGTTTTTCATTCCAATCTACTCATAACAGAACATCAACCGTGCAATGAGGCTCTGAAATCACTGATTCTTCTCTATTAGAATGAAGTTTAGAGTAGATGACTTTAGATGCAATCACAATGGAGAATGGGTAAGCCAAAATTGATATTTTATTCATTCTCTTTTTCAATCTCCTCGGAGTTTCCTAACGACTAAAATTTCTAATTAATTCCATATATTAGAATGAAGTTCAGAATAGACAATACAGACAATCGCAATGAGGAATTGACAATATAGATGCAATCACAGGGGTAAGTCAAAATTGATATTTTATTCAAAATAATATCCATTCTCTTTTGAATCAAAATACTTTTTTTTTTTTCATTCATAGCAAAACTTCAACAATCAGTAGAGAAAACAAATGAATTCATTGGAATATCTGAACATCTATTCAGTGCGTTGAGAAGTTTGGAATAGACAAACTCTCCGCATACTGACCTCATAACCCTCTTCTTTGGTGAACGTGTCAGTTGTTGGGACTGTTGCTTCAATGTTCAGGTATTCTTCAGCACTCATTTGGTTTGTTTCTGGAAGATTGTTCATTTCCTCCATCAATTTCATTGTCGTTGGTGTTGAGTTTAGTTTAGAATAGTAAGTTCAGAATAGACTTCTATTTCGCTTTATCATTTCATAAAGGTTTCACCGAAGGGTGGATTTTATCTTGTTAGACTTCAGCACCTTTTCCGATTTCTTTTTTTAGAGTTAGAGTTAGAGTTAGAGGTTTCTTTCCTTTTTCTATTTTTTTTTTCCAAAGTTTTCAATTTGCTTTCTTTTGAATAGGTCGCTTGATTTTCCAATTTTTTTTCAAAGATATCTTTTAGCTCGAGTTCAGCTTTTAAACGGATATTTTCAAAAAAAAAAAAAAGAAATGCATTTGTATGAAAGGTCCAAGCTTTAGGTGAATAGAGATTTGAAATAGCATCGTGAACACCAATTCTATTTGGGTTCAAATCTTCCCATTTTGTTTCCATAGGTCTTCTCCATAGGTTTTTTTTTTTTTTAAAAAAAAAATCAAATTAAATGCTAAATAAATCATTAAAGTTGAAGAGGAAAAATTACTCTTTTATTTCCCACACCTAAAACAGACTAAATCTGCACCAACACTAACATGGCCACTTTGAAAGCACCTTTCTGGTGTGTCTGCCTTAAGGAAGGCGAGCCTACCTTGATGAGTTTCATTGACCTCTTTAATTGGATTGTAAATTCTAATTTCTGTTTGTAAGCAAGGAAAAAAAATAGGATGGAAAGCAAGAATAAGTCAAAACAAATTTATACTGAAATTCCTTCGGTTTCGATTTGAATGATCTCTTCTCGATAGTGATCCCAAACAATGGAAATCAAAACATTAAATAATGGTCTTATTGACATTCATGTCGGTTCTGACTATAAAACATCAACCACTTTCCTTCGAATTGATAAAATTATTTTTAACAACAACACCTTTCTTGCTCAATGCTACACTTGGAAATCTTCTCAAGAACATCATATTGCTTGTAATAGAAAGACAACACTTCCACACATCAAAAAAGTAACTTTTCTTTCTTTTTCTTTTTTATTGATTGATTGATTTATTTTTACTTTTATTTTGGAGTTTTGAATATGAGAATGAAACGAGGGTTTATTTGAGAAAAGTTAAAATGAAACTTCTTGTGAGATGTTTCTATCATTTATCTTTTTTCTTTTGAGAAAGAAAAATGTTTTATATTATCTTTCTTAATTATTGGTGGTGCAGATCAAAAATATTCAGGCTCCTTTGTTTTTTTATTTCTTTTTTCCTCAATCTTTGTTTATATCTTTGAATCAAGACATTTTCACTTCTGAAACTCACCCTTCAAATAAATTTCAAGCTCTTTCTTTCCTTTGACAAATCTATGGTTCCACTTGAAGAAATTATTGAAGAAGTTGACATTATTCACAAATTAGAATACGATAACTTAGCAGAAACCTTTCAAGACAATTGTTATTTTTATGAGAGTGTTGTGAGAGACCAAAAACAGAGAAAAGTTAAACTTGGGGAACTCAGAACAAAGATAAATCTTAAGTGTGTTAAACATAGAATTGGAACAGTCCTTCGCAAATCAATTTCTTCTTCAATAAAATCCAGGAGAATGGCTAGAACTACTGTTCGTTTAAACTTTGCTCAAGGAAATTGGGAGACTGTTGATATTTTGGAGAAGTTATGGAAACAGCAAAGACTATTAAAGTGGATATAACAAAAAGAGATGAAATGGACTTAATCATGGGAAATGAATGAGATATTGTCAAATTTTATGATGATAGATTCAATTATATCACCGGACTTCGTCTTACTTTTAAAAAGAAAGCACAAACTCTAAGTTTTCGGATCAAGTATGCTTTAGGAAAGAGAAGTTATTCAATAGATTATCGAAAATATCTTCATTCCAATCTTTTTTCAAAGATATCTTTTAGTTCAAGTTCAGTGTTTAAAGGGATATTTTCTTCACTGAGTCTTTGATTTTCTTCCTTGAGCTTTTGATTTTCTTCCCTGAGCCTATCAATTTCAGCTTGGAAAGCCTATTCAAAAGAATTTCTTAGAGTTCAATTTCATCTCTTTTTGTTATTCTCACTGTTCCACTCGTGAGTAATTCTCCACATGTATCATTTAATTCATTGCTTATCAGATTATCGGTGGAACCACTGTCGATTAGTACTTTAACATCCAGACCCTCAAATTCAACAGAGAGAACTAATAGACTATCATCCAATGGATTGTTCTCTGCAATTGAGTTGGTTCGAGGAGTTTTTCCACTGGTACATTTGTTTGCGTAGTGTCCATTTGCTTAGCAAATAAAAATCTTGAAAAAAATCAGAAAAGGGAAAGAAACCGGAACTTGAATAATTCCAATTGAGTTTAACGACATGCTATTTGAAAATTTCGCTTGAAAAGAAAAAATAATAATAATCAAGAAACAGAAGGAAACAATAATGAACCAATAAAGATTTTGAAAAAGAAAAAGCCTCAAGCAACCCATCTCGCTCAATTGGAAGCAGATTACAAATCATTATTGGAGGAAAATATTCGCCTCAAAGTTGAAAACGAAGAACTCAAAAAAAAAAGATAATCACTCTTGAAGAAAATGTACTTTCTCTCACAACACACGTTTCCGAAATAAAGGCCAAACTTATTTTATTTTGTTTTTTTCAAAGCTGTACTATCAACCACATCCACCTTACAAGCTTCACAAACATAATAATTTTATATTTGAATTTGTGCAAAAAGTCTGAAAAAAATAAATGTCTTGTTTTTTAATTTCCTTTATTCCAACATTTTCTCTTTTTTTTTTTAAGCAAGTGAAATATAGTGATGAAGATGAGATGGAATCGATGTTAATAAATCTTTTGATTCTAACCATTTTTTACTGAAAAGTCTTGATTGGTAACGATAAGCTCCATCACAAATAATTGTTACAATTGTTTTTCCTTTTCCTAATTGTTTTGCCATTTTTGCTGCAGCAACAACATTCAAAGCTGATGAAGCACCAATAAAGATTCCTTCTTCATCTAAGAGTCTAAAAACCATATGAATTGTTTCTGAATCAGGGATATGAAGGGCACCATCAATATATTGTTCACATCCAGCAACATTGTTTGTTACTCTTCCTTGTCCAATTCCTTCAGTAATTGAGCTTAAACCTTCTCTTTCAAGTTTTCCATTATTAAAATAATTGTAAAGTACTGAACCTGGTGGATCAGCAAGGAATACTTTAATATCCTTATTTTGATTTTTTAAATAAGTTGCAGTTCCTGCAAGAGTTCCACCAGTTCCTAATCAAATAGAAAGAATAAAAATGTGACTTAATTCTTTTTTTTTTTTTTTTGAAATAATCATAAATTACCTGTTGCACATGTAAATCCATCAATTTTTCCATTTGTTTGTTCCCAAATCTCAGGGCCAGTTGTTTCAATGTGAGCTAATCTATTTGCTATATTATCGAATTGATTAGTCCAAACAGCATTTGGAATAGAATCAGCATAAGCTTTTGCTTGATGATTATAATTTAATGGATCTGTAAATGCAACTGCGGGAACTGGACGAACATCAGCACCTTAATGAAAGAAAGAAATGAATTTTTTTTTAAAAAAAAAAAGAAAAAGAAAAAGTAAAGAAAAAAAATTAGAACCAAGAATTCTTAGTAAATCGATTTTCTCTTGAGATTGAGTATTTGGCATATATATAACACATTTATAACCTTTAGCACGACAAATATGTGCTAATCCAATTCCTGTATTTCCTGCTGTTCCTTCAACAACAACTCCACCAGGTTTTAATAAACCTAAAGAAAAACAAAAATGATTATTTTTCACAATTTGATGAAAATATCAAATCAAACCTTTTTTTTCAGCATCTTGGACAACATAAAGTGCTGCTCTATCTTTCACTGATCCTATATTTTTTGATTTTGATTGTATATTGTATAAAATAAATTCTAATATTTTTTTGACAGATTTTTAAATCAAATCACCTCCAGGTTGCATCCATTCAGCCTTGCCTAATATCTCACATCCTGTTTCTTCACTAAGTTTATTCAAACGAATTAATGGAGTCTTTCCTACAGCTCCAACAAATCCATTTTTAATCTAATTGAAGTATTCAATATCTTTTATTATATTAATTGTGAAAAGAAATTTCAAAAGAATTAAACAATACACTCTTAAAATCCAATGGAGTGGAATAAAAGCGTTTTCCGAAACTTGTTCCAATCTATAGGTTATAAATGATTCATTTTCATTAGATTAATTGAGAAAAAAAAAAGAAAATGTAAAGCAACTTCAATTCAAAATTGGAATTGGGATTGAGTTAAAGAAGAAGAATGTGAAACAACACAAAATCAAAAACATCAAAGGAAAGTGAGATCTCAATTCCAATCTCAATTCCAATTTCAATTTTCAATTATAATATCAATGACACCTTTAAAATTTCAAAGCAATAATAAAACAAAAAACTTCTTATCAAGAAATACAAAGAAACAAAGAGCTTACTTTAAACATTTCGCTATCAACAAAAGAGTTTCTTCGGCACTGGAATGAATTGATTGATTGCAAAACAAGCAGAGAGCTCCTATTAAGTTTAAATTTATAAAGTTATAAAGTTATAAATTGAAGAAGGATTTGATTCATAGATATTATAGATCTTTATATTTCAACTTGTTATAAATAATGTTTCAATTTATAGTCTTATCAATTAATTGCTGATAGAATTCGTAATTGTGCTCATAGATGAGCAATGCATATCTTCAAGTCTATTCGTAATTATGCTCAGAATTAGCGTTTCAATTGAATCCTATTCTATTGCTTTGATAATCAACTTCATAGTCAATTCAACATCAATAGTTGATTATAAATCCATTGTAATATTCATTCAATTAGTTGGTATTGATATTTGTTTCACAATTAATTGCTTATCTCCAAAAGATTTGTTTGTAAAATAGATTGATTTTTACAAATACAATTCAAAGATTCATTACAACCAAATTTATAACCAAATTGATTGTTTCAACTTATTAATTTTTACAAAAAACAATAGCTATTGATCTATCTCTCTTCTAATATGAATTTTGTTTGGATTGTAAAGCTTTGAGTTTAGTTGAATCAAAAATCAATCAGCAACAGAAAACTGCAAAATTTTTTTGGCACAAAGCCTCCTAGGGCAGGACGCAGAACAGTCACAATTGCAAGTTATCGTAGAATTATTGTAGGAGCTGTAGTTGTAGTTGTAGTTTGTAGAATTATTGTAGTTTGTAGAATAGTTGAGTAGGAGTAGGAGTGATTGCTAACGCATAATTATTTTATTTTATAATGGAGGAAAGAAGAAGAACACTGGTACAACAAGCTTGTAATTCATGTAGAAAGTAAGTTATTTTATTACTTTATTACTTTGTTCTTGTTATTTTAACTTTTTGAGTCATTTGAATAGATGTGAAGTTATTATTATTTTGTGTGTGTTTGAGGATGATTTTTATATGCATAATTTTATCAAGTTTGGATATTTAGGAAATTGAAATTGAACTGTTGAATTGTTATTATTATATTAATTAATTGATAGACTTTCAGAATAATAATGATACTTATTAATAATAGACAAAAGACAAAATGTGATGGGAACAACCCTTGTCAAAAGTGTGCTAAAATGAAAAGAGAATGTACTTATTCAGAGAGAAAACCAAAGATTTATTCAACACCTATAAGCAATCATAGTACTTTTTTACTTGCTCTTTTCTCTTTTATTTTATTCACTTTTCTTCTTTATTTAATATCTATTATCATTGAAATAACATAACATCTAAACTTATTAGAATCAGACAAAAAAATTCGACATATTGCTCCTAAAGTGAAAGATTATTCTTCACCTGAACCTGAAGATCTTTCTCTTTCATCAATAGAAATTATCTCAAATTTTCAAATTAATAAGCGTGAATCAAGACTCTTTGAGACTCACCTCTCTCAAAAATACATTAATCAGTTTTTCAAGAGACTTTCTCAATTTTATAAAGCACCAATCCATGTAACTTCTTATGAGGTAGTTTATGAATCAAATAGATATAAACTTCAAATGTATTCAGTATTATCATTTTTCTTTCGTCTTGATGAAAAATATGATGCAGCAACTGATTTTCTTGAGTATTTTTTTTTTTTTTTTTTCTTCCAGTTGTTTATTAATTAATGAAAATCATGAATTACTATTATAGGAATGCATATAATATTTCAAGAACTTTATTTGATGACATTAATGGACCTAATAGTGTTCAAACAGCTTATGGTTTTACTTTTCTTGGATTAACGGTTGAGGCATTTGATGAGAAAAAAGCCAAACACTTTGTATTTTTCTTTCTTTCAATTCGTAAAACATGTTAAAAAATTGAATATATTCTCAAATAATAATAATAAATAAATAAATAAATAATAGGCAACAATATCACAAGGAATAGCTGCAAGTGTTGAGAAAAATCATCCACAACTAATTCCTCAACTTCATATGATATGCACTTTTAATACCATTGTTAGTGAAAAAATTGGTTTCTTTGATCAAAAACCTCTTCTCCCTTGGCTTAATAATCCAAATATTTCATACTTTGATGAACTTCAACCAAATTTACCAAACTCTCTTCCACAACGATCTTTAGATATATTATTTTTAAGGCATCCAGATTTACAAATTGATGTTTTGAAGTTAGTGGACCCTCAAGTTTTGTTTAAGCTCAGCTTTATTGAGGGTGTTATGTATATAAGAGATGTCCTTGGTCATTTCGTTCCAGAAGTATATAGTGTAAAATTATTGATTGAAGGTGAAGGAAGGTTTCAACTAAATTTAATTCCTCCACAAATTGCAAAGGCAATCCTTGGACTTCTTAACTATCTTGAAGAATCACTCACTTATCTCGAGGTACATCCTGAATTGGAAGTTGTAAATCTTCATATGCTTAAGTTTGTTTGTTATCTTGCTTTAGATATTCGTGAACATCTCTACAAGATAGCTCTTGATTCACTCGAACATACAAGACACTTTGCTTCAGACTTGGATTTAGATCTTGTTTATAAAATTTTTGTTCCATCTTATGTTGTTGCAACTTTTTTCGCTGATGAAAGTTATTGGAATGAGTATGATGAAGCCCTTAATATTCTTCTTTCTTTTATTCCAAAGCATAGATTTGCTTTTCAAATGGTTAATTCCTTAAGATCAAAATATTCACCAACAATTGAAACTTCAAGTGATCATTCAAGTGACTCTTCAAGTGAATCAAATTCACATTTTGTAACAACACCAAATCATCAAAATCTTGAACTTTCTCCAGAATCTCATGGAACTTTAGATTTTGATAATCCTTCTGAACTACTGACAATTGAAGAAACTAACTTTTCAAATGATAATTATCTTCTTGAAAGTAAAAGTGAAATTGGACTTGATATTATTATAGATGTAAATACTAATGTAAATTTAAATTCAAATGTTGATCAAAATTGGAATGAATTCCTTTTTGATGAACAAGAATCTCTTTTTAATGAATTGTAAGAGTTATAGTAAATCTCTCTTTTTCTTTCTTTTTTTTTTTTTTTTTTTTTTTTTTTTTTTTTCATTTATTCACTTATTAAATTTAAAAGAAATTAATAACAAATTAGTAATAAAATTTATTGAATTAAAATTTTAGACTTAAAATAACAAAAGACAAAATGAATTAAAATATTATTTACAACAAAATCATTTTTCAATATGGAATTGTAGCTAGAATTATTTGTTTGGTTCGTTAGTTAGTGATTAGTTTTCGACAATAAAATAAAATAAATTAGATAAATAAAATAAACCCATTTGATTGTTACGAGATAATTCTTCATCAAGGTCAAAATCAAAATCCATTTCCATTTCCAACTTTCTTTCTTCTTCCCTTTTTTCTGCTTCTCTTTGAATTTCAAATTCTTTTTGAATCTCATCTAAATCAAAATCATCATCCAAGGTATCATTTTGAGGTTTATCTAATTGAGTTGCTTCTAAATCAACTGTTTCTGATTCTTTTTGGGGACTTGTTTCAGTTGTTTCTCGTTTTTGAGCTCTGAGTCTCTAAAGATTACATGAAACGAACAAAAAATAAAAAATGATTAAAATAAATAAATCAAATAAAATAAAAATAAAAAATACTCTTGTTTCATTAAATCTAGCCAATGCTGCTTCTTTCTTTTGTTGAATTGCTTTCCTTTGTTCTTCTGAAATATTATTACTGCTTTGAGGCTAAAATTGATGAAGAATTAGAAATAAAAAAACTTTTTCTCTTAATAAATAAAATAAGGAAAGAACTTGAGCAGTTGGTTGTGGAGGAGGTACAGTATCAGGTTGATCTTCACTTAGTGGCACTGATGGCTCATCATCTATTTTTAAAAATCATTTATAACGATCTAAAATTAAATTAAATTATTATTTCACAAATAAGTTTTTACCTTCTGGAGGAATATCCAAAATCATTTCAGGACTCAATAAAGTAATATTATTTGGAGTTTTAAGCCAACGAGCTAAATGAAGCTATTTGAATTTTTTTTTTTTAAAAAATTATAATTTTTCTTTAAAATTATAATCTTTGGAAGAGTGATATCTATATACCTTCATAATCTTTTTTTGACATTCTGATTCAACTCTCAAAGAGAAATCCATCAATGAATATTTTGGAAAGAGACTATGAGCCCAATCTTCAAAAATTCTCATAAGTTTACGGAAATTTGAAGCCTTTAAAAAAATTTATAAAGTTAATACAAAGTGAAATCAACAAAATGATATTAAGAAATAATATTAAGAAATCTTCTTACAGCATGCCCTTTTCCTTTCCATTGGATTGTTGATACTGTTTTATGAAGTTTTGGAATTCCATCATCACCTAATAATCTAATATATTTTTTAAAAAATAAAAGGTTATTGATATTGTGATTGATTAATTAGTGTGATTGATTTATGGAAATGAATTAAAGTAATTGATTTTGTTTATAAACCTTTCGAAATTCAGTTTAGGAGTTGGTCTTCTCTTCTTCAATGTCAAATTCTCTGGACCATCATTTTTTGATTTTTTCTTTTTAGGAGATACCTATAATAATAATAGTAATTTATTATTAGATTTCTAATTCATTAATTCATTAATTCTTTCTCTTAATTCAATCCATCACTTTGCTTTTGTATTGTTACATCTTCATTTTATTCTTATTTTTATTCTTCATTTATTTCATATTTCTAATATTCAATATTGATTTCTCTAACAAAATTACAATACTTATCTTTCTCTTAAATTTACTTTTCTATTAATACTACTTTTCTAAAAACAAAAATATAAAGTAAAGTATGAATGAAATTCAAACCTTTGGATTCTGTCCTTCTTCAGTTCCTTCAGTTTGCTGCTGTTCTTGACTCTGGCTTTGATTCCCATTCTGGTTTTGAGTCTCAGCATCTTCAAGATCCCAATTAATAGGAAGAGGTAGAGGGAAGTCTTCTCCTTCAGTCTCAGTGTTGGTTTGGTCAGACATTTCAATACTCAATTCAAAAGTGAATAATTATAAAATAACAAAAACAATTAGAAAAAATTTGAAAAAATTTGAAAATTTGAATTTTTTAACGGTTTTTTTTTTTTTTTTTTTTTTTTTTTTTTAAAAAAATTTTTTTTTAAA
>Ga0209960_1004175_pt1 | contig 11347 bp, 20 predicted proteins | sample ThiBiot_500_plan_2_FD_183947 | JGI IMG/M metagenome (GOLD analysis project Ga0209960, IMG submission 183947) | Wastewater bioreactor microbial communities from Cape Town, South Africa - Thiocy_expt_500_plan (SPAdes) | ecosystem: Engineered > Bioreactor > Thiocyanate-remediating >... | reverse complement strand
ATTTTTTTTTTTTTGACTTTTTTTTTCCCTTAGGTATTCAACTTATCACTACTCTCACCCTCCTTTGGTTGAACGACTTGGTGCTATCGGAAAAGATGACTAAACCAACAAAAGAATGTCAAATAAAAAGGAAAACTCAAATTCTTCCAACATTTCCAAATATCTTTATTCAGATTGAATTCTTTTTCTTCCATTTTTTGAATAAAAAAAAAAAAGAATTCAAAAAGACTTTGTATTTCGTGATTGTTATTTACAATTCGCAATAACTATGATTAAAAAAATTCTATTTTCAAAGAAGAATTGATGAATCTTGAACCTGCAAAGAAAGTCGATGCACCAATCAAACAATAACTATCACACTCTCACGTGAAGATGGTCTCTTTTTGCCTCCTTGAGTTGTTTGTTTGTTTGTTTTGAATTGATCTTTTTCATTTATTTTTTTCTCTTTTTTCTTTTTTCTTTCTTTTTTATCTCTTTTCTCAGCAATTAATCGCTTTCAATAATTTTCGAAAAACATAGTTCGTTTTTGTTTTTGATTCTCTCTTCCCAGATTTTAAGGTATTTCAATACTTCTTTTTGTCTTCTTTGTCTCTTTTATTTTACATTTGATTCCTTACAAGTAACATAGTTTTTCTTTTTTGTTCTACAGTTTGCTAATCTCTTTGTCCAGTATTGATTGTGAATTGCCTGATTGTTGTTGTGGTTAAAAGTTCCCAGATTTTGAGGTATGTTTGAATGTTTGATTGAACCTTTGTTTGTTTATTTCTTTACTAACACGATCGTTTTCTTTAATAGCTGGATATTTCTCTTGTGATTCTATTTAGATTTTTGTGAACAATGGCTGTCCAAGATGCTATTAGAATCTTCATTGAATCCTTGAAGAAAACAGGGATTTTCAGTGCTTTTGTGTTCTCATTTGCTACACTCTTTTTTGGATTGAAGAGATCAAAAGTCTTTATGAAGGCTATGAAAAGTTCTCATATTTTAGCCAAGTAAGTACTTTTTTAAAAGACTTTTTGATTGAGAAAAAAAAAAAAAAAAAAATCAAAAAAATGGAATCAAAAGGCAAATAAAGGGACCTCAAGATGATAGTGGATTGATTTTAGGTTATGCTAATGTTGCATTCAATCATAGAAATCGTTTAAATGATTACCTTTATGAAATGACAATGAAATATGGAAGAACATGGCATGTTGGAAATTATTTAATTATTACAACTCCCGAAAATGTTGAGCATGTTTTAAAGACAAACTTTGATAATTATAACAAAGGACCAATTTTTATTTTAAACTTTCATGATCTTTTAGGAGATGGGTTCATTTTACTTCATTCATCTCATTTTCTTTTTCTTTTATTGAAAAAAAAAAAAAAAAAAAAAATAGAATTTTTAATACAAATGGAGAATCTTGGAGATTTCAAAGAAAAACAGCTTCTCGAATCTTTTCAAGAAAAGCATTTTCCACTTTTATGAGAGAAATTTTTGTGAAACATGGAGAAATGGTGCTCAATATTTTAGATAAGGCAGCTGTCAATAACGAAGTAATTGATGCTCAACATATCTTTTATAAATTTACTTTGGATTCAATTGGTCAAATAGGATTTGGTGTTGAACTTGGATGTTTAACGTAATTTTCGTTTTCTTCCTCCAATTCATTTTTTTTTTAAAAAATGAACAAAATCTAATTTAATGAAATATAATTATTAGACAAGAACGAGTCCCATTTGCAGATGCCTTTGATCATGCTCAAGTAAATCTTTTTTTTTTTTAAAAAAATTAAAACTCAATTACGCAAAACTGAAAAACAAAACAAATAGGCACACATTGTAGATCGCTTCATGAATCCATTTTGGTCAATATATCGTCAATACTCAGCAAAAGAAAAAGAAAATGAGAAAAAAATTCAAATTATGAAAGACTTTACTTTAGATGTCATTCAAAAGAGAAGGTTCTTATTTTTATTTATTAATTTTTTTTTTCGTTAATGAGGAAATAAAATAAGAAAAAATAAAATAGAAAAGAGGGAGTTCAAGAAAGAATGGATATATTATCATTTTTTATGGAGAAAGTTGATCGAAATGGACAACCATTTACTGATGCTTACCTTCAAGATATTGTTATGAATTTTATTATTGCAGGTTTGATTATCTATTTTTTTTTTTTGACTTCTACTTCTTTGACTTCCATTTCAACCAAAATATTATAAATTAGGAAGAGATACAACTGCTGTAACATTAAGTTGGGTTTTTGCTTGTTTAGCAAGATATTCTCATATTCAAGAAAAACTTCTTCAAGAAATTGATGAGTTCTTTTTTCTTTTTCTTTTTCTTCTTCTTTTTCTTCTTCTTTTTCTTCTTCTTTTTCTTCTTTTATCCTTCTAATTTTATTGCTTAATAGAGTTCTTCAAGGAAGAACACCAACTTATGAAGATATTGAAGGAAATTTACCTTATTTACATTGTGTTGTTAAAGAAACTCTTCGACTTTATCCTCCTGTTCCAAAAGATCTTAAATTCGCTGTTAAAGATGATGTTCTTCCAGATGGAACTAAAGTTCCAGGAGTAAAATTTATTTCTCATTATTTTATTTTATTTTATTTATTTATTTATTTCAACATCAAAGAATAAATCAATCAATAAAACTTAGGGAACAACTGTTGTTTATACTCCATATGTAATGGGAAGATTAAGTGAATTATATGCCAATCCATTCGAATTCGATCCTGAAAGATGGAATATTGATGAAAATAAAAAGAAAAATGCTTTCCAATTCCCTGTTTTCCAAGCTGGTCCAAGAACTTGTTTAGGTCAACATATGGTTTGATTTTTCTATCTTTCCTTCTTTTAATTATTTCATTTTATTAATTCTTTAAATAAATCAAAGGCTTATTTTGAATCTAAAATCCTTGTTACAATGATCCTTCAAAAGTATACATTATCTCTTTCCTCAAAACAAACTTCAGTTACACCAGCAGAGTCTGTGACAATGCCAATCGCTGAAGGACTTTGGGTTAATGTTAACAAAAGAACTTCTTTCAATTTCAAAAATGTCAGAGAGCAAGCTCATTTGTAATTTTGAAAATTGTTTCAAAAGTTTGTTATTTTTATTTTATTTGAATTTCTTGCTGAATAATTTGTTAACTATTTGTTTCATTTCAACAATAAATAAGAATTAATCAACGAAAAAAGAAAAAAAAAAAATTGTTTTCACAATTAACTTTATGTTTCTTTTCATTATTTTAATATTATCAATTTTAATCAATATTTGCAAGTCTGAAAGGTTCAAGTGTATATCCTTCCCAAACTTTTCCGGTAACATATGGATCTTCATTAAAATATTTTTCAGCTTCCTCTCTATCCAAAAAAGAAAAAAGATCAAAATCTCAAAGAATCAAAATTAGTTGATTACCTTGTCCAACTTGGTCCAGTAATAACACAAGATCCAATCATTTTTCCATTTCCATCAAGAATTGCTCCTCCAGCGAAAATAAGTCCTTGTTTCTTTGCAATCCTTGTTCTCGCTAAATGGCTCTCTCTTACAGAAAGTCTCCTTTCTAATGCTTTCTCATCTGTATAATCACGAGCATGAAGAATCCATTGACCTTCTTTATTTTATTTTTTTAGGTTAACAATCATGAAAATTCAAAATCAAAAACAAACATCAAACAAATCTTGTTGTTGATTCTTTGAAAAAAAAAGGTGGAAAATGAAAAGAAAAATTTGAATGAAAAAAATACTTTGAGCTGAAGCAGAAGAAACGAATCTTCTTGTGATTGTAAGAGAAGAAGTTAATCTTGGAAGCATTTATTTGGAGAATCTCAATAGTTAATGTTTTTTGTGGTTGTCCCTTCTTTGTGAGAAAAAAAAAAAAAATAAAAAAAAATAAAAAACCGCCATTTTTCTTCGATCCAGAAAATAAATCGCTGTCTGTGATTTTTCCTTTTTGTCCGCTAATAATTAAAACTTGGATTGAAAGACGATAATCACCCATCATCCTCATAAATCCATCTTATATCACCTCATATTATCATATATAACATCATTTTGAAATTCATATTTTTATGAATTTATATCTTTTGAATAGATTATATTGCCAATTGTACAAAAAAGAATGATAAAAATTGAACGAAAATTGAAATTTTTTGGAATCTTTTGGAGTGAAAGTGTTGTATAAAAGTACTTTTAAAAAGATGAGAGTTATTAGATGATTAATAATATAATTGTATTTTACGAATTTGTTACATTAAACACTTTATATCAAATTGAAATAGTTGAAGTTGGATTTGAAGCTTTGAAAGGAAACGAGAAGTAAGGCAAAATGAAATTAAGTAGAAGGAAACTTTGAGGAAGAAACATTATTTGAATGCATGGATCTTTCAATTTGCAATTAAAGCAAGATATCCTTACAAGATAAATGAGATGAATCAAGAGATGAAATCTAAAGTGAAAACTATCCTCATCAATAGGATTTGAAATTACTAAGTTTGATAGAGTAGAATTATAATTAGAGAATGATTAGATTGTCAATCTGTTAATTCATTATTAAGCTTACAAATGTGATAATTGACATCAACGAACTTTAAAGGATACATTTAATCTTCAATATTGATTCAATTGAATTTGTTCTTTTGATTTCAATTCGTTATCAATAATTATTGACGATTTGAATCAAATTTATTATCATTTTCATTTCATGAATTGAATCGAATTGAATAGAAAAATCCAAATTGAAGCAATCAATTATTCTTGAAGAACTATACAACTTTTCATTTTGTTTCCTCTTTTCAATTTCAATGATTAACCTAACAAAAAAAAAAAAAAAAAATTAGAAATAGAAGAAATTAAAAATGACATTGAAAATGGCTGTTAAACAAGACCCAGCTATCGAAAGATGGGCAACAATGCGTGAAAATACTCACCTTTACTATAAATTGACTGGCAAAAATGTCTTGATTGCAATTTTTTTAGGACTTGCTTTCCCAGCAGCTATTTGGACAGGAAGCATTATGCAATTTGTATTTTTTCTTTTTTTTCTTCTGACTTATTCAATTGATATCATCAATTCTAATTCATTTTTTTTTTTCCACTTTGAAATATAGAATCGCACAGATGCTCTCAATGGAAAAAATAGATTACCAATGCTTGGTAGAGGAGTTCCTCTTAACCCACCCACTCCCACTGAATCTGAATAAAACTAATTTTTGTACAATTTCTTTTTTTATTTATTAATTCTTTTTTTTTTTCCATCTATTGGACATAAGAACAAAAAGGAGGGACATACTATAACAAAAAAATCTATTTAATCATCAATGAAACTTTGATATTCATGGACATGAGTTCACTTAATAAAAATCTAAAAACATATGGAACAGCAACTAATTCAATTCCTTTTGAGGTTCCACAAACAAAGCAAATAACTTTCTTTTTTGAGTGGATGGCAGTTGTATTAACAGTTCTTGGTGAAGCAAGAGATCCACAAAGACGACAAGCATGAGTCTTTAATAATTTATTTTTAATTTTTTTAAAAAATAAGTCAAACAATTGAAAAGAAGAAAAAAAAAAAAAAAGAAAGAAACCTGAGAATAATCTGAGCAATTCATAAGACGATCTTGTAATATAAATGAAACACCATGACCTAAAAGAGAATCTCTCTCCATTTCTCCAAGACGAATTCCTCCTGCTCTTTTACGACCCTATTAATCAAATTTGATTTTTGTTGTTAGTTTTCGTGCTTGAGTATTAATTAATGGAAAATATTTTACTTTGACTGGTTGTTGAGTTAAACTATGAACTGGACCTGTAGTACGAACTTGAAATTTATCAGAAACCATGTGACGTAAACGTTGATAGTAAACAACTCCAATAAAAATATCAGCTCTCATTTCAACACTAAGATATTGAATTTTAGTTTGATGGTTCATGAAAATAAATAAATAAATGAAGGAATAAAAAAGTACCCTGATGTTCCGCTGTACATTGGTTCATTACCATAATAATTATATCCACATTTTTGTAATTGTTCTCCAAAATAATCAATTGCTTTATCTTTCTCATTAAACCTAAAGAAAGAAAAGAAAGAAGTTTTTTTTTTTAAAAAAATGAAATGGAAAAGGAAAAAAATAAAATAAAAATAAAAATAAAAACTTGAATGGAGTTGCATCATGAGAAAGTCCCATTAATGCTCCACCTTTTGCAGCCATTGATTCAATCAACATCCCAATTGTCATTCTAGAGGGGAAAGCATGAGGATTAATAATTACATCAGGTGTCATTCCACTTTCAGTGAATGGCATATCTATTTGTGGCCATCTTTGTGAACAAACTCCCTTTTTAATTTTTAATTTTGGATTAGAAACTGTAAATAAACAAATAAATAAATAAAATTACTTTTTGTCCGTGTCTTGAAGAAAATTTATCACCAATAATTGGTGGACGAGGAACTCGAAGTTTTATATTTACACGTTGGAGTGGTGATTCATCATTTTCTTCCCCTAGAACACGAACTTCTTCTACATAAGCCAATTCTCCTTTGAATTTTTCTATTTTTGCTTGTCCAGTTGTCTCATCAACAACACAATATAATGGATCTCCATCAACTAATTTAGCTCCTACAAATCTATAAAATCCAGAAAAAAAAAAAAGAAAAAAAATTAGATCCAATTGAAAAAAAAAAAAATAAATAATTCAAAAATTATACGGTAAACCATCAGCATCTAATTTTCCAAGTACTTCTCTTCTATCTTTAATTCCAAAATGATGCAAAATTGGTTCTCCTTTCTTTCTATAAAAATTTAAATCAGCCCATTTATTTTGATAGATAACACCATTTCCAAATCCTCTTTCAAATGATGATTTATTTAAGATCATAGCATCTTCCATATCATAACCTATAAATTATAATTTTTTTTTTTTTGAAAGAATTACAAATAAAATAAAATAAAAATAATTACCTGTATAAGAAATAACTGCAACAATTGCATTTGTTCCATTTGGATAATTATCCATAGAGTAATCGTTATACAAAGCAGGTTTAACAATTGGACTTTGAGGGGTAATAATTCTATACATTTTATTATCTGTTCTATAAGGAAGTGAATGAGAAGTTGTTCCCATTGTTTGTTTACCCATCTTTTTTTTTTTTTTTGAAAAACAATTAAAACAATTTTTAAAAAAGAAGAAATGTTTTGAGAAAATTTACCTGACATTGATACATATTACGAGGACTTTGATTGAAATCAGAAAATGGAGTAATATTAGCAACGACACTTAACATATTTGTTGGAAGAATTTCAACATGAGTTGTTAATCCTGGAACAATTTCAGCCTTATTAACTGCAATGTCCATATATACCTAATTTATTTAAATTAGTTAAAAGGAAAGGAAGTTTTTCATTTGCATGAAAAACAAATTACTTGTTCAAATGGTCCGATATATTCAACTTTATCCATAGCCAAGTTAATTACAGGTCTCATCATTCTTGCAGGGGTAGTAAATAAGAAAAGTCCAGGGTATTGTCCACCATGAGAAGGTTTAACTAAACAAATTTCCATTTCCCAAGGAACCTTTTTATTTTTAGTTTTTTGTTATTGTATTGTTATTCATTTCATTATTTCAAAAAAATTTTTTTTTCGTTATGAAAGGATTCATACATTTTCTAAACCTAAAATTTTCAAGTATCTCAATTTGTCTGCAATTTTAATCGATTGTTCTGGAGAACACTTTCCAACAAGTTTTCCATCAAGGATCACTGGAACAAACTTTGAAGGGAAAGATTGAGATCCTTGTCCAACTGGCATAGCACCCAAATTGATTAATAAATTTGGTAGATGTTTTTCAACTAAATCCCCGTTGACAGCTTTACCTTCAGTCTGAACAAGTTTTTCAGAAGCTCCAGAAACAATATGACAAACATGACTTAAATGATTTAACAATCCACAAGGAGCACCATCAGGTGTATGAACAGGACACATGAATCCTTTTTATTTATGATTTCATTTCATTTTGTTTTGTTTTATTTTTTAAAATCAAAGGAATAAAATATTTAATGATTTTTGAACAAAAAAAAATTTTTACCCCAAGATTCAGGTAACAATTTTCTAACAGTTGTTGTTCTAATTTCAGCAAAGAAAGCTCCACGATGTACGCTTCGAAAGTGAGAAACATAACGAAGGAAATTTAATTTTTCTGCAATAATTGCATAACCAGTAGCCTTTTATTAAAAAAAAAAAAATTCAGAATTTAAAATCAAAAATTAAATTCAAAAAAATCAAATACTTGTTGTAAATCTAAACCACTAGTTGTAACCAAATTTCCTGTTGAAAGAAAATATTCTATTTTTTTTCCAATATCGGAGGGGGTTTTAGCAAGAGTTTTTCTTATATAAGTATCTAGGAGAAAAAAAAAAGTAATGAGCACAACAAAAATATGAAATGAGAATAAATTTCCTTACTATCATTAAAATCAATTTCTCCTTTTCTTCTTCGAACTTCTGCTTGAAGATTTGCTTTGAGTGTTCTTAACCATTCATCGAATTTTTCCTTTATTTTTAAAAAAATAAAGATAAGAAATGGGATTTTTATAAAGGTGGAAAAAAAAAAGAAAAAAAAGAATAATAATCACCTTTAACAAAATTTGATACAAATGACCTGGAAGTAAGATTTCATGGTTCATTGGTGAATCAGGATTATCTGGAAGACAATCTCCTGATACTAATGCTAAAAGTTTCTGGACCATTAATCTAAATATTGATCAATTTTAGTCTTTTTTTTGAAAAAAAAGGAATTAAAAAAAGGAATTAAAGAACATTAATGCTTCGAATTTGTCTGAGTTTTTTGTTAAATGAACTAAAATTAATCGATTTAATAATTCTTCTCCAACTTGAATATCTGTTAAGAGATCGGAAAGTCCGAGGACAGTTTGGAATTTGCTTCCTATTTTTTGTTGGAAATAAATAAATAAAGCATGAATAATTGATTCAAATAAAGGGAAGAAAAGAAAAAGAAGAAATTGATACCTAAAAATGCAAGGCATTGTTTTTGGGTGTAAGTTGAGTATTTTTTGGCTTTTCTAAGCATTGCTTCAACTCTTTCAGTAACAAATGTATTTTCATAATCACCCTTTTTTAAAAAAAAAAATAAATTAAATTTCATTAAATTGAGGAAAAAAATTAAATTTTCCAAAAAAATAAAAAAAATACTTGAACAATTTTTTCAAAAATAATCTTATCATTCACATTCATTAGAGATTTGAAAACTAAAACTGCAGGAATCATATATTCTCTTTTTGCAAAAGAAAATCTAAGAGTACAATCTCCATCTTGAAGGTAATGAAGTGTTAATGTTTGAGCAGATTGATCTGGTCTAACACATCTAATTGAGGTCCCAAAATGTGAATATAATGGTCCTCTTTTTGTAAATGAAGGACGAACAAGTGCCATCACCTTTTTTTTTAATGACAATTTTTTTTATGATGTTTTTTTTTTTTTCAATTTCAAAAATTACATGATTTCTACGAGGAACAATCAATAATCGAATTAACTTTTCATTTCCATTTACAACAAAATAACCACCAAAATCTTCTGTATCTTCATGATGTTTAATAAAAGTTGCTGGGTCTGCTCCATAAAGGTGACAACGAACAGACTAATTTGTGATGATTATTATTTTTCAGAAAAAAGTTAATCTCAAATATTAAGAATAAAAAACTTACTTTGACCATAATTGGTAAAAGTCCAACTGATTTCATCTCAACTTGTTGAACTCCATCATTTACTTTAAAACAAAGTCTCATTTGCATTTTTGATCGATAAGATATTCCTCTTTCACGACACTGATAATTAAATATTAGAGATGATTTAAATTGATATCCAAAGAAGGAAAACAAAAATAACAAAAAATTTGTTACCTCACTGGGAAAAAGACTCGAAGTTCCTTGTGTTGGTTTTCCAATAGTTACTTCTTCAATCCAAACTATTGATTGTTTATTCGTTTTGATTTCAACTTAATTGCTAATTGGAAAAATAAATGGAAAAAAAAAAATCAAACATATAAGTCTATTTCCATGTTCATCAACAACATCTTTTGCATCAAGATGAGCTATAGCAGCATCTAATCCTCCTTCAAAAATTTGATTAAAAGCTTCTAAGTGTGGAGCAATCAATCTCTATCAATTTTATTGAAAGTTAGATTTCTTTTCTTATGCCAATTATTTTAAAGCATAATTAATTGCAATTAAACCCAAAAGGTCAAATTTCAAAATAATTCAAAAAGAAAGGAATAAGAATAGTATCCAAAACATTATAGAATCAAATATTGTCAATGTTGATTCCAATTAAATATCTCTAATATTCTTATTCCTATTCTACATCTATTCATTTTCTCTAATTTGAAACTTGACTTTTTTTTTGGATCTCGGGCACAAAAATACAAATTATCAATAAAACAAAAAATGAATAAAGATAAAAATAATAAAATAAAAGAATAGAAGGAAGAAATTTACTTGTAGTTTTGGGTTTTGGTGCTTAGGGAGTGCATGTGCTTCTCTCTCTCGCTCTAGTGTTTTGAACGACAAGGACATTCTCACGTGGCGCCGTCAATTCCTCTTTTTTTTTTTTTTTCCTTTTTTTTTACGCCATTTTTTTTTCTCTTTTTCTCTTTTCCAAACACAACCAAGCAATCAATCAGAACTTGAATGAATTAGAAATCTATGAATCAATAACGATAACTTTTTGAATTGAATTTTGAATTTTGCTTTATTTTTTTACGTTATGACAGATTTTATTTTTCATCAACATTTCTCTTGAGAAAAATGAAATATCTAACTGGAAAAATTGAGAATGAAGACTTGATTTCTTTCCTCAAATCAATTAATTCATTGTGTATCTGGCAATGTCAAAAAACCAAAGTTAATGTCCAACTTGAAGCAAATGTTTCCTACTCCCAATGGATATTGCTTAAATGCAGAACGAGCAAATAAAATGTTGACATTAAGCTACCTGAATATCTAAACGGATTCACTACGCTTCTGAAAAAAGGGTGGGTATATAAAACTTTCAACCTATGCAAAATCAAAGCCACATTTGCTTGCACAATAGCTGTTTCGTTGGGCTCTTTCAATCAAAGAATCTTTTATGCCAGAAAACTCAAATCTATGAAATTGTAACAAGGTGAGAAAGTGATGCTAGATTCATCATAACGAAATTGTGGGTTGCCAAAATCTATTCTAAATACTATTCAACACAACACACTACACTACGATTGAAGTCCTATTTGCAAGCTCAGTTTTATTACTCTAAGCATTTTTTTGAGGGCTTTCCAAACCTTTTATTTTTCAAAAAAAAAAAAAAAAAAAT
>Ga0209960_1004173_pt1 | contig 11349 bp, 14 predicted proteins | sample ThiBiot_500_plan_2_FD_183947 | JGI IMG/M metagenome (GOLD analysis project Ga0209960, IMG submission 183947) | Wastewater bioreactor microbial communities from Cape Town, South Africa - Thiocy_expt_500_plan (SPAdes) | ecosystem: Engineered > Bioreactor > Thiocyanate-remediating >... | reverse complement strand
TTTTTCACAAACTGAAACACTTAAAATTTAGATTAACAAGTTGTGATTTGACACCTTCTAATATTCTCGAAATCTTAAAAACTTTGATTTGGAAATATGAAAATTTTCAATTGAGCAATATACAAAGCATTGAGTATGTTTTTGAATTCATCTCATAATAATAATAATACAAATAAAATAATTGATAGACTTGATGATACGAAATTAGAATCAACAGAAGGATTAGAAATAATACCAATTGAAATTAGAAATCAAGGAACAAAATCAATTATTCAATATATTTTAGATTTATGTAAATCTTCAGCCTCAAAACCACTTTATCGAACAAAATTAATGGTTGTTGGATATGAAAATGTTGGAAAAACTACAATTTTAGACTGTTTATTTCCAATTAGAGATTTTGGTGAAACTCAAGGAACATTGATGAGAACTGAATATTTAATTGAATTACAAGGAAAATATTTAAGAAAATATCAATCAAAAGAATTAAATAAGGTTTATAAAAAAATTATTCTTGAAAATAAACAATGGAATATTCAAGAAATAAAAGAAACAGGATTAGAATTAATTCCATTAATTGATAAAAATCAAAGGAAAATTGAAATTTATTTGAAAGATCAAGAAACAAGAGATAAATGGTTTGGAAGATTGAAAAGAATAGTTGTAAACGCTGCAACTCATGGAATTGAAGTAAATACTCATATTTGGAATTCTTCAACACTCAATCAATATCAAAATAAAGACTTGGAGGCAAAACAAAATGGAAATATAAATGAAGAAATAAAACATAAAGATACAGATGATCATGTAGAATTCTCAACATGGGATTTTGCAGGACAACATGATTATTATAATACCCATCATTATTTTTTATCAAATAGATCAATATTTTTAGTATTATATAGAATGGATAAAGGAATTAAAGGATTAGAAAGTTTGGATTTTTGGTTGAAATCACTTTCATCTCATTTAAATCAAAATTATTGTGATGAAAAAGGAAAACCATTTTATTCAATTATTATTATTGGGACATTTTTGGATTCAATTAATGAACAAAGTGAGGATAGGAATTTGAGACAAGCCAAAGTTATGGAAAGATATGATAATAATGGATTGAAATCTTCCCCATCTTATTTTGAGGTGAGTTGTTCAACATTACAAAATATTGATGAATTAAGAGAAATTATATTCAATATTTCATTAGGACATTCATATATGGGAGAAAAACTTCCAATTGGATATTTAACAATTGAAAAATCAATTTATGAATTAAGGAATATAAAACAAAATCATCCCATTATTGAAATTCAAGATTTAATTTCTCATGTTCAATCACAATTTCAATCATCATTTGATATTGAATTTGTAAAAAGAGCATTAAAGTTATTACATGAATGGGGAATTTGTGTTTATTTTGATGAACCAATTGAATTATCAAATATTGTTGTTTTGGATCCGCAATATTTAACAAAAACAATTTTAGGAGATTTATTCAAAGCAGATGAATCATCAAGACAAATGAGATTAAATGGAATTATTGATTATTCACAATTATCAAATATTTGGAATGGGCCAACAACTTTAATTGATACTTATTTACTATTATTGGAAAAATTTGAAGTTTGTTTTATGTCAAAAGATCAACAAAATGAAAATGGAAATCAAAAGAAACTTATAATTCCAAATTTACTTTCAGAAGATAAAACAAAAATAATTGAAGATAAATTAAAAAAGAAATGGCCAACAGCAATTCCAAGAGGAGAAAAAGAAATTGAAAGAATATTTTCATTTAATCAAGTTCCAAGTGAAATGGTTTCTAGATTATTGGTTAGATTTCATGATAAAATAGTTGACAATATAATTTGGAGAAGAGGTGTATTATTAAAACATTTTAGCAATGAGAATATTTTATGTTTATTAGAAGTTAAAATGTCAGAAAATTTATTTGAAATTAGAATTAGAGGAAAGGAAAGAAAAGAATGTTTAGAAATGATGAAATATATTTATGAAGAAGTGAAAATAGTGAGTGGAAATTATGGAGGAATTAAATGGAAAGAATGTGTTAGATCTCCTCATTTTTCAAAAGGATTAATTAATTTGGATGATATTGAAGAAGATTGTAAATTGGAATTAAAAGATAGAAAATTAATATGTCCAATTACTCATTTTCCAATTTATGGTGAAGATTTATTATTCCAAACCGGTTTACTTGATTCTTTAGATAATCGAAATATTATAGGTACTTTTTTATTATTTCATTTTTAAATTTAAATCAATAATGTTAATAACCAAAAAAAAATAATAATAAGGAAATGCTTATTGGAATTACAGTTATGAAAATCAAAATCAAGAATGTCAAAAAAGTGAACCAGAGACAATTTTTGAAAAGTCAAAAATATTAAATCAAAGAGAATATGAAAAAGTTGAATATTTACTCAAATTATTTGGATTTGATATTTCAAAAGTTGATAAAGTTGTTGGAATTGAAAAGAAAAATTGGAAGAGATCTTTTGATGACTGGAGCGAAAAGTTGTTTGGTCAACATAAAGATACTCCAAATCTATTTAAAAAAGAAGATTGGATTGAACAACCTGGATCAGAATTAAGAAAATCATTTATTCAATATTTGGGTGATTATATTTCAAAGTTTAGAAAAATTGGTTGGAATCATGGAAATAATGTACATTTATTTATTAATTTATTAATGTATTAATGTATTTATTTTAAAAAACTTTTTCTTTAGTGACTTATTATTATTAACCCCAATTTTTTTTAAAAAAATTGTAGTCATTTGTGATTCCAATGATTCAAGGCACAACTGAAGATGCTGCTTGGAGAATTTGTTTCTTTCTTTTTCTTTTTTTTTTTTCTGAAATCTTTCCCTTGGATAAAAATTGAATTAAAAGTAAAATTTTAAAGGTGATAACGGATTTGGGACAGTTTGCAAAGTTGATGCTGGTTATTATGCACAAGGTTTTTCTTTTTTCTTTTGGTTATTTCGAATTTTTAAATTTTAACGACGAACCCTCACAAAATAATCAAGGAGTATATGTAACATCTAAAGCAGAGTACGCAGAGAAGTATTGTCAAGAGATTCCCAAAGTATTTATGATTGGATTTGTGATGGTTGGGAATCCATTTCCAGTGATTGAACATCCATTTATGATAGATGAAGAAGGAAAAGTAATGATGCAAGAAATTGAAAAGGATAAACTAAAGAAAAATGAAGAAGGATATTTAGGAAAACCAATAAATCCTGGTTATCAATCTCATTTCACTCTTGGTATTCTTTTACTTTCTCGACTGTTTTTTTTTTTTCCCTTCATTTTTATGAAAAATTAATTCACTTAATAAATTAGTTGATGGTAGAAATAATTCAGCTTTTCCAATCACCAAAGTTGAACAATTAAATGAAGATTGGATCGCTAATGAATTAGTAGTTCATGATCCACAAACTTATCCATCTTATATCGTGTATTATAAATAAATTAATGAAAATTTCAAATTCTTCATTGGTGAATGAGAACGACAACAATAACAAAGACTCTGAAATCTTAAAATCACTCTCGATCTATGATTAACTTTTGATTGATTAATTAATTGCAACTGAGAAAGGACGTGCAATATGAAAAAAAAAAAAAATTCTATAATTCATAATAATAAGAGATTTTGAAGAGAAATGTCAGTAGATGAGACACTTGAATCAAAACTTTATCAAGCCTGTTCAGATGGAAATATTGAAGATGTTATAAAATTACTTCAAAATACACAAATTAACACAAACTGGCAACAGCAGAATGATGATTTGAAATCACCTTTTTATATTGCTTGTGAGAAAGGACATATTGAAGTTGTGAAACTATTATTAAATGATAATAGAGTTGATATCAATAAAGCATCAAATGGTAGTGATTGGACACCTTTTTTATGTGCTTGTTATTATGGAAATTGTGAAGTTATTATTAAGTGATAATCGAGTTGATATCAATAAAATAGATGACAATGGAAAAACTGGGCTTGATTGGGCAAGAGCAAAAGGAAACATAGATATTGTTAATCTAATAGAACCATTCCATCACAATCAAAGTGAAACAGGAACAAAAGAACTTGCAATTGGTATTTAATTTTTTTTTTTTTTTTTTTCTTTTGTTATTTCTTTCATTATTAAGATAGTTATATTTATTTTGATTCAATTTGATTAAATTTTTATTAGGTGAAATCCAAGTCCAACTTTATCAAGCATGTTCAGATGGAAAAACTAAAGAAGTTCAAGAATTACTTCAAAACTCGCAAATTAACATTAATTGGCAAGATTTTGAATATCCAACACCTTTATATATTGCTTGTCAAAATGGGCAGATTGAAATTGTGAAATTATTATTAAGTGATAATAGAGTTGATATCAATGAACCTCTAAGTTTTGATGGAGAAATCCTTACTTTAATTAATACAAAGTTATCTCATTTAATTGGAAATCAAAATCAAAATCAAAATCAAAATGAGATAAAAGGACATGTAATGATTTCGTATTGTTGGGAAGAAAAAGAAAAGGCAAGAGGAATTGCAAATTATTTACAATCAAAAAATATTCCAATTTGGATTGATTTTGAACAAATGGAAGGAAATTCTTTGGATAAAATGGCAGAAGCAGTTGAAGAATCATCAGTTATTCTTATTTTTTTATCATCAAAATATAAGGAATCCCAAGCATGTAGAACAGAAGCAGAATATGCTAATAGATTAAGAAAGGAAATAATTTATATTATGGCAGAAGATAATTATCAACCAAAGGGATGGTTAGGTGTATTATTAGGAAATAATCTTTGGTACGATCTTTGGAAAATTTGGAAGAATCCTTTTTATATTGCCTGTGAAAAAGGACATATTGAAATTGTGAAAATATTATTAAATGATAAACGAATTTCAATAAGGAAGAAAACTAACGGAAAAACTGCGATTGATATTGCAAAAGAAGAGAATCATTCGCACATTGTGAAACTAATTCAAGAATTTGATACAGGTATCGCCATTCAAAATAAATGGAAATTACTTTAACAACAATAAAAATAAAAAAAAATGGAATAGAACAAAGATACCAAGAATATTTGGAAACATTTCAAAGCACTCCTTTCTTTTGTATTGAAAATGAGACAATCAACGAACGAGATTTTCCTACTTTAATTGAACATTTGAAAAAGAATAACAATATCACAGAATTAAGGTATTCTTTTCTCTTTTTTTCTTTTTTTTTTTGCAAATAAACAATCATTTTTTTTTCTCAAAACTAGATTCCAAAATTGTGGATTAACACCTTCAATTCTTCTTGAAATATTGAAAATTTTGCTTTCAAAATCTGAAAATGGAGAATTGAGCAATATACAAAACATTAGGTATTTATTTATTTATTTTCCTTTTTCTTTTTCTTTTTTTCTTTTTCTTTTTTTTTTCTTTTGCTCCAAAAAATAAAAACTATTTAATAGAATTGACAATAACATTAAATTGGAATCAACAGAAGGGTTAGAAATAATTCCAATTGAAATTAGAAATCAAGGACCAAAATCAATTATTCAATATATTTTAGATTTATATAAATCAAACTCAAAACCAAAACCAGATTCAAATACAAATACAACCTTAAATTCAAATCCAAATCCAAAGCCTATTTCAATATCGGATTCACTTTATAGAACAAAATTAATGGTTGTTGGATATGAAAATGTTGGCAAGACAACAATTTTAGATTGTTTATTCCCAATTCAAGATATTGTAGAAACAAAAGGATTTTTCTATTTTCTAAACACCGAATATCGAATTGAATTACAAGGAAAATATTTAAGAAAATATAAACCAAAAGAATTAAATAAAGATTACGAGGAAATTATTATTGAGAACAAAGGCTGGAGAATTAAAGACATAAATGAATCAGAGTTGGGATTACTCCTATTGAAAGATAAAACCAAGAAAATGATAATTTATTTCAAAGATCAAGGAACAAAAGATAAATGGTCTGAAAGATTAAAAAGAGTCACTAGAAATTCTGCAACTCATGGAATTGAAATCCAAGATCAAATTCTTCAAAATCGAAATAAATCAAATACTATTACACCAAATATTAATGTTTCAATTTGGGATTTTGCAGGACAACATGAATATTATAATAATCATCATTATTTTTTATCAGCCAGATCAGTTTTTTTAGTTTTATGGAAAATAAAAGATGAGAAAAATAGAAAAAGTGGATTAGAAGGATTAAATTTTTGGTTTAAATCACTTTCGTCTCATTTGAAATATGATTTAACTTTGACAGATGGAAAACTTTATTTCTCAATTATTGTTGTTGGAACTTTTTTGGATGATCAAAGTGTGGATCAATCAAAAGAAGCAAAGAAATTAAGAGAACGAAAAATTGAAGAAATAGCAAAATCAAATGGAATTGATTATCCAATTCAAATTTATGAAGTAAGTTGTTCAACATTGGAGAATATTGATGAATTGAAACAAGATATTTATGAAATAGCATTAACACATGGATATATGGGTGAGAAATTACCAATTGGATATTTAGATATTAAGAATTCAATTGAAAAATTAAGAAATCAAGAGAAATTTAAAAATTTTCCAATTATTAGTTTGCAAGAGCTGATTGAAGAGTGCAAAGCCAATTCATCATTTGAATATAATGAAGATTTTGTAAAAAGAGGATTAAAATTATTACATCAATGGGGAACTTGTATTTATTTTGATGAACCAAGGGAATTATCAAATGATGTTGTTTTGAAACCAGAATTTTTGTCACAAGAGATTATGGGAAAATTGTTTTCACCAGATTTAAGACATAATTTCAAAGATGGAATATTAAATCATTCAAAGTTAGAGTTCTTCTGGCCAGATTATATGGATAAAGCAGAAAACTTGATGTTGTCAATGGAGAAATTTGAAATTTGTTTTAAATTGAAAGAAGATGAAAGGAAACCATTCAAAGATCAAAGGAGTTTAATTGTTAGCTATTTACCTGAAGATAAACCAAATGATTTATCAAAATATTGGCCAACACTGATTCCAAGAAAAGAAATCGAAATTGAAAGAATATTTTCATTTAATCAAGTTCCAAGTGAAATGGTTTCAAGATTATTGGTTCGATTTCACCAAAAAATAGTTGATAATATAATTTGGAGAAGAGGTGTATTATTAAAACATGATGATAAGAGTGATAATAGAAATGAAAATGAGAAAGAGAATATTTTGTGTTTATTAGAAGTTAAAATGTCAGAAAATTTATTTGAAATTAAAATTAGAGGAAAAGAAAGAAAAGAATGTTTAGAAATGATGAAATATATTTATGAAGAAGTGAAAATTGTGAGTGGAAATTATGGAGGAGTTAAATGGAAAGAATGTGTTAGATCTCCTCATTTTTCAAAAGCATTAATTGATTTGAATGACATTAAGGAAGATTGTAAATTGGAATTAAAAGATAGAAAATTAATTTGTCCAATTACTCATTTTCCAATTTATGGTGAAGATTTATTATTCAAAACTGGTTTACTTGATTCTTTAGACAATCAAAATAATATAAGTACCTTTTTCTTTTCTTTTTTTAAGCAATATAAATAATGAAAAAAATTAATAAGGAAATGGTTATTGGAATTACACTTATGAAAATCAAAACCAACAAAATCAACAAAATGAACCAGAGCCAATTTTTGAAAAGTCAGAAATATTAAATCAAAGAGAATATGAAAAAGTTGAATATTTACTCAAATTATTTGGATTTGATATTTCAAAAGTTGATAAAATCTTTGGAAGTGAAAATAAAAATTGGAAGAGATCATTTGAAGCTCGCGAACAACAAATCTATGGTCTACATAAAGATACTCCAAATCTATTTAAAAAAGAAGATTGGATTGAACAATCGGAAGCAGAATTAAGAAAATCAATGATTCAATATTTGGGTGATTATATTTCAAAATTTAGAAATGTTGGATGGAATCATGGAAATAATGTAAATTTTATTAATCAATTAATTTATTCTTTTGAAAAACTTATTATTAATGTCTTTCAATTAATTTTTTTTAAAAAAAATTCTAGTCATTTGTGATTCCAATGATTCAAGGAACAAGTGAAGATGCTGCTTGGAGAATTTGTACTTTTTTATTTTTATTTTTATTTTTATTTTGTTTAATTTGTTTATTTTGATTTTATCTGAACAATTTAATCCGAAATTTTTAGGTGATAATGGATTTGGAACAGCTTGCACACTTGATGCAGGTTATTATGCGCAAGGTTTCTTTTATTTTAATTGTTTCTAGTAACTCAAAATTAACTTTACACAAAATAATCAAGGAGTTTATATTACATCGAAAGCAAAATATGCTGCGAAATATAATCAAAAGACTCCCAAAGTATTTGTAATTGGATTTGTGATGGTTGGAAATCCATTTCCTGTTATTGAACATCCCTTTGATAATGATAAACCAATAAATCCTGGTTATCAATTCCATTTTGCTCTTGGTATTTTTTTTAAAATTTATTTTATTAACTCATTGCTGATTTTTTTTTTTTTGCAGATAAAGGAAAAGTAATTTTGCACGAAATCAAAAAGGATAAATCAAAGAAAAATAAAGATGGATATTCAAAAAAACCAATAAATTCTGGTTATCAATGCGATTTTACTCTTGGTACTTTTTCTTGAACTTTATTTTTAACTCATAATTGATTATATTTTTTTTATTGCAGATGAAGCAGGAAAAGTAATTAAACAAGAAATCAAAAAGGTTGAACCAAAGAAAAATGAAAATGAATATTCAGACAAACTTGGTTATCAATATTATTTCAAGAGTTTGAACTTACAATTGATTTTATTTTTTTATTTTTTTTTATTGTAGATCACGAAGAAAAAGAAAAGCAAGAAATCAAAAAAGTTGAACCAAAGAAAAATGAAAATGGATATTTAGGCAAACCAATAAATCCTGGTTATCAATGCCATTTCACTCTTGGTATTTTATTTTCCATTTTCTTTCTTTTTCAATTGGAAAGACTTTTTTCAATATTTTCACAAAATAGTTGATGGACGAAATATGTCAGGTTTTCCAATCACTGAAATTGAACAATTAAAGGAAGAATGGGTTGCTGATGAATTAGTTGTTCAAGAATCAAGTCAAATTTATCCATCTTATATCATTTATTACAATTAGATCAACAAAACTCCTGATCGTTCTCATTGTGTTCAGCTTCAAAATAAACGACTTCATTTCCAACCCAAACTAAACTTCTGATTCATTTTTAAATTTGATTTATTTTATTCAGACTAATGTTTTACACTCAAATAATAATAATAACAAAATTTTTAAAAAAAACTTAAGCTTGCGATTCAGAAGGCAATGACATTGATTCTAACTCGCTTGCTAACCTCTCTAATTGATTTTTTGAAGAAGAAGAAGGATCTGTTGATCTTGATCCAGATGTTGAAACTTTTAATTTTGAAACTTTGAAAGATAAGCCCATTGAAAGACCCAGAAAGAACAAATTGGCTTGATATAATCCTTGAAGAATAAGATAATTTGTGACAGATACCTTTCCAAAAATACCATCAAAAATCATAATAATGATGATAATAATAAATCCAATTTCAGTGAATCCTGTAAACATTGAAATCTAATTATCAAAAATAAAAAAAAAAAAAAAAAAAAAATTATTTGGAATTTTTTTTTTTTTTTTGAAATCAATTTAGAACTCAATCAAGAAATCAATAAAGAAATAAGAAAGTCAGTAAAGAAATCAAACCTTTCTTAAACTTTCTCCACTTCCATTTCCACCTTTTAATTTTGCACCTATTGCAAAGAAAGCAACTCCAAACATTGCAAGAAATATAATCATAAAAGGTGTAACAACATAAACTAGAACTTGAACTACAATGGGAATGTAATATCCTTCTGGAACCATCAAAAAAATGAGCTTGATGTTTGAATTATTTATTTATTTATTTATTTTTATTATTGATTATTATTTTCTCTTTTTGATCAAGAAGAAGAATGAATGAATGACTCTTACCAAAATACAAATGAATGCATTTACAATTGCAACGCGACGAAGTTTATGCCATATCCCAAGAGATCTTGACATTGAAGTTGCAGTTTTTGTATTGAGATCAAGCCTATTGTTATAAAGTAAATTATAAGAATGACTTAATGACTTTCTTTTCTAAATAAAATACAATAAGATTGAATAAAATTGAATGAAAGATATACCAAATTAATAAAACTCTTGCAAAAAGAAAAAACCCAATCGTTTCAAAGAGATGAGTAAAAATTTGAGGTACTCCTATTTATCATTTTGTTAAATAAAATATCTTTAAAATATTATTTTAAAAAGAAATAAGTGATACCTTTTGGAGAAAAGACTAAATCAAATGCAAGAAAGAATGAAAATTCAATGATTCGACCTATAAATTAGAAAGAAAGAAGAAGATGATGATGAGTTTCGTCTTTAATCTTTTTGAATCTTTTTTCTTTAAAAATCTCTTACAAATACTACAAGCAAGAGTTCCTGCGAGCATGAGAGTTCTAGTAGTTCTCCAATTTCTATTCCCTTCAATAAGAAACATCTGAACAAGCTGGCTCACCAGAAAAATAAAGATTCCAACCCATACAGAGATAACACATCCACAATAAATTCGATATTTTGTAACACTTTCTTCCTTTTGCCAATCATTAAAAGCTATATTTTTTTTAAAAAAAAAAGAAAAGAAAAAGAAAATTAACTTTCTTCTTAATAGAAAATAAAAGAAAAAGTTACTATAAGATAGGATAACTGATGCACCATTTAATGATTCAAAAACTATTTCAGAGTTAGGTAAATAAACTGTTTCCATTAATTTCAGATTACAAACAGCATGTGGGTAATAATAATAAAAGGTTGCTGATGAATCTTGTTCGAATTCTAATAATATTACACTGAGAACATTATCTTGAAGTAATAGTTGCTCAAATAATTGATTTCTATCCATACAAAACTGAAAATGGGTTGAAACTACAGCTGCGATGTAAGGTGAATCAGGTATCCCATCAAACACTAGCTCACATTTATTTGTAATATTGACGAGTCTAGCCACACTTGAAACTGCAACATCATCATACGAGTGTGGATCACAATAATGTTTATTAATTAAAAAAGAAGAGGAGACATATTCTTGACCTCCAAGTAATAATTTCGCATTCAAAGTTGAAAAATAAATGAATATAACTGAAATGATTGTCAATGAAAAAAGTTTCATTTCTCTTTTTTTATTTTTGTTGATTTCTATTAAAAATAAGTATAAATTTAAGGTTTTGAAGAGTAAACTTTTTGAAATAT
>Ga0209960_1004172_pt1 | contig 11350 bp, 10 predicted proteins | sample ThiBiot_500_plan_2_FD_183947 | JGI IMG/M metagenome (GOLD analysis project Ga0209960, IMG submission 183947) | Wastewater bioreactor microbial communities from Cape Town, South Africa - Thiocy_expt_500_plan (SPAdes) | ecosystem: Engineered > Bioreactor > Thiocyanate-remediating >... | reverse complement strand
TTCTTTAGCAAAATGGTTTAAGGTTCCTAAAGGCAAAATGCCTAAAGTGCAGGGGGAATGAGCACAGATTTGTGCTGCGGTACGTACTGTCCCATCGCCACCAGCTACGAGAACTAAGGGGTACTTTTGGTGGCATGAGTCAATCGTGTCACGCAACAGCTGCGGTTCAACTAAAAAAAGGTCGAATTCTAAATGTGCTTGAGCAAATCGCTCAGTATAATTATTAATCTTTTGTGCATTCCGTGCCTTTTTGTTGGCAATAACAGCAAATTTCTTCGATTTATTATTCTGCATCTCGATTCCACCATGCATAAATACAAACAAAGAGCTTAAACTATTTATCGATTGAATTATAGATGATTACGGTATCCTCTATTTTCCCTCTTCCATGGATGTCAAAAGTCCTGAGGCATAGATTATGAAATTACTCGCCCAAACAGGGCGGTTTGGGGTTAAGACTCATTATTTTTTGCAGGATTAAGCTTATGCGTAATGCAATTATTATCGCTTAGTTTATGTCCGTTTTTTTAATTTTTATCGCGGAAAATGATGCGGCCTTTGGTTAAATCATAAGGAGTTAGCTCGACCTTGACTTTATCACCCGTGAGAATTCTGATGTAGTTCTTACGCATGCGGCCAGAAATATGTGCAGTAACAACATGACCGTTTTCAAGTTCAACGCGAAACATAGTATTGGGCAGTGTATCGATTACCGTACCTGTCATTTCTATATGATCTTCTTTAGCCATATTTCTCCTAATAATTTAACAAATGATGAACGATTTCCAATATGAAAATCAATTTTCGCAAAGTATACTGCCAAATTACCTTGGATAGCAATCAACGGTAATAAATTATTCGTTAATCCAGAGGCCATAAGTTTAATTTATCAGAATTATTTAAATTCTTTTCCAGTAGCCTTAAAAATTCTTGTCGATGCATCACTTGAGCACCCAAGCTCATTAGGTGGGGCGTTGGTAATTGGCAGTCGATAAACTCGAACTGCCAGGCGCGCATTGTCTCGCATAAATAAAAGAAAGCAATTTTTGAGGCATCGGTTTCCAGATGGAACATGGATTCACCAAAAAAAGCACGACCTAGGCTCAAACCATAAAGTCCGCCTACCAGTCGTTCTTGCTGCCAGACCTCAAAGGAGTGAGCAAAACCCATTTCATGGAGTTTGATATAAGTACTCATCATCTCGGGAGTAATCCAGGTGTTATCGACGCGCTCTGCAGTTGTTGCACAATTTATAATCACTTCCTTGAACGCCTGATCTATAGTAAACCTCCATGGTTTTCTTAAGGACTTGGCAAGACTGCGTGAAACTTTAAAATTTTGGGGGCGCATAATTAAGCGTGGGTTGGGTGACCACCAAAGCACAGGTGTACCTGGAGAGTACCACGGAAAAATCCCTTGCTGGTAAGCGGATAAGACCCGCTCTGGAGTTAATGGGCCGCCAATATAAACCAGGCCTTGCTTATCACTTGTTTCCGGTGAAGGGAAGTGGTCTTCCTCATTCATAGTTTACCCTACTTATTTTTTACTTGCATTTATCGCTATAATTTAAGTTAATAGAAAGACTTAAAAAAGAAAAGATTACTTATTATAGTATTAAATAAACTAAAACTGGTTTGTGCAAACAGATGCGTTGAAGCAACACTTTACAAGAGTTTGCAATTAAAGGGTTTAACTGGATCGCTATCAGCAGATCCTGCGCATGAAAGACTTTTTGACTTATTATGAATAAGTCAGACTAAATTTATCAGAGTTTAATTTTCTGTTTATGCGCAGGCTCTGTTATTTTCAAGGAATCGAAGTGGATTATCTCTATAGTCTCGGAAATATTTTAATTCTTTTAAGTTTAAGTTTTCGTAAAGTATTATTCATACGTATTATTTTTGCTTTATCCGATTTTTGTTTTGTCGCTTATGGGCTATGGGTTGAAGTAATGCCTATGGTCTACTGGGCAGTAGCCTCTCTAATCGTCAATTTTGTACAAATTGGGTTATTAGTTCATGATATGATTCCCCAGTATCTAAATGAAGAACTTCAAGCCATCAAAGATCAATTCTTCGAAACGATGACAACAAATGAGTTTTTAAAATTGATTAAACTCAGTCGTCGCGGTATTTCTTATAATCAATTGATGCTTGAAAAGGGTGCCCCCGTTGAAGATTTGTTGCTGATAACAGAAGGCTATGTATACATTACGCTACCGGATTCGGTTCTTAGATTAGGCAGGTATCATTTTATTGGTGAGATGAGTTATTTTAGTGATGGTACGGCTAGTGCCACCATTCATGCTCGCGAGCCTGTGGAATATCTCTACTGGCATTATAAAGATTTAAGGCGTTTACAAGTTAAAAAGCCCCAACTATTTATGAAAATGGTTGAGGCCATGGGTAAAGACATTATGTTAAAAATGATTAAGCAAAATCAGCAGCCCACTGTAAATGCTTAATCAAAAACAAGGCGAATTCTGCAAAGAACTCACCTTCGTCCTAAATTACTTAATTTCCAGATCTAAATATTGCTCTGCGTCCAAAGCTGCCATACAGCCAAAACCAGCAGAGGTAATCGCCTGTCGATAAACATGGTCAGCCACATCTCCACAAGCAAAAACTCCCGAAATCGAGGTGCTTGTTGCCATACCCTCTAATCCGGACTTAATGGTAATATAACCATCGCGCATCGCGAGTTGCCCTTGAAACAGGTCGGTATTGGGTGTATGCCCAATGGCAATAAAAACTCCATCGACTTCGAGGTTTTGTGTCGTACCATCGGCCAGATGACGAATCTTGGCACCATTTACCTTTTTTCCATCACCTAAAACTTCTTCCAAACTGCTATTCCAAATGATGCGAATATTCCCTGAACGAGTTTTTTCAAAAAGTTTATCCTGAAGGATTTTCTCAGCACGTAAGCTATCGCGTCGATGAATAAGGGTAACGGAGGATGCAAGGTTGGAGAGATATAACGCTTCTTCTACTGCAGTATTCCCTCCTCCGATAACACAGACTGCTTTATTGCGATAGAAAAAGCCATCACAGGTAGCGCAAGCGGACACACCACGTCCCTGATAAGCGGATTCGGACTCCAATCCCAGGTATCGTGCTGAAGCTCCGGTTGCAATAATGAGTGCATCACAAGTGTACTGTTCGCTATCTCCAGTTAACGTGAAGGGCTTTTTAGATAAGTCAGCTTTGACGATATGATCAAAGATTATTTTCGTATCGAAGCGTTCAGCATGTTTCTGCATCCGTTCCATCAGCGCCGGCCCTTGCAGCCCCTCTACATCACCAGGCCAATTATCAACCTCTGTGGTTGTAGTAAGCTGGCCACCTGGTTGCATACCCGTAATCATTACAGGGTGTAAATTTGCACGGGCGGCATAAACTGCGGCAGTGTATCCTGCAGGGCCTGAGCCTAATATAATCAAACGGTGGTAATTGCTAACACTGATCGTCATAGCCTTCCTTAATATTTTACTATTTTGTGTTAATATGGCGAACATTATGACATAAACCCAGTGTGAAAACACCCATGGCAAAACAACAATCAGGGCGCAAGGCAAGCTCCCATAAAAAAACTATGCCGACTTATATGGCACAAAGAATTAGTGAAGGGGGCCTGATTTTAGCCATTACCAGTGCCCTATTTATATTTCTGTCGCTGCTTACATTTCATCTCTCCGATCCGGGTTGGTTTCATTCCTTTACTAAGGCCCAACTAATCCTTAATTCAGGGGGGCGCGTTGGCGCATATATCGCAGATACGTTATATTACCTTTGTGGTTATTTTGCTTATTTACTACCCTTCATAACTGTCTATTTAGCCTGGTCTATTGTTCAGGATCTAAAAACAATCAAGATTATCGACCAGCATGTGTTGCTGCTGCGCGTCGCGGGATTTTTGCTGATGACCTTTGGTGGGTGTGGATTGCTTCATTTTGAAAACCAATGGTCAGGCCTTAATGAGATCCATGGTCCAGGTGGGCTTATTGGTCAGTTTTTAGGTGATAGCTGGTTTCAGTTGTTAAGTTTGCATGGGGCTACTTTAGTTTTGCTTGCGATGTTTTTAGTAGGAACGACATGGCTTACCGGTCTATCTTGGCTTTATGCAATCGAACTGCTTGGTCTGTATACTTTAAAGGCAGGAGGTTATGTTATCGCCTCGGTAAAAAAACTCCATAATGCGGCTCAGGCAAGTAGAATCCGATTTAAAACGGATGAGAATGAGGGGGCAGTTAAAGTAACTCCAAAAACATCACCCAAACTGTTCAAAGCACAGGAAGCTGAACCACCCACTTTGGCGTCGGAACCAGTAATTGTTCGTGAAAAAAAGAGTAGCGTAACACCTCCTGCTTCACCCCGGGTAGAACCGATTAAAACGGCACCCGTCGTGGTTGCCCCGCCACCACGCGAATTGACAGAAATCCGCGCGCCTAAATTACACAATCCTGGGGGCTTACCCTCCCTGGAATTGTTGGATAAAGGTCAGCCCGGGCAGCCAATGGGGGGGTATACGCATCAAGAGTTGGAAAACATGTCTCGGGAATTGGAACAACATTTGTTGGATTTTGGTATTCAAGCGGATGTTGTTGCGGTTCATCCCGGTCCTGTGGTGACACGATTCGAATTGCAGCTAGCAGCAGGGGTTAAAGTAAGTAAATTAACAGCCTTATCCAAAGATTTGGCACGTTCGCTCTCAGTAATATCGGTACGCGTGGTTGAGGTCATTCCCGGTAAAACCGTAGTAGGCTTGGAATTACCCAACCAGGCCCGACAAATGGTGCGATTATCGGATGTGCTTATAGCCGATGTATATCAACACGCACACTCTCCAATTGCTTTAGCACTTGGAGTTGATATTGCAGGCCACCCGATGGTTGTGGATTTGGCAAAAATGCCGCATTTATTGGTTGCAGGAACAACGGGCTCCGGGAAGTCCGTGGGTATTAATGCGATGATTCTCAGTATCCTTTTTAAAGCAACTCCTGACCAGGTACGCTTAATTATGGTTGACCCTAAAATGCTGGAGTTATCCGTGTATGATGGGATTCCGCATCTCCTGACTCCGGTGGTTACTGACATGAAAGAGGCTGCTAGTGCTTTGCGCTGGTGCGTGGAGGAAATGGAGCGGCGCTATAAATTAATGGCTGCCGTAGGGGTGCGCAATCTCGCAGGATTTAACAGTAAAGTCACAGAGGCCCAGAATAAAGGTGAGCCTTTAGTTAATCCTTTATGGAAACCTGTTGACTCCATGGATGAGACTGCCCCACTTTTAGAAAATTTACCCCATATAGTGGTTGTTATCGATGAGTTAGCAGACATGATGATGGTGGTGGGTAAGAAAGTTGAGCAACTCATTGCGCGTATCGCTCAAAAAGCGCGGGCTGCGGGTATCCATATGATTTTAGCGACGCAAAGGCCTTCAGTCGATGTTTTAACCGGTCTCATTAAATCAAACATTCCGACGCGTATCTCGTTTCAAGTGTCATCGAAAATTGATTCTCGTACTATACTGGATCAGCAAGGGGCAGAGCAGCTCTTGGGGCATGGGGATATGTTGTATCTAGCACCCGGTACTGGAGCCCCATTAAGGGTGCATGGCGCGTTTGTTGACGATTTAGAAGTCCATCGTATTGCAGACGATTGGCGTGCTCGTGGTGAGCCCAATTACATCGAAGAAATTACGAAAATGCCTGGAGAGGGAGAGGAACGAAGTGGGGATGAGGAAGGCCAGGTTGAAGATGAGGATCCCTTATACGATCAAGCAGTGGAGTTTGTTATTCAAACGCGCAAAGCCAGCATTTCGGCAGTGCAGCGACGTTTGAAAATTGGGTACAACCGTGCGGCGCGCATGGTAGAAGAGATGGAACGTACAGGAATTGTAGGCCCATTGGATGGCGGCTATCGCGATGTACTTGTTAACTCCGTAACAGAGGAATAATCATGAAACGACTATTAATAGCAGCACTCTTAGCAACATTTAGTTTTGGCGTTTGTGCAGACACTCCTGAGAATGCACTGCAAAGTAAATTAAATGCTTTACGTTCAATGACTGCAAGCTTTCAACAAGTCGTTAAAGCAAAATCAAAAGTAGTTTCGCGGTCATCCGGTACGATGGCCCTGGAGCGTCCTGGCCGTTTTCGTTGGCAGACGAAAGAACCAATGAGCCAACTTATGATTGCGGATGGCCAGAAAATTTGGATCTATGATACGGATCTGGAGCAAGTCACCGTAAAAAAACAAGAGAAGGGTCTAGGAGGCACTGCAGCCTTATTTTTAAGCGGTTATGATGATACGGTGACGCGAGATTTTACTGTAAGCCAATCCGGTAGTGGCGATAATGTGACCTTTAGTTTAAAAGCTAAATCCCAGCGCCCAAATTTTCAACAGATTCGATTAACCTTTAGAAAAGATCAATTAACGGCACTGGAATTATTTGATCAATTAGGGCAGATAACCACCGTGCGATTATCACAAACCAAAATCAACCCTAAACTGGCAACGTCTTTATTCCAATTTAAGCCACCTAAAGGGGTTGATGTAGTCCAACAATGAAGCCAGAAAAATTATTTCAGCCTCTAGCAGAACGATTACGCCCTCAAAGCATAGAAGAGATAATAGGGCAAAGCCATCTGCTGGAGGAAGGTAAACCTTTACACTCGAGTTTTCTAAGCGGCAATCCCCATTCCATGATTTTATGGGGACCACCAGGGGTGGGTAAAACAACCATTGCTCGACTCACAGCCCATCTGTTTGACTGCGAATGGATTGCGTTATCCGCCGTTTTTTCGGGAGTTAAAGACATTCGAGCTGCGGTTGAGCAAGCACAACAATTCTCAGCCCTGAACCGTCGTACCATTTTATTTATTGATGAAATCCATCGTTTTAATAAATCGCAACAAGATGCGTTACTTCCCTACACTGAGTCAGGATTGATTACCTTTATCGGTGCGACGACGGAAAACCCCTCCTTTGAAGTGAATTCAGCTTTATTGTCGCGCGCGCAGGTATATGTCCTAAAGCCGTTAAATGAACCCGAACTTCGTAAATTATTAAAACGGGCACAAAAATATGCGTTTGAAAATATAACTTTTAGTCCTGAGGCTGAAGTGCTGATTATCGAATTCGCGGATGGAGATGCACGCAAATTACTGAATACTTTAGAGCAATTACAGGATACCGCACAAGCCCTAAAAATAAAGGAAATCGATGAGGCGACCGTAATAAATTCTCTAGCACATACTACCAGACGCTTCGATAAAAAAGGCGAGAATTTTTATGATCAGATTTCAGCTTTACATAAATCCGTGCGTGGTTCCAATCCAGATGCCGCTCTCTATTGGTTATGCCGAATGCTGGATGGGGGCGTGGACCCGCTGTATCTAGCCCGGCGTATTATTCGTATGGCATGGGAGGATATTGGTTTAGCTGATCCTCGGGCCATACAGTTAGCTAATGATGCCGCAGCAACTTTTGAACGACTAGGTTCTCCTGAGGGTGATTTGGCTTTGGCACAGACCGTACTTTATCTTGCAGTGGCGCCTAAAAGTAATGCCGGTTATAAGGCATATAATCGTGCGCGCGACTTTGTGAAAAAAGAGCCCTCACGCGAAGTACCCACACACTTGCGAAATGCTCCTACCAAGCTTATGAAAAAATTAGGCTACGGTCGTGAATATCGTTATGCCCATGACGAGCCGGATGCTTACGCCGCAGGCGAGCATTATTTTCCTGAAGGAATGGAATCTCCAAATTGGTACCAACCTGTTGGGCGGGGACTGGAAATTAAAATTGCAGAAAAGTTGGAACATTTAAAAAAGCTCGATCAACAAGAACGGCAGAAAGCAAAAAAATAAACTGATCTTTGCTCCTTGTCAGACTTAAATTAAGAGCATAATCCTGCTTAAAAGTTATTGTTATTTCTTCTTCTTTTTATAGCTGTATTTGGTTGTTCCTCAGATTCTTCTTCACGCGAACGTTTTTTATTATTAAAAAAACTTAAGGCATGGTTTTGTTTCGATGATGAGGAAGTTCCTTGAGGCAACACGGGTGGCGTATCCACTTCGCTTATCTCAGCCTCTGCATCGGATGAGTTTAAGTCTTCAACAATTGAGGGTTTGAGATATTTATCCAAAGAATTTAATTGATTTTGTTTATACTTAGATACTCTTTTATTTTTGACTTCTTTAGCTAATTCATCTCGTGTGGATTGAATGAGATTTTTGTCGTTAAGCCATGTTAAATATTTGTCAATAAAGGAACTACGTCCGGCCTTACTGCTACTTAATACTTTTTTTAATAACTCTTTTGAAGAAATAGTCAAGAGATTTTTAATGATACTGTACAAGCGTTCATTATTTTCCCACATAGCTAAGATAAAATTGCAGCATAGACTTGCTAAAGTTGCTTTGAAATTAAAGAGAAGCTCTAGGTCTCCAATGGAACGGGTCTTTGGTGGCATGGAGGGTTGTTTTTCAAAATTTACTTCTTGACCACGAAACCAAGGTTGTAGGAGCGTATTTTTATTCCAAATCGTCATAATAAGTGTTGAGTGATGACTGGATAAAACAAACTTGAAGTAGGTGTCGATACTTTCCAAACCGATGGACTGGCTTCCCGTCTGCTCGTCGGGTAACGTACTAAAATTAACTTCTTCACCTTGCAACCAGGCACGTAGTGAATCATTACCATTCCATAATGCATTTATTATGTATGTATTTTGACTGGATAAAGCATGTCTAAAGTTGTGCAAAATATTTTCAAAAGTAAGGGGAGGCAGAGTGGATTCGTCCATGGGCGCGGTATATCCAACCAATTCCTGTCCGCAAAACCAGGCGCGAAGTAAAGGGTTACTATCCCAAATGGTTTTTGTGATGTCTGGGCAGCGACTTGATAGAAATAATGGAAAATATTCGATAAGTTTTTTGAGGGAGAGTCTACGCAATATCGGTTGCCCTGAGGGCTGCGTGCCTAAAGTGAGTTCCTTATTACAGAACCAGGCGCTTAATGGAGCATTGTGCTCCCACATCGATTTTAAAATTTTGGGGCTGCGACTAGATAATGCACTTATGAAATTATGAATTAATTCCTCGAGTTTTACCGAAGTTGTCACATGGTTTAAAGTGTTTTGGGGCGCATTATCTTCTGAAAAACTGTAATGAGCCTGTATTATCGGATTTTTCTCAATAAGTTGCTCCAGATCCTTCTTATTTTGAATCGTACTGCCGTTGAGATTTCCTGATGAGTAATCATGCTCATCATGAGTGGTTAATGATTGAAGTTGATCTGTATGAAAAGAAGTATTCGTGAGCGTGGTAACCACCCAATGATCGTTTGCAACCGCCTTAATTAAGGGTGATAAAATACGTAATGCACTCGCTTGAGTGGCTAGATCAACGTGATTTTTTGGAGATAAAAAAGTGAGTAATCGATGAATATACTTGGGGTAGCTATTTTGAGGTAAAGTATCTAGTTCTGGGATAAGCATATTCAGCTGGGTCAGGCATTCATCAATGAGTTCTCCTGAGGCGAGAAGCATTTCCTGATCTTGAAGCTGGCTTAAAGAAATAATGCAGGCGGCTATTTTTTTATTCCGATCCAAATAGAAGGGTATATTTGCATCTGCCACCCCTGCACATTCTAAAAGAGTATAATTATTTTTTAATGCTTGGGCTAAGTACTGGCAGCTGCCCGTACTAATGCTGTCTGACCCTACCAGCTTAAGCTCCCTCAGATAAGAATTTGCTTTAAGCGCTTCAGATAATTTTTTTATACCCTGCTCACCAATTTCTGCGACATAAAAAATGCTTAGGCGAATTAACTTCGGATCGTTCTGGTTTAATCGCTCAAGGGCAGCATCAAAGGATTTTGTCATGGATATCTCTAATCGGATTGAATAAAAACCATCCATGGGCGTTCATTGATGCGCATTATACGATTTATTTGATTAAAATAAAAGCAAGCAACGAGGTTCTTGGTTAAAAACATTATGAATCTCTATTTGGGATTAGCGAGTAACCGCGAGGATGAATTCAGAGTTCACTTGATAAAGCATTGTCATTTGCTAAAAAAATTTGTTACAGTCAGTGATATCCGCTGAAACATAACGTCCAGTATGAACTATTCGCATTATCAAACATGCGCTGTACGCCCCCAGATACCTCTATCTGAGTGGGATATAATGTCCAGCTTGCCAACGGCGTTGGTCATTATCAATTCGCAAGGGCGTATTGTGTGGCTTAATCCTACGGCCGAAGCGATGTTGGGCTATGGTTTACTCGATTCACTCTGGCTTGATGTATTATTACGTGCTTTTGTTCCTCGAGCTGATGATGGGCATGAAGTGTCATTAGCAGATGGTCGACGAGTTCATGTAGCGATTGCAACTCTTGATAGTCTTCCGGGTAATTTAATCAGCCTAACCGATATCACCGCGTCACGGGATTATGAGCAAGAACGCGAGCATGAAAAAAAACTGGCCTCAATCGGCACGATGACTGCACAATTAGCACATCAAATCAGAACTCCATTAGCCTCAGCAACTTTGTATATGGATCATGTGCAGCAGAATCTAGCAGATGATGAGCGAATGCTCTCTTGGGTGCAGCGGGTCAAAGAATGTCACAGCAGCATTGAGCAGCAGATTCAGGATTTATTATTGTTTGCACGCGGAACAACCATTAAACCGACATTAACTGATTTGGGTTACTGGTGTGACCAAGTAGTTGAACGTGCGCAACCTTATGTGACTCGGCACCGAATTAAGTTGCTGGTGCAAAATCGTTTAATTAGTGTTGAAAAAATTATTCATGGCGAATCCTTATTGGGTGCCGTATTAAACCTAGTAATAAATGCAATTCAGTCGGAGGCCACGATTATTCATTTAACGCTTGCATCATGCGATAGTTCCGGTATACAAATATCAGTTGAAGATAATGGACGTGGGATGTCAGGAGAAGTTTTGAATCAAGCTTTTTCTCCTTTTTTTACTACGAAAGCAAAAGGTACTGGATTAGGCCTGGCTGTTGTTTATGCAGTGGTAAAAGCTCATGGTGGACGTGTAAATATAGAGTCTACCGAGCACGTAGGAACACAGGTTCATTTGTATTTACCCTAAGCTCACGGATTTAGAGATCAGGGGATATTATAGGTTCTCTAAGAAGAGCCTTGGAGTAAACATACATACACACGATCAAGGGATTCGATATGAGTCATGTTCTAATTGTTGAAGATGATGCAGGGCTAAGGGACGCATTAGCCGAAACCATGACAATGGCAGGGCACAGCTACATTACTGCTAAAGAGGGTAAAGAAGCTTTAGCAATGCTCGAATTACA
>Ga0209960_1004170_pt1 | contig 11354 bp, 11 predicted proteins | sample ThiBiot_500_plan_2_FD_183947 | JGI IMG/M metagenome (GOLD analysis project Ga0209960, IMG submission 183947) | Wastewater bioreactor microbial communities from Cape Town, South Africa - Thiocy_expt_500_plan (SPAdes) | ecosystem: Engineered > Bioreactor > Thiocyanate-remediating >... | reverse complement strand
TTTTTTTTTTTTTTTTTTTTTTTTTTTTTTTTTTTTTTTTTTTTTTTTTTTGTTATTCTGAATGAATAAAAAATCAAGAAAAATCAAGAAAATCATTATAAAATCACTAGAAAATCGCTATAAATCACCAAAATCATCAATAAATCACGAATAAAATCTCACAAAATCAAAAACTAATTGAAAAGTTTGATTCTTGATTTCCATATTTTATCTTTATTTTCTGTATTCAAAGAGTTTTTTTTCAAAAACAAAAAAGTTCAATTTTCAATAATAAAAAACTTCTAATTTTCTAATTAAGTCATAATTTCATTAATTTGACTCATTTCTTTCTAATTGTCTTCTTTCTAATTTATATCCCTTTCTAAATTATTTTAACAAAAAACATAATAATAATAGAACCATGGGGAAAGACGAAGATAAAGGGTGCTTCTATAGATTTATTGATGATAACTACTTTGCCTTTTACTTTAGACAGTGGGCAGCTTTTTTCATTACCGTAGGAATTTTGTGTATCATTGCTGGAATTGTTGTGTTTTTTGTTCTCCCTCAATCAAAACAAGCTGAAATTACTGGAAACCAACTTGTTAAAGATGAAAATTCTAAAAATTACAAGTATTGGAAGGTAAATTTTTTCATACTCTTCTTCTTATTATTTACCCAAATACACAAAACGAATTCATTATATACATATCATTTAGGAAAATACTGACCAAATTAAATACGAATTCCAAAATATTGATTCAATGAGTGATTCCGGAGTATCTTGCTCAACTATTGGCCCCTTTGTATTTTGTAATTTTTTTTTTCTTATTTGATTTTTCTATCTTTTTTATTTATTGATAATCCCTTTTGATTGATATTATCTAATCTTTTTTTTTTTTTTTTTTTTTTCAAAATTTATTATTTTTTTTTTTTTTTTTCCTTGTTAGAATTTTAATGATGCCCAATCTCAACCTATTGGTGGTGCTACACCCGTTAGTCTTCTTAACCAAAGATACATTGAACTCGCCGAAAATAAGACCTCAGAAACTGAACTTTTACTTGCTGCCTTCAAAAACTCCACTTTAGTGGATGATGTTCAAACTTACTTTGAAACAATTGGACCCAAATTGATTGCTGCTAGAGTTTTCTTTTTTTTTTTAATTTTTTTTTTAATTTTTTTTGAAAAGTTCTAATTAATTAATGAAAAAAAATTCATCAAGGGAATTGGTCAATCTTTTCAAGATTCTGTAAAAACTATGCGTGAAGGTGTTATTTTCCCAGGACTTTTTGGTAAATTAGGAGATGTGATAATTTTTCTCCCTTCTTAGTTTTATATTTTAATTTTAATTTTTTTTTTTAAAAAAAAAAAAATCAGTCCGTTGCTGATTATCAATTACAACATCAAATAAATGGACTCAAAGAGAAACCTTGTGTTGGTTGCGCTGGAGCTGTCAAAGGTTTTTTTTTTTTTAAAAAAAAAACTCTAATTAACTAATTAATTTTTTGAATATCAAAGGGATGTTTAATAACATCTATACTCGTTGGCTTACGGATTCAACTTGTCGAGATAATATCGTTATAAGCGATGAAAATTTTTATGGGGTAAAGTTGTCTCAAAAACAAAATTTTGTTTCAAATCCTAACTTTGATATCTAGGCATTTATAAATGGTTTCCCCTCTGTCAATGGTGCTACTGATTGTATTACGTATTTTTTTTTTCCTTCCCAAAAAAAATATTTTTAGTTATTGATTTATTTTTAATAGCTTCTTAAATGCACATAAATTGAACTCCGGTACATGGACAAATGACGCACCTAGTAGAGCTCTTGCAAAAACACTCCTTACTTCAACCCAACCTGGCACATTCAATCAATGGTACGACCCAACTGCACCAAGATCATTAGGATATTGTAATAATCAGGCTGATGCTCTAGCTGAGTATACTGCTGCTTCTGCCCCTCAAATCGCTGACTTTTGTAACCTCATTGATTCAATGCTCAATACTATTGACACCCCCACTGATATCGGAAAACAAGCTTTTTGTGGAGGCTTTAATGTGAGCCATCTTTTTATTTATTTATTTATTTATTATTATTTTATGTGATTTGATTGAAAACAACTCGATTCATTTTTTTTTTCCTCCAGGGAATTCCAATGTCCTTTTCAAAAGATGTCCCAACAGATGCAGTTGGAACTGGTTACCCTTCTATCCCATTGAATTATACTGTGATTTTTCCCTCCTTCTTTTCCTTCTTTCTTTCTTTTTTTTTTTTTTTCTTGATTATAATCTTCATAATATTAGACAACATTTGACCTGACTACATGTAATGGATATATTTCTGCTCTAACTGATATCCCCAATTTTGTAATCCCTCTTTACAATGGAAAACCTGAGGATATCACAGGCCATACATTTTCTCCAAGCGAGCTTACAATACTTTTAAATTATATCAAAAAATTTGAGAATACAATGAAAAGGTTTGTCTCTTTTTTTTTTCAAGGAAAAAAAAAAAAAAAATTAAATTTATTGTTTTTTCTTTCTTTCCTGAATTAGATGGTTTGTTAGTGCATGGAGAGGTGATAGTGCATATACTTGTCCATCTTGTGTAATTTCAGGACTTTCAAATACTACTTTGTTTGACAAAACAGAGGATGGATTAATTGAATTTCTGTTCCCTGAACTTAGTAACGCAAGTAAAGATGCAAAAACCAAGTATTCTCTTTCTCAACCAGATCCAAAACCTCTTGGAGCCAACAGTATTTTTGATGATTTCGGTGATGCAACTGGAATTCTTAACTATCAATTGAACATTGAAAACACTCAAAGTCTTTACGGTTTTAGTGATAATCAATATACTGCCATATTAGCCTATGTTGATACTCTTACTAACAACTATTATGCTGTACTTTTTTAATTTATTTTGAACAACTAATATTATTACTCTCTCCAATAAATCAAACCAATAAATAGAAATTGAAAGCTGATTATAATTTGGATAGTTCCCTTACAAATCAAATTTCAACTGGATACTACCAATTTGCCAGTGCAAAACTTGCTTGTGGACCAAAAGGAACCGGTTATTGTTCTATTGCAACAGCATTTTATGGAATTGCACCAGGAGTTGAAGATTTTGAATTTGGACTCTGTTCTTATGTTGCAAATGACACACAAACTTATTATCGTTCTTTTACCACTGCCGACCAAACTCTTAGAGACAGCACCAAGGATACTTTTATCAATGGTTTATTTAGTCAACTCCAATCTCCAGAATCTATGGTTGGAAATGATGACCCAGCTCAAAAATATTTATTTTATCTTCTTTCAAAATATATGTATGATTCTTACTTCTCTGCAACATCCGGTTTGATCGCAACTAGACCAGGTGCTCAATGGGTTTCAGGATTCACAGATAATGCAATCGCACTTTTGAAAGGAGATGCTAATATTTCTCCTTCTTTTGGTTTTGATGTTGATGGAACAGTTGCTTCTGTAGAATTGAATACTGGTGCTACAGATGTCAAAAAAGCAAATACTTTATCACTCTTTAATGGAGCTACAACCATACAAGCTTATGCTCAATCAGAAACAATTAAAGATTTGGTCACTATTGAGGTGATTTTTCTTTTCTTTTTTTTTCTTCTTCTCTAAATTCTAGTTATTTATGTAATATTAAACCCAACTTAATCATGATTATAGGGTGTCCCAATCAATGTTTTCTCTGATGGAGCCAAAGTTAAATATTTTGATATGGATTTGAAACGTACTTTCACTTTTGTTGTCTCTGATGGTGAAGATGTTAATAATGTCCCAACAAAAAAGTATTTTTCTTTTTTTTCTTTCTGAAATTCCCTTCATACGTATTCAAATTTAATCAAAAAATAGGGGAGTTGTTTCTTCTGATGATTGGAAAGTTAACCCAGTATTTGGAATTACAACAGATTATTTGATGCCAAATTCTTTAAAAGATGGAACTTACCTTTCACCTTGCACTGTTTCTTTGAGTAATTTTTTTCCTTTTTTTTAATTTCATTTTCATTTTCATTTTTTTTTTTTTTTTTCATTGTTTAAATTAATTAACAATAAATTAGATACACAATGTGCTTTCCCTGCTGCCGCTGATCGTGTTCACCAAATTCAAATTGATCCTCAAACTGGATTCACAATGACATTTGATAACTGTGTTATTCAAACACTTGATTTAGGAATGGCTTACAATTTCTCTTCTCCAAAGTAATAATTTTTTATTTAAATTTATGATCTTTCTTTTTTATATTTTTAAATTTTTTTTCTAAAAAAAAACTTAGTGGAACACCAGAGAATAAATTAGTATCACAAGTTAGAAAAACTACATCAAGAAGGTTCTTTTTTTGAAAAAAAATTGGACATCAATATTTAATTTTTTTTTTTTTGAATTTTTTAGAGTCAACCCAGATATGATCACTGGTTATCTTTCTGAATTCCAACAAGTTAACAGCACTGCACAGTTCTTTTTTTTTTCTTTTCTTACTTTTTTTCTTTTTTTTCTCCCTCTTCGTAAACTTAAACTTAATCTAAAATTAACTATTAGAGCTGTATTGATTGCACTTGTTGTTGTTGGATCTTTATTTGTTATTGCTGGTTTAATTCTTGTTGCATTCTGGTTCATTAGAAGATCAAGAAAGGATTTAATTGCCTCTGAAACTCCTTTAGTTGATGATCCTTTCCAAGAAAAGAAGAAAGAACAAGTTACTACAAGATACTAAAAGGAATTGAAAACATTATATTCTCCCTATCTCTTTTTTTTTGAAATACATTTCTCTTACAATAAATATAAAAACAAAACACAATTATTTCTTTCAATCTTTTTTTCTTTCAAGTTTATTTCTAATCTATTTTATTATTATTTATTTATTAAAAGCAATGTAAGATAAATAAGTATTCCAAAACAATCCAGCAGTATTTACAACTAAAACTCTCAAACTCAAAGGGAAAAATAAAAAGTTTGCAAAATTAATCATTGGCCAAATTTTCCAGTTTGCAACAAGTGTTGGCCACATTTTCTATTTTGTTTTATAGATTATTATGTTAGAATAATAATTTTCAAGATCAAATAAAATAAAATAAAATAAATTAAGCAAGATAAAAACTGAAATAAAAAGAGATTGAAATTCAAAGATATAATAATAATACCCTCTTCAGATCATCCTCAATAGCTGGAAATGATTTGCGTTCAGTTAATCCAATATACGTCAAATAACAAGCTAGAAAAGTAGGTGCAATCAAGCTCTGATCAAGTACTACAAGAGTTGTTGCTCTTGTATATTTATTACTCATCATTGGTGCGACCTTACGAGCTAAGAACCGATGCCATACCGTCAATAAAGGTCCTCCTATTGCACCTCCATAAACAAACATCCTAGTCGTTCGAAACATATCTATTCCAAACAATGTATACTTTGATTTTTGATCTACTTGAGCTTGTTGAGTTGAATCATTCGAGGTACTCTCAGGATGAGAGTGATTGCTATTTAACATTACAATCTGGCAAGTTAGATCCCCTAAGCCAAAGAGCACAGCGGAAGTGACAGACTGGGAAAAGTAAGGCTTACGGTCGACCCATGATGAGTATGCACGAATTAGATTCATTTAAGTTGTTGTTGATACAAGGGAAGTTAAGGAAGGTTAGTTAGAGTTAAAGGTGAAACAATTATATATGTTGAAGAAGATTGAGCAAAAGGAAATTTTTTTTTTTTTTTTTTTTTTTTTTTTTTTTTTTTTTTGACAAATCCGAGATTCAATAACTTCACCTCAAATACTTTTCCCAAGAGGATTTCAAACTTTTAAAAAAAAAGGAATCAATTTGATTTTGTAATTATATTATATTTTATCACTAATTAATTTAATCATAACTTTCAATGGGAAAAAAAAGTCATTTTCCAAAATTAAATGAATCACTTAAAAATTCTTGATGCCTTGACTCACAGAAAAGAAAAGTGTTCAAGGAAAATATGGTTGAGTTCAAATTGAAAAAAGGATTCATTTGAATGTTTATTGGTGAGAAAAAAGGTGTTTTCCATTGAACTTTAGGAAAAATATCGAATCTATTTTTTTGCCCAAGTCAGGTTCAGTTGTTCGATTAAGCCTTTGATATCATTTTCAGAACCAGTTTCACTCATATCAACATATAAATGTCCTCCCAATCTTAACCCAAGTGGACCTCCCCACTTTTTAGTGTCTCTCATACACGATTCCATCACAATTGGAATCATTTTTTTGTTTCTATTGGTTGCATAAGTGAATTCTCCTTTACAATTGTCATGTCCTTCAGAGGCCACTTTTTCCATGTAAACTTTGGTAACAAAAACCAAGATAATAGTACTATTATCAATTCCTTTGGCCATCATATTGTCAATATGTCCAACCATTTTATCTTCGTCAAACCAGGTTTGAAATCCTTGAGCTTTTAATAATTTGTTCACAATTCCAACTCTCGCATGATTATCTCGATTTAGCTCATCTTTGACCCATGTATGTGTCAAAAATACACTTGGTTTTGAGATTTTAGGATTTGGAATCTCTTCTTTCTTCTCAATTTGCTTTTCAATTTTTGAATCCAATTGTGAAATTGAAACTTTGATTCTCATTCCTTCTTCTAAATCTTCTATCTCATCCAAAACAAAAAAATTTGCATTTCTAACAAATTCTAAATCAAATTTTGTATTTCCTTGGAGTTTGAGTTTTAATTTAATGTCACTTTCTAGTTCTGATATTGTCTTTGCTGTTGTTTTTAAAATATATAATTTTCCGTTATATTCAATTTCGTAGGTTACTCCTGTTTTTTATTATTAATTTCTTAGAAAAAAAAAAGAAAAAGAGAAAAAAAGATGAATCTAAAAGTATTTTTAACCTTCTTTTTTCTTTTCCTTTTCTATTTTTTTCCTTTCTTCTTCCAACTTTCTCTTCTCTTCTTCAAATTTCCTTTCTACTTCAATTTTAATTTGAAATGATTCAATTAAATTAACAATATCTGTATTTCCATTTTGTTTTGCATAATCAAGACCAGATTTTCCATCATTATCTTTTTTATTGATATCTATTTCTCTTCCACTCTCTAACAGATATTTCACTACTTCTGTTTGTCCTTTTTGGCAAGCAATCAAAAAAGGTGTCCAACCAAAATTATCTGCTTTATTGATATCAACTCTTTTATCATTTAATAATAATTTCACAATTTCAATATGTCCATTATCACAAGCACTATAAAAAGGTGTCCAACCACCATTATTTTTTGCTTTATTGATATCAACTCTATTTTTATCACCATTTGTTGTTTTATTGATATCAACTCTTTTATCATTTAATAATAATTTCACAATATCAGTACGTCCACCATTTGATGTTTTATTGATATCCATTCCAAGCGTATTTACTTTATTTTTGTTGCTTGTTCTTTTGATGATAACTTTATTTGATGCTTTATTGAAATCAACTCTTTGATCATGACAAGCAATATAGAAAGGTGTATAACTACTATATTTTGCTTGATTGATATCAACTCGTTCATCGTTTAATAATAATTTCACAATATCAATCTGTCCATTGAAACAAGCACTATAAAAAGGCGTACAATCATATTTATCTGCTTTATTAATATCAACTCTATTATCATTTAATAATAATTTTACTATTTCAGTCTGTCTATTTCTACAAGCAATATAAAAAGGTGTTGCTCCATTATTATCTGCTTTATTAATATCAACTCTACTATCATTTAATAATAATTTTACAATTTCAGAATGTCCATTATTACAAGCACTATAAAAAGGTGTTTTCCCAAAATTATCTGCTTTATTGATATCAATTCTTTCATCATTGAATAATAATTTCACAATGTCAATATATTCATTGGCACAAGCACTATAAAAAGGTGTTGCTCCATTATTATCTGCTTTATTAATATCAACTCTACTATCATTTAATAATAATTTCACAATATCAATATGTCTTTTTTGACAAGCAATATGAAAAGGTGTTTGTAAATCAACATTCTGATTTTGCCAATTCATGTTAATTTGTTCATTTTGAAGTAATTTTTGAACTTCTTCAACTTTTCCTTCTGAACATGCTTCCCAAAATTGCATGTTCATTTCATCTAATAAAAAGAAAGAAAAAAATTTTGCAAAAAAAGAAAAATAATTAAAAAAAAAGAAAAATAAGAAAAAATTATTACAAATTGCACTCTTTTGGAAAGATTCAATTAAATTAACAATATCTGTATTTCCATTTTGTTTTGCATAATCAAGACCAGTTTTTCCATCATTATCTTTTTTATTGATATCTATTTCTTTTCCACTCTCTAACAGATATTTCACTACTTCTGTTTGTCCTTTTTGGCAAGCAATCAAAAATGGTGTTGCTCCTTTATTTGATGTTTTATTAACATCAACTCTTTGGTCATTTAATAATAATTTCACAACATCAATATGTCCTTTTTGACAAGCAATATTAAAAGGTGTTTCTCCATTATGATTTGCTTTATTGATATCAACTCTATTACCATTTAATAATAATTTCACAATTTCAATATGTTCTCCTCTACAAGCAACATAAAAAGGTGTTTCACCCTTTTTATTTGCTTGATTAATATCAATTCTTTTATCACCCTTTTTATTTGCTTGGTTGATATCAACTTTATTATCATTTAATAATAATTTCACAATATCAATATGTCCATTTTCACAAGCAATATAAAAAGGTGTTTGATCATATTTATCTGTTTTATTGAGATCGACTCTATTATCATTCAATAATAATTTCACAATTTCAATATGTCCATCATAACAAGCACTATAAAAAGGTGTTTTTCCATCATTATTTGCTTTATTGATATCAACTCTATTATCATTTAATAATAATTTCACAATTTCAATATGTCCATTTTTACAAGCAACACAAAATGGTGTATAACCAAATGTATTTTGCCAATTAATGTTAATTTGTGGATTTTGAAGTAATTTTTGAACTTCTTCAACTTTTCCAAATGAACACGCTTGATAAAATTGTTGTTCGCCTAAATTATTTAATAAGTAAAAAAGAAAAAATAAAGGAAAACATACAAATTACCAAATTCTTTTCTCAATTGTGCTCTTGTTTCATTTGGATTCTTTTGAAATGATTCAATTAATTTAACAATATCTGTTTTTCCTTTTTCTTTTGCATAATCAAGACCAGTTTTTCCATCGTTATCTTTTTGATTGATATCTATTTCTTTTCTACTCTCTAACAGATATTTTACCACTTCTGTTTCTCCAGAATAACAAGCAACATAAAAAGGTGTTGATCCATCATTTATTGCTTTATTGATATCAACTCTATTATCATTTAATAATAATTTCACAATTTCAATATGTCCAGAAGCACAAGCATTATAAAAAGGTGTCCGACCATCATTATCATATTTTTTATTGATATCTATTTCTTTTCCACTTTCTAACAGATATTTCACCACTTCTGTTTTTCCATGATAACAAGCAATCAAAAAAGGTGTTTGATCAAGGTTATCTGCTTTATTGATATCAACTCTTTTATCATTTAATAATAATTTCACAATTTCAAAATGTCCATTTTTACAAGCAATCCAAAAAGGTGTTTTCCCAAAATCATTATGTTGGCAATTAATGTTAATTTGTGGATTTTGAAGTAATTTTTGAACTTCTTCAACTTTTCCAAATGAACACGCTTTCCAAAATTGTTGTTCGCCTAAATTATTTAATAAGTAAAAAAGAAAAAATAAAGGAAAACATACAAATTACCAAATTCTTTTCTCAATTGTGCTCTTATTTCGTTTGGATTCTTTCGAAATGATTCAATTAATTTAACAATATCTATGTGTCTTTCTTGCCTTGCATAATCAAGAGCACTTTTTCCATCTTTATCTTTTTTCTTGATATCTATTTCTCTTCCACTCTCTAACAGATATTTCACCACTTCTGTTTTTCCATAATAACAAGCACCATGAAAAGGTGTTTTTCCATCATTATTTGCTTTATTGATATCAACTCTATTATCATTTAATAATAATTTCACAATTTCAGTATATCCATTTGCACAAGCATCACTATAAAAAGGTGTCCAACCACAACAAGCAATATAAAGAGGTGTTTTCCCAAAATCATTATGTTGCCAATTAATGTTAATTTGTGAATTTTGAAGTAATTTTTGAACTTCTTCAACTTTTCCATGTTTACAAGCTTCATAAAGTTGTTTTTCCATTTTGTTCTTTTTTTTTGTTCTTTTTTTTTTTTTCGAAACAAATATAAAGTTTTCTTATCAAATTTTTGAATCGGACAAAACAGAAAAATGAAAAACTGGACTTTGGTCTAATTAATTAATGTCTGAAAATCAACCGAACGGGAAACTTTCCCGACAAACGATTTTTGGAAAGAAAGCCACCAAAAAAAAAACAAAACAAAAAAAGAAAAAGAAAAAAAAACAAAAGAAAAGAACACTATCACAACAAGGGCACGGCCCTACTTCTTCAAAGTTGTTTTGAAATTTATTTTATTTATTTTTCTGAACAATGAAGAAGATGAAGTATAGGGGATTGTCGATTCTGTTTATTTATTTCGGCTTTCTTTCTTGATTTGCTTTTTTATTTTGTGACTTTTTTAGAATAGCAATAATTCAATTTGCAAATTTCACACGGAAAAAACAAAACGAAATAAACTTTAAAAAAAAAGTATAAACGAAGGGAAAAAAGGGAAAATAGATTGAAATTTGAGGTTGACAAAAAAAATGAAAAAATGAAAGAAAAAATAAATAAATAAAGAAAAAGGAAAAATAGATTGAAATTTTGACAAAAAAAAGGAAAGGGAAAAAGAGAAAACAAAATGAAAAATGAACAGGAAAAATTGAAGGAAATATTAATCCAAAAAAAATGGGAATGAAAAAGAAAAAAAAATGTAAAACAAATATAGTAACAATTTTTTTTTTAAAAAAAAAAAAGGGAAAGAAAAGGAAGAAAAAGTCAAAGGAATCTTTTCAGAGTTGATCACTCTCTGAAAAATCCTTCAAACCAAAAATAATGCAAGGAAGTGAAATAAATAAAACTAAGAATTTCTATGTGAGTAAGCAAATTGAAATTATTTAATGGGAAAAAGAGAAAATGAATAAGAAAATTTGTCTGAATTTATAGATAAAAAAGAGGCAAAACAAGAACCGCCAGCTACTCTTGTCTTGTCTTTTCTTTTCTTTTCTTTTTTCTTTTTTTCTTTTTTTCTTTTTTTCTTTTTCTTTTTTTTTTTTTTTTTTTTTTTTTTTTTTTTTTTTTTTTTTTTTTTTTTTTTTTTTTTTTTTTTTTTTTTTTTTTTTTTTTTTTTTTTTTTTTTTTTTT
>Ga0209960_1004169_pt1 | contig 11354 bp, 7 predicted proteins | sample ThiBiot_500_plan_2_FD_183947 | JGI IMG/M metagenome (GOLD analysis project Ga0209960, IMG submission 183947) | Wastewater bioreactor microbial communities from Cape Town, South Africa - Thiocy_expt_500_plan (SPAdes) | ecosystem: Engineered > Bioreactor > Thiocyanate-remediating >... | reverse complement strand
GAACAGTACAACAACGAAGATCAATATTTCCTTTTGGTTTATCAGTTTGATCATTCTAAATTATTGATTTTGATTTTGATTTTGTATTTCAAAAAAAACGTAATGAATAAAAAAAAAAAAAAACTTTAAAAAGGAAAAGTCTCTCTTGATCTGGTACAAAAACAAAGTATCTTATTTTCCAAGGATGAGATCCCCAATGAGAGAAAAATAATCCAGTTTTGGTATTTTCATATAAACTTGTCATTGAAACTATTTCTCTTTTAAAATTGTACCTATATAAATTGGAGAGTTTTTGATTGCTATCCAAATTTTTTTTTTTTAAAAAAAAAAAAGATTATATCTAACATTGTAGCTTGACTATCAACAAAAACTTGATCTCCTTCAACTAAATAATTTTCAAGAAGTCTTTGACCAAAAGAAACAGCTTGAGATCTGAAAAAAAAAAAAAATTGTTGAAATATTCAAATTATAGTGAGAATGATAATTTAGACCTTTTTTGAAAACCTAAAGCTTTGAGATCCATGAGCCAATCAATTGCTATTTTTCCTGAGAATTTGATATTTGTTCCCAATACTTTATCATTAAAATCTAATTTTTTTGGGAGTTTAATCTTAATTTTGATTTTGATTTTAATTAATTTTTTTCTCTTGATTACTTTGTTTTTTCTTTTTTGAATTTTGAACAGCTAAATCGGGGTCAAACTAGAATAAATAAAAAAGTTATTTCAGGAAAGAAGAAGAAGAAGAAAAAGAAGAAGGTTTGATACTTTTACAAGTCCTGAAACTGGATCTCTCATTTGTAAATGAACTATCCAAGCCTTAAATTGATTTTTTTTTTTTTTTTTAAAAAAAAAATGAAAAAAAAGAATGTAATTGTTAACCTCTTGATCCAATAAACGAAAGAGAGCCCTTGAATTTGAAAATAGTTCATCTGATGTGATATGAATCATTAATGCAGCATTGATTAAATTTTGTCCAATTTTAATTGCTAAAATTATGATTATTATGTTTCTTTTTTTTTTTCCTTTCTTTTCTTTTTGTTTCATTCTTACCTTCTGCTTCATTTTCTGCAACTGCCCTTTTCAGAAGCCAAGTAACTAATGCAGAACCTTGAAAACATCTATAATATCTTTTTCCTTTATAAATTTGTGTTGTTGCAAAGGTTTTATCTTTCCGTAAATGAAGTTGAATATTCAATAAGGCAACATTTTTTTTTCTTTGCTTCTTTTGATTCTCTATTATTGTTGAAAGATTTGAGATTTAATTTAAAACCTTTTCACTAAAATCAATCAAACCTTCGTCTTCTTCCTTAGCTTGAATTGCCATATAATCTTTAATTTTCTAATTTTGATGATTGTTCAATTATTTCTCCATTTCAGATTAATTTTATTTTTTTAAAAAAAAAATAAAATTAAAAATAAAAATAATAAAATAATACTTCAGCTCTATCAAGATATTTTGTTGTTAATCCATAAACAATCTTCTTCTTTTGAGCATTCGTTTCGACTTTACTATGAGCAAGAAGTACAGCAATTGCTTCTTGATATAATCTTAATGCTAAAAAAAACAGAGTTCAAATATAATGAAAATATAAAAAATTGATAAAATGAAATTGTTTTATAATTGAAAAATGAATCCAAACCTTGAGATAAGACCTTTGAAGTGAGTAACTTCTCACCTTCTGAAGCCAAGCTCTCTGCCTTCTGTAAATAATCAATCTCTTGTTTCTGGTCCCCCATATCTCACTATTGAATAAATGAATAAAAAAACAATAAGAAATTAATTAAGTTCTGATGAAACAAATATTTTAAATATGTTAAATTAATTAATCATTGAATTGCTTTATTTTCTTATATATTATAAGTCAATTCAATGAATCTTTAAATTTCAGGAGTCATAAATTCGATATTCAAAAGTTTTATAAAATTGCAGGAGTAAACTTTCTCAAAAGTCAAGGAGATTCATTTATTATTGAATCTCTTAATTAATTAAGTTATTTCCTGAATCAAATGTTATTTCTCATTCATTCAGATTCGTTCTGATATTGGTTAATGAACTATAATAGTGAGAAATTGACTTTGAATTCGAATTGAACGGATTCAGTTCCTTTGATTCAAAAAACTTTTTATGCTTCCAATTTCCAAAATTTCTTATTATACAATCAATATATCAAAAGATTGCCCTTTCAAACTCTAAATTTATAGAATTGTAATCAAAATCAAGAAAGCAAGAAGAAGAAAGAACAAAAAAGAAGAAATCAAATAAAATAAAAAGATTTTGAATTGTTTGTTTGTTGGTTTGGTGAGTTTTTTAGTCGCTTGTTTATTTTTTTTTTTTTTTGATTCCAATTCCAAAAGTCCAAAAAATCTTGCTTGAAATCTTTCAATTTGAAACTTTGATTTTTTTTTGAACAACTAGAAAAGTATCAAAATTTTATTTTTTTTTCAAGCTTGACTAATTACAATTGATAACCTGGAGAATCGACTTTGGAGTAGCCTTCTTTAGCACCAACAAGGTAAGGATAAGCTTTTTTAACTCCAAAGAAAATTGCAACAAGGGAAACGGAGACAACACAGACTGATAAAGCAACAGTCAAAGAAAAGACTTTATGAGAAAGAGGGTTCACAGTTGAAGGATCTTCACCAGGTTTGTTGTTATCATTATCAGAAGGATCTGACTTAGAGGGAGGTTCATAAGAGGAAGGTGGTACCCAAACTGTACCTTCTTCACCATTAATATAAGCAATTCCCATCATTCCAAGATCTTCATGAGGAAGAATATGACAATGGAAAACCATATTTCCAGCAAATCTATCAGCTTGGAAACGAACATTAGCAGTGTTGGTAATACTTGATAAGACTCTTAAGGTATCATGGAAGTCTCCAATTTTGTAGTAATCTCCATCATCAGCACCAGAAATGATTTGCATTGGGTTGATATGAACATGAAGTGGGTGAACACCAACACCAGTGAGGGTCCATTCATGGACTTGACCAATAGTAATATTGGCTTGATAATCAGGAGGGGGGCTGAAAGGTATTCCATTAATAGTTCCACCAGTAACAGATAAACTAAATCTTCCACCAATATCATCTGGGGTAAGGCTTCGAAGATCCCAGAGGTATTGAGGACGGAAAGCAGAGAAGGGGTCCAAAGGAGGTAATTCAGAATCAACCAAGGTTGAAACAGCAGAAGCTTGACAAGGTTGAATGGTTGATAAAGTTCTATATTTGCTAGGTTTCATAGCATCAGGGGAAAGAGAAGGTGAAGTGACATCTAATCTAAGAACTTGTGTAACCAGTTCAGCAGTAATAGTATCAGCTTGAATTGTACCAATAGAACGAAGGAAAAAGGAACCAACAGCATTACAACGAATAGCAACATCAGCACGACCACCAGGTGGAATGAGAACATAAGTAATTGGACGAGGGGCATCAGCAACATAAATTCCATCTTTAGCCAAGAGTTTCATTTCACAAGCTGTATCATTAACATGTAAATAGAGGTATTGGGAGTGTCCACCAAAAGCCAAACGGAAACGATACCATTGAGATAAAGTCATGGTGTATTTAGGGTGATATTGACCATTAACAAGAACAAAGTTATAAGCTGAATCATTGGTACCAGCAACATAACCTTTCAAATTTTGAGACCAAAGTTCATCAGGAGGAGTAGAAGCTTGAGCAATAGTTTGAACATTATTAACTCCAGTTAATTTGACATGTTGAATCATAAGTGGGACATCCACCATATTAAAAATAGTATCTGGAACATCACCAGGTTCATCTTCAACAATAATCATACCAGAAGCAACTTGGGCAACTTGAAGGAAAGTAGAACCATGACGATGAGGATGATACCAAAAAGTACCTCCAGCATGATCACTTGGGATTTCAATTACATAGTCAAAACTATCACCAGGTTCAATAGAAAGCAAAACATTATCAGCAATTCCATCTCCAGAGACATGAAGACCATGGGTATGAAGATTTGTTCTGTTGGGATAATTGTAAGTGTTATGAGAGACAGGGTCATTTGTTGAATGGGGACCAAGGTTATTATTTAATTTAATCTTCATGACATCACCTCTTCTAACTCTCATAGTAGGCCCAGGAATGGAGTTATCATAACCACGAGTAACAAAGGAAGCAATTGGACCATCATAATAATGAACATCAAAATTTAAAACTGTATCAAGGACTCCATCCTTAGAGACTCTGTCTTCAGCAAAACCAAGTTCTTGGTCAGGTTCAGAAATTTGAACAGATCTTGGTGGTTGACTTTTGGCTGTTAATTCATAAACACATCTTGGGCTATTGATATTTTCTCTAACTTGTTGAAGACATTCAAAACCTTTGGCATTAAGGGAACAACCCAAAGAGATATAAGTAGAAGTTTCCAATAAAGCAATTTTTGTATCAAGACCACTAACTAAATCATGATATTCATAAACAACTCCTTCAATCAATTCAACATCAAAGCTCTCAGCATTTAAAATTGAATAGACATCAACAATCAAAAGTTCATAAGTATCCAAGAAATCCTTGATCAATGGTGCTTTCACACGTAATGCACGTTCCAAGATACCTTCAGTGAAAGGTGGTAAAACTTGAATATAAGAGAGGGAAACTGTAGCACAAATTTGATTAATAGTTAAACTGGGATTCTCTTCTTTTAATTTATTGAGACCAAAGTAAGAACTAAGACGATGTTTATAAACAACACTGAAAGCATCAAAGTTGGGAGCACCTCCAGTTAACCAAGCAAAACCTTCTTCAGAAATATTTTCAATTAATCCATCTTCATCTTTGCCTCCTGGGAAAATTTCATTAAGGGGATCAATTCTAGGATTTTGAGGGGAAGCACGAAGAGCTTGAAGTTCAGCTTTTTGATCTTCTGTTAAAGAACGATAAATAGATCTAAATGCTTTTGCTTTTGTAAGTCCAATAGTTCCTTCATGATGATAAACCAAAAAGTTCATATTTCCAATTGTTTTAGCATCAAGAGCAGCTCCTTCAATCAAACTTTTATAAAAAAGTTGGCGTAATTGACCTCTTGAGCTCCAATATTCCTCGATTTCAGGTTTCATATCACCTGCTAAAGTCCAGATTTGTTGTCTTTGTTGAGCATTCAAGATTGTAAGGAAAGCTCTTCCGATTTCAGCAGGGATCTCAGCTCCTAAATAAGAGAACTTGAAGTAATCAGCTAACAAGTATTCATTTCTATCCTCCACATAGTCACCAGTGAGGAAGGAAAAGCCTTTACAAGCCAAGTCAGCGACTTCTTCTGTTTCTTCTTCAGCTCTAACGCCAAGAAAAACAAGGGCACAAAGGACTAGGAAAAGTGAAAACGTGTTCCAGATTTTTCCCATTCTCTAATGAGTTTTTTAAAATAGAAAAATGTGAAAATTGAAGATAGATAGAGATCTTGAGATTGTATTGAGGTTGGGGTTGGAGTGGATACACATTGGAGAGTTATAAGTCGCAAATTTGCAGGGGTGTGTGGAAAGAAAAGAAAAAGAAAAAGAAAAAGAAAAAGAAAAAATGACAATGATTAAAACAAACAAAACATTTAATCAAACCCTTTTTGGACTATTTAAACAAAACCCACAATTTGAACAAAAAAATGATAGCACAAAATAGTTTTTAAAAAAAAAGAAAGAAAGAGAGAGATCTGATACCTTCAAAAAGCAGATTTTTGATAAAGGATAGAAAAAAATCAAAAACAGAACAGTTACAAACTTTTGTATGTGCGTTTGGGAAAAAAGAAAGAAAATGAAAAAAAGAAAAGAGAGAACAGAATTTAAAGGGTTTCCTTTTTCTCTCTTGTGTCACAATAACATCATAAATCAGTGATTTTCGAACTTTTAATTGATCGAGAGGGTAAGAGATATAATGTAGAAACGTGGTTATTTTTCTTTTGGGGTTTTATTATTACAACGAACATGGTTCGTTAGTTGGGTGAAAATGTTGACCATTTAGAGGACTTTGGTTATTAGATGAATAGGCGGAATGTCGGAGATCTTTTTGAGAGTTTCAGAATTTGAATTTCTTGATTATGAGGTGACGAACATTGAAAGGAATAAAAAGAAAATGAAACTTTTTTGAAGACTCTTGAAAAAAAAAGAAAAAAGAAAAAGAAAAAAATTTTTGAAAAGAAAAAAAAAAAAAAGAAAAAAGAAAAAAAGAAAAGAAAAAAGAAAAAAGAAAAAGAAAACTTTTTGAAAAAAAAAAAGGAAAAGAAAAGAAAATGAAAATGAAAAATCGAAAAGAAGAAAAAGAAGAAAAAAAGAAAAGTAATAAAATAAAATACTTTGAAACCTAAACCAATGTTGAGTAAAAGCAATTAAGGTCAATTGAACTATCATTCATATTTGTTGCTTTTCCTTCACAATTCTTGAATAATTTTTTTTTTTTTTTTGCAAACTTTCCACTTACTTTGTTTCCATTTTTTTATCATCCACATAATATAATTTTTCATTTCAAACTAAAAATTAACTTGAGGATTGAAACGATTTCAATAATTGTTGGCTTCTTCAATAGTTTTCTTTATGATATCAAGATATTTTTGAAGGATTGTTGAAGAACTTCCTTAGTTTTGGACTTTGGATAAATTGGAAGATTATGTTGAATAAGAATACTATCAATTTCTTCTTTTAGAACTAAGTGAAAGCTTTCTAAACTGTTTCCAATCTTTTTTTTTAAAAAAAAAATAACTATGTTAGTTTCTTACCATATCATCTTCATTTCATTTCATTTTCATTTGTTCTCCTTCTTTTTCTTCTCCAAATTGAACTTCTGTAACTTTTTTCTTGTTGAAGTTCAATGGTTGTAAAATGAGTAATTTATGAGTCATTTCCTAATTTCCCTAAATATAAAATGATGTTTGATATCAAACAAAGCTCTTAAAAATTCATCAGTTCTTTTTATTTCATTTCATTTGTAATACAATTTATTTTGCAAGTCTAAAATATGAAAAAAGAGAATATGAATGTTAGAAACATTGTTTTTTATTTTTTTATTTAATGGATGAAAAATAAGAAATAATAAGAGAAATAATAAGACTAACTGTTTTTGAGCTGCTTTGTCTGCGGATTGCACAGCACTATCAACTTTCTTTCCTTCTTTATCTGCGTCAAAACCACTCTTCTTTAACTCTTTTGTCATACTCTCACTAAATTCATTTGAAGCTTTAGTGATTTCACTTCCCATTTTGTTCATGAAGCCCTTCATTGTTTTTTGGTTTTATCTATTTTCAAAAAAAAAAAAAAAAAATGATTATTATTATTAAAACCATTAAAAAGAAGTCAGAATAAAGTAAAATAAGATTGAATTTAACTATTTTAACTATAATTAACTTATATTTTGTTTCAAAACCTTTCAATAAATAATGAGAAAATAGAAAACTATGAGTTGAGTTTCAAGTTTTTTGTTTCAAAAAAAAAAAAAAAAGAAAAAGAAAAAGCGAGAAAAAAAATCAGAAAAATCTCCAAAACAAAACAAAACAACCCCTTCCTCTCCCAAATTTCAAACAAGAAATTGAACCGATTTATTCAAAGATGATAATTATTTAGTTATTAATTATTTATTTGTTAGTTATTTAGTTATTGTTTATTTATTTGTTAATTATTTAGTTATACATTTCTAGTTGAGGATGTAATATTTAATCCATTCTCTGGAAGTTGAGTTAAACCATTTCCAACAGGGATAACATGATCTTTAACTGATTGAATTTTTGTTAGCATTGCAATTCGAGCAACTGCTCCTGCTGCTAATTGAAGAGCAAATGTTTGACCTGGACAGTTTCTTGGTCCAGCAGAAAAAGGTATATGAGAGTATTGAGAGATGTGGTCTTTGAAACGATCAGGATTAAAGGTTTCTGGATCTTTAAAATTCAAAGGAGAGCGATGAATAACCCAGACTGGAACCCAAACATCCATACCAATTGGGAGTTTATGTTTATTTGGACTTGAACCAACTTCAATAGTATGATCAAGAGTACGTTGTGTTAAAGGTGCTGGAGGGTAAAGACGAAGAACTTCATTGACAACAAGTTTAGTATAAGAAAGTTGATCAATTTTTTCAATTGTCAAAGCTTCTTGAGATCCTAAAATTTGAATAGCTTCTTCAGCAACTTTGGTTTGAATATCTTGTCTCGAACCAAGAATAAAAACTGAATAAGTGAAGAAAGATGTTAAAACTTGAACTGAACCAAAAATAGTAGCACAAATTCCATCAATAATTTCTTCATCTGAAAGTGGGGTATTCAAAAAATGTTTTAAAAAATCTTCATGAGTATTTCCATTCTTTCTTCTAGATTCAATTTCAGAGCCAATACTTTTTCTAATTCTTTCTCTTGCAACTGAAAGTTCTTTATTACTTGAAGTTGGGACCCAAAGTTCAGAATCAGCTGGATTAATACTTTGAATTCTTCTAATAACTTCTCTATTCATCAAAGAAAGGGCTTCTTTATCTTCATCTTCAAAAGGGTGATTATAAGCAGCTTTTCCAACAATTCTAAAAACCATTTTTTGAATTTCAGGGACTGCATCAAATTCTTTATTTCCTTCATTAAATGATTTTGCTAAAAGTTGAACAAATTCATCAAGTTCTGGGAGAAGAGTATTCATTTCAACAGAATCAACAGAATTTTGAAGATGTTGACGATATTTAACCCATTCTTCACCTGTGAGTGCAACTAAAGCTGTTTTCCCAAGAATAAATTGTAAAACTTTGAGAACATTTGGAGGGTTTACATTTGATGATGTAGTCGAAAGAAGAGCTTTAACATCTTCGTGATGAGTGACTGAAACAATTTGAGTTGATAATTTCCAAATAGAAGAGAGTCCAGTTTTAACATCTGCATACTTTTTTGTTAAGAGTTCTAATCCATTAATAAAATTTGGATCTCCAAATGCTTCAAGACTTCCAATTGGAAAAGTGATTGGGTACCCAGGGAGTGGAATTCCATTTGAAGTTTTCTCTTGAAAATCAAAGTAAAAGTAAGCTCCAAAACCAATGAACCCAACTAAAACACTCAAACCAATAGCTCCACAAAGTCTCATGATGAAAGAACTTTAAGTTTTATAAATAAGTTTATTCTATTGGGAAAAAAGAAAAAGAAGTTTAGGTTTGTAGCATTCCAGACAAACGAGAATTTTTAACAAAATTATACAAAAAGAATATCAATTTCTTTAGAAAAATTATAAAACTTGAAAAGTATTTTAAAAAGTACTTTAAAATATTATAAAATAAGAAATACAATACAACAATTGAACTCAATTGAATTGTTGTTGAATAAAAGTTGGTTCATGAATAAGGAACCAAAATTCCATTCTCAAAAATTCAAAAGCTCAAAAAAATTCAATTGAATACTTTTCTCTGTTTGTTTTATAATTACTTTCAAACATTCAATTTCGACAAATTTCAATTTTCTAATTCAACAATTGTTTTTTCATTCTAATATTACAACTCAAAGTTCAACACATTCTCATTGTTTCATAATTAATTATGACAAAAAGAGTTGAATTTGAGACATTATTTTTGTTCTTCTTGATTTTTTGAACAGTTTTTTGTGAAAATTAAAAACATAATGCTTGTTAAAAATGCAAATCATTTAGAACTAAAGAGTTCAATTGAAAATCAATCAAAGAGATCTTTTAAAAAATACATAATGCTATTTGAAATAAATCAATTATGCAGTTGAACGATTAATTGATTATGCGTTTGGAACTTTGCTTGTTTATTTTTTTTTTCACTTTTGTTCTCAAAAATTTGGCGCCAAAAAAAAAAATATTGATCTCGTTGCCATGATCCAAATTTGCTTTTTCATTTTTCATTTTTCCCGAATTTGGAATACGAAATAATCAAATCAATCAAAATTTGAAAGAAAAAGGAAATGGATCTCGAAATAGAAACAAATCTTTTTGGCTTCATTGCACTTGAAATCCATAAAACAATGAAAACTGTAAGAAAATAAAAATTAAAAGTTCAAAAGGTTTTATCAAACTTTCAACTTATTATTTTATGGATGATTAAATGAATGAATAATAATCGCACATTAGAAAAAAAAGAGATCAAATGAAAAAAGGATCCAGACAATAAAAAAATAAAAAATAAAAAATAAAAATAAACAAAAAAAAAATATAAAAAAACAAACAATAAACAAAACATTTGTAACCATGGAAGGACCCTTTTTTGATTCGTGATTTGTGATTTTTTTCGAATTTGAATCTTTTTCTTATTATTGATGATTTTTCACTTATTGTTGGTTGAAGTTGAAGTTGCGGTTGAGTAGCGTTCGACTAGAAATGAATCAAAGTTTTTTATTTTTTATTTTTTAATTTTTTAATTTCTTCATTACATAATACACAATAAAGATTATAATAAGAAAATAAAATGACTAAAACTGAGTTTGATGAGTTTTTATGAGTCATTCGAAAAAAAAAAGAGGTGTGGAAAAAAAAAAAAATCGATTTTGGAAAGTTGCTACTTTGAGTAACAAAGATTGAAAAAATATAAATACTCCAGGAAAATTCAAGCCAAATTTTTTTGCAACGGCTTTTTTAATTATTATAAAAGCATAATATTTTTTTTCTTTTCAAGCCAAAGCATAATTTTTTTATTTTATTCCAAGCAGAACACATTATTATTATTTTTATACATAAGCATTATTATTTTATTTCAACCTAATTACTTTTTTTTTTCTAAGCATAATTATTTATTTTATTCTTATTCAAAGTCTCATTTTTGTCAACTGGTTCTCTCAAACAGAAGTGAAAAAGGTATGTCTTTTAATTTTACTTTGAATTTTACTTTTACTTTGCATTTTCATTTTTTCTTTATTTTTTTGAAACCACCACTCTTTCATTTCGAGTCATTTTGTTTCATTTTTTTTTTCACCTCCGTTTTTGCTTTTTTCATCTTGATTCGCATTATTTATTTTTCATTATTTCATTATTTGCATTTGTCTCTTATTCTTATTTTCTAATTTCACTCCAAAATTTTAAAATTTTTTGTTTTGTTAGGTTTGTGTTTTTAATTTTACAAAAGAAAAATTGAAATTGAAAGAATTCAAATTGAATTGAATTTTTGATTTTTTTTTTCTTTCTCAATTTGAAATTGCCACCCATTTTTGTTTCATTTTTTTTTTTTAAACCAAACCTAAAAGAGTGTCTATTAGAAAAAGAATTCAAAAAGTAAAAAATAAAAAAAATAAAACTCAACTATTTTTTCAAAATAAAAAATTGAAATGATAGGAAAAAAAAAAAAAATAAATTAAATTAAAAAATTTAAAAAAATTAAAAATTTAAAAAAAAAAAAAACCCAAAAAAAAAAAAAAAAAAAAATTTTTTTT
>Ga0209960_1004167_pt1 | contig 11357 bp, 8 predicted proteins | sample ThiBiot_500_plan_2_FD_183947 | JGI IMG/M metagenome (GOLD analysis project Ga0209960, IMG submission 183947) | Wastewater bioreactor microbial communities from Cape Town, South Africa - Thiocy_expt_500_plan (SPAdes) | ecosystem: Engineered > Bioreactor > Thiocyanate-remediating >... | reverse complement strand
GTATTAATCTTTGTAACTTTTGGTTGTTTAATTGATAATGTATTTTCCTTCCAATTTATAAAAGGGTTCCACTTCGTAAGCCATGGTTTTCCCAATATAATCTCATAATTCTTGACTGAGATATCGGAGGAAAGTTAGTTGATGTCAAAATGCAGTCCTTTTGCATATTTAAAATCTCGAATTTAAAATTGACAGGAATGAAAACAAAGGTCGAAATTTTTTTGCCGTAAGAACAGCTCTCTTCTCAAAGATATTTATCATTTGGAAAAACATAGGAGATCTTCCTCACAAAAATTATTTGCGTGTATGAATCTTTTTTTTAAAAAAATTATTATTAGAGTTTAATTTTTTTTTTTCTATCTAGAAAACATTTCAAGAAGAGAATTCATTTTTTTTTTTGAAGTCTGTGAGTGGAATATCATAAGCTTCAAGAGTCACTATTGAGTAAATTGAAAACTCCTCTTTCTTTTTCACAATGTTTCAAAGGGAGCATTTCGATCAGAGCAAATAGTTCTCAAGAAGGATGTTAAAAGTGGCCAGCACAATCAATCATTACCAGTTAGATACTTTGAGAAGATGGTTACAATTTCACTATTGAGAAACTTTCCACTTTTGCATTAGATGTCCCATTGTAAATATAGTCTCGAGAATTTTTGATGTTCGTTGAAAGTAATTCTTGGAGTTTCTTGGTTGTTGTTTCAGATGTAATGGTCGTGGATGCCCTTCCATTGGCAAATAAGTTCTCCCAAATATGGCCCACATGCGAAAGGGTTTTAAGAGAAGTCTGCATTATTTGTGGGAACATGTTCAAGATCTTGTTTTTCCCAATCACGCAATATCTTGCAAAAAAAGCTGGCTCTTTGATGCTTCTATCTTTTCTTTTGATAAGTAATCTTTCAATCCACCTTATTTTAATCGTATTTTCAATGAGATCAAGGTTAGGAGCATTTAATCCACCTGCTTCTATAGGCATTTCTAAGATTGATCTTTTTAAAAGGCCACAATTTTTGTTCTTATTGATAAACTTCCACATTAATAGTTGGATTTTCTTTTTATATATTAAAGGAATTGATTGAGCATTCAATGTATAATAAATTTTGGATAGAATTAACGATTGTTGATTTAAATTCTGTGCATATTAAAGTGATTTGATTAAAATTATGATCCAAATTCTTGGTTCTTTCTTTCTTTTTCTTCTTCTTTTTTTTTGGAATTGAATTGAAATCGCCCATTTTTTTAATTCAATATTTAACCACAAAAAATAAAATAGGAAATCAGCAAGACAACAAAAAAGTTGATTTCAAAACACGTTTGGAAGATGAAGAATGGAGGATGTATTGTTAGAAGTCTTTAGCCATCTAAGTATTGAAGACATTCATTCTTGTAGTCTCGTATGTAAATCTTGGGATCATCTTTTGAGTTCTGATTCCTCATTTTGGAGAAGATATTATAGAACTATGTTCAAGTACTTTTTTTTTTTTAAAAAAAAAATACAAATTATTTCTTGTTTTCTCATTTTTCTTTTTTTTTTTAAAAAAAAGAATGGAGCCAAAACTTTCTGGTTCTTTTGTTAGAATTCTTGATCTCGATATTGACACAAAACTTATCCAAAATCCTTGGAAAAGAGGTTTTTTTTTTTTTTTTAATTTTTAATTTTTTTTTTTTTTTTTTTTAAAAAAAAAAAAAAAAAAAATGAAACATAACCATGAAATTATAAAAGTCTTTGCAAATAAATTTTTGATGACAACTTTTTCTGTTTGCAAAGTTTTTGGATGTGGAAGACTCAATCCCCTCTCCCCATTTTGGCCTGAGGTTCCTTGTCCAAGGTTTCTTTCTTTAAAAAAAATGTTTTCCTAAAATTAAATTTAAAATTTAAAATAGATGTTTACAAAATGAAACAGCAATTCTTCAATTTAGAAGTATTTATCTCTTTTCTTTTTTTTCTTTTTTCTTTTTTTCTTTTTTCTTTTTTTTTTTTTTTTTTTTTTCTTTTTTTCTTTTTTTCTTTTTTTTTTCTTTCTTTTTTTTCTTTCTCTTTCTAAAACAAATAAAATAAAAAAAAATGATCAAATAGGTGTAGTTGATACAATGATTGGAGCACAAGAATATTCTTTTTTACCTGAAACTGAATGCCATGAAATATTAATATTATATGGACAATTTTATCAAGTGGAACTTAGTATCAAATCTCTTCAATACTATGGGTTCAAGAATTATTCTTTTATCATTGATTTTTTTTTTTCCTCCTAAATAATTAATTTATAATAAATATAGATCAGTCAAAAAATTGTATGAAATCCAACAAATAAGACGAAAGCGACTTCAATCATTAATTTCTGAATTAGAGAAAAAACAAGTTGCTCTTCGTGATGATTCAAAATTGAAATTTTTATTCTTGGAAAGTTAGATTTTTATTTTCCAAATTATTTTATTTATTTTATTATTTTGTTTAGCTTTCAAACAAATCTAAAATTTAGGAGAAAAGGAAGAAGAATGGCCAACACTTTCAGAAACTGTCTCTTTAATTGAAGAAGCAACATATTTAAATAATCATACTTGTTATCGCTTTTTATGGAGTTTATATTCACCTGAAATCACCAAAGAAATGAATGTTTTGTATGAAGAAAATCCTACTTATACAAAGGTGATTTTTTTTTTTTTTTTTCATGTACACATTCGGAACTAATTTTATTTTTTTTTATATCAAGAAACATGCATATGATATTGTTCATGAAAATTGGAGGGAGAGAGTTAAAGGAGATGCTTTAAAAATTCAAAGTTTATCACAAGATAATCAAGAAATTCTTTCGACTCTCCAAAGTATTTATTTATTGATTTATTTATTGAGACAAAATAATGGATTCTATTTAGATTGTTTTCAGGATTCTGTTGCTCTCCCATTAAAAGATCTTGCTAATAAATTTAAAAATCATTTCGGAGGTAGATGGGATTTCAGTTGTCTTGGTCTTGGTGCATTAGAGTATTTTTATTCATTCTTTTTTTTTTTTTTTCATTCGATTTTCTTTTATTTTTTTCTTTTCCTTAAACCTCCTTCTTTTCTTTTTTTTCTACAGCGAGTTTCTTGAAAAAGAAGGGAATGAATACTTCATCTTGGGCACAAATGGAATTGTCTACTCGAAATTAAATCCAGAATCAATGAAAAGATTGGAGTTAGACCTTAGAGTAGGAGAAATAATTCGTCAATATGATTTTCCATATTTAGTTGTAGAAAAGATGTTACCTTCCCTTCAAAATCATCTTATTACTGAAACCGAGTTTATTGAATTATGTCAAAAGAAAAAATCTTATTATCAAGATGCAAAAGAGAGAGTTCATGAATTATTGGAAGGAAAAAAACTTTTATTAAAAGGTAAAGAATTCAACCTTATTCTTTTTTCATTTTTTATTTTATTATTTTTTTTTTTTCTTTTTTTTCTGTGGATTAATAATATAAACTCAAATCAGAATTGTTGGAACTTCATGAAAAGAAGAATGGATTTTCCATTCTACCAGATTCAGATTTTGAAGAAACATTAGAATTTCTTAAGGGCAATTTTCGATGGAAATTATTTCAAGACGAAACAAATCAAGTTGATGATATTAAAACTCCAAATGAAAAGGAAATTGAACAAGAAGAAGAGAATAAAGAAAATGATGAAGAAGCCCAAAAGAATGCTTACTCTTTTTTTATTGAAGATTATACATTGAATGGTTCTTTGATTTTTTTTTTTTTGTTGGTGGGCATTTGATTCTTACATTTTCTTTTTTTTTAAAATTCCTTTGGACAGCTGTACCTTTAGACTTAATTGAAGAAATTGAAACTGAAACAGAAAGCAGTGAATCAGAAGATGATTATTATTGAAAAATTAAATTCACAATAAATAATGAAAATTGCTTTTACAATCTTTTTATTTTTTTCTCCTTCATCCTTCCCCTTTTATTAATTTTTTTCTTCTTTCAAATTAATTGAGAGGTTGATATCCTTCTTTGGGTTCACTATGTTTTCCAGTTACACAAAGTTGGACAAGAATCCCGAGTCCACATAGGACTCCATTACACGCTAACATTGCATACATAACATCATCAAAAGGAAGATGAGGATCCCCAGATAAGATGACTCTGAAAGCATCTGCATATCCAGTTTGAGCAAAGATATCAATTCCATAAAAGACAAGGTAAGATCCAAACATAGAAGTTCCAACAGCAATCAATATTTTAGGAAGAGCAACTGTAATGATTCCACCAATAATTGCAATCAAAATAATGGTTACCCAACGCCAAGCATCACTTTCAATTGAATGTCCTTCACTTGAGGCCCAAGATAAGATCCAAATTGCAAAGAAGAACCCAGCCAAGAATCCAATCAAGAACAAAACACCTTTAAGGAACTTCTTCAGCATGAACACCATTATGACTCCAAAAACTATTCCAAACGCCAAACTTCCAAATACCAAAGCAGCTTCATTTGTAACATCGCAATTGATCAAGATGGCATACATAATCACATAACCCAAGAACACTCCAGCCAATACAACAGTTGCAATAAAGATCTTCAAACCAAGGAAACAAAGAAACAATCCAGCTAGCATGCAAAGACATGCAAAGACTGCTTCTTCCCAAGTGAAATTAGCTACATAAACCATTGTTTACTCCTAAAGAACGAGAAAGAAAGAGAGAAAGTTAGCTTTGTGTTTTGTTTCAAGATCTTGGAGATCTTGAGGACCCAAAAAATTTTTTCTCCAATATTAATGGAATTCTAAGACAATTTTCAATCTTCAATTCAATTCAATTCTATTTCATGAATGATACTTTATTGTATTTTATAATAATTTCAAGAGTTTTAATAATGGTTTTAGAAGCAGATCCTCAATAATTAATCTCTTTTTTAAAAAAATGTTTTTTTAGATCAGTCCCAAAACAAAAACAAAAACAAAAATTTAATTTTCATTCAACAATTAATTGAGAATGATATTATTGTAATCAATGAATGAGTGAATGAATGTTCAAGAATAAGTTCAAGTTCAGATAATTTCATGTTTTTTGATGTTTTTTAAAAGAATTTTGTTTTGTTTGTCATAGAAATAGTTTTGTTTTTTTTTTTAATTAGAAAAATCAACAAACAAAATGAAAAAATAAAAGGACAAGCTGCAAAAAACAAAAATCAAAATAACTTCTTATTATTATAAAGGATAACTTTTATATATTTTACTCTTCAACCATCTTACTTGTTCTATGATTTTATTATTTTATTATTTGTAAATAAGAAATAAGTTGAGGACTACAGTCTGTTTTTTTAAGAAAGAAGAGTCTATTTGTCCTTATCATTGTTATCTAATGAAAAAGGGGGAAGAAAGAAATAAAGAGAAAGCAATCATTGAAATAAGTCCTTGAATTATTGTGATGATTTTTTGGTTATTATGATTATTATGTTTATGTCCAACTTTTTACATTATTTACATTTACATTTTGACAATTCTCTTTAATTTTCTTTTTCCTTTTGATTTTTTTGTTAAGCTTTACTTGAATGTTTCACTTTTGTTGGTGTAATATCAAATCCTCTTCCTGTTATAAATAATTGAACAAGTATTCCTATAACAGCCAAAACTATATTTCCAATTAACATTCCATAAATTGCATTCGTCCAAGTAAATGATTTTGCATGTCCGGTTAAAATTAATTGGAATGCATCTGCATATCCAGTTTGTGCAAAGACATCAATTCCATAAAAGACAAGGTAAGAACCAACCCAAGAGGTTGCAATTGCAAGAAAGAGTTTAGGAAGACAAGCTGTGACAATTCCGATAACAACTCCACAAGCAACAAGAACAATCCAACGCCAAGTACTTGCATCAATACTACCATGTTGAATTTCAACCCAAGATAATATCCAAATTCCTAAGTACCATCCTGCAACAAAACCAATTAAAAATAGAACCAAAGCAACAAGACATTTTAATAATAGAATCATGAACAGTCCGACTAAAATTCCAAACCCAAGACTTCCAAAAATTAAAGCATAATTGTTCGTCACTCCACTACTTCCTAAAATTGAATACATAAGAATATATCCAAGATAAACCCCAACAAAGAAAGCTGTAGCTTGTAATAATCGAATTCCAAAGAAACAAAGTATGAGTCCAATAAGCATACACAGGACAGCAAAGAGTCCTGTTTCCCAAGTCACAACGACAATCATTTTCTTCTTTTTCTTCTTCTTTTTCTTTTTCTTCTTTGAGTCTATTTGTTTTTCAAAAAATGTGATTGATTTTTCTTCTTTTCTTTCTCCTTCTTCTTCTTCTTCTTTCTTTTGAAATGCTAATGTTTAATAAAAGCTAATTATTCGATTGATTTTTAACAAAGTCTTGAAGATGATGAAGACTCTTTCCTTTTTCCTTTTATTTTTATTTTTAAAATTAGTATTGTTATATAACAAAATTAAAAATCCAAAAATAAAATCCCAAACTTTAAAGAATTTGAAATTACAGTGAAAGAGGGACATATTGAGCCCTTGAAGGAGGTCATTTCCATCATCTTGCACTCGCCAAAAAACAATGATATCATCAAAAAAAAATGACCAACAAAAATGGTCCTTTTTTTTTTTTTGAAATGCACTTTTCACGATTAGAACGACGATACTTGGCTAAAGTCAATGAGTTGAGTTCATCATTTTTGAATATATATTTATAAAATCAAATACATCAAGGTCTTATTCTTCAATAGAAATAGAAACGTGATCCTTTGTTAACTTTTTTGAAAGGGTTTTTGAAACAGAGGGAAAAAATGAAGGAAAACGAAGGAAAAAAAAAAAAAATCGAGAAAATTGAAAGTCAAAAACAGAACAAGTGTCTTATAATTTCTTAATTATATTGTTCCCTTTTTGAAAAATTCAAAAAAAAGGAAAGTTTCACAGAATGGACAAGCAACTGTTCAGTGCTTGTGTCTACGACAAATATGAGCAAGTAAAGGAACATCTTTCTCAACCTGATGTTGATATAAATGCTCGTAATGGACATGGGAACTGTACACCTCTTATGTATGCTTGTGAGAATGGACTGACAGAGATTGTGAGGTTGTTATTAAATGACCGAAGAACTGATGTGAATCTGATGGACCCGAATGGAGACACAGCGTTTGCTTTTGCTTGTAGTAATGGACATGTTGAGGTGGTGAGATTGTTGTTGGAGAGTGAGTGTTTGGATGTGAATAAGACAATTGGACATTATGGCAAGACTGCATTGATGATTGCTTGTGAACAAGGAAATTTTAATGGTGAACAGGGAAATGTGGTGGAGTATATTTTGGCAAGTGGGAGAGATGTTAAAGTAAGAATGAGTGATAGGAATAATAAAACTGTTATTGATTATGCGAGGATGAAAGGGAATGGGGATCTTGTTGAAATATTGGAATTGTTTGAAGAGAATCCAAATGCAGCAAGAACAATTTTGAGAGAAAAGTTAAAATTACCAAGTAAATTTTCTTTTTATTTTTCATTTTACTTTATTTTCATTTTTATTTTTTTAAAAAAAAAAAAAATATAAAATTTTAATTTTCTTATTATATTTGAAAAAATAAAGATGAATATACAATTCAAGAAAAGTATGTGATCTTTAGAGAATCAATTAAATTTGGAAAAAATGATGAATCTCTTGTTGCACTCAAAGCTGCTTCCATCATCCTCGGATATGAACCAACTTATTTTTTGCCATTTAAAAAGAATTTAGAAGATGAAATTTATCCATTGCTTATGAAAGGACTTGATCTTGATTCAATTCAAGAAAAAATGACACATTTATTTTTTAATAATTCAAATCTTAGTGAGATTACCCAAATTCCATTTAAAAATTTCATATCAGTAGTACATTTAGATTTGTCAGGAAATAATCTATTTGAGTTTCCACAAAATATTGGTAAACTTTTTTTTTTTTTTTTCTTTCTTCTTTCTTGCTTTTGTCCTTCTTCTCTTCTTTTCTAACCTAAATTAAAATAGGTCAATTATCAAATTTACAACATCTCAATATCTCAAAAAATCAACTCATACTCATGCCTGATGAAATTGGAAATTTAAGAAATCTAACTCACTTCGATTTTTCTTATAATCAAATTCCATTCATTTCAGATAAGATAGGTAATTTCTCTTTCTTTTTCTTTCATTCGTTCTTTTTATTCAATTAAATGACAATTTAAATTTCCAATAGAAAACCTTCAAATGTTGGAAATATTGAGAGGATCAGATAATAAAATAAATAATTTTCCTAAATCTTTGTTCAAATTAAAGAAGCTCAAAGAATTGAACCTTGAAGGTTTTTTCAATTCCTATTTTCTTCTTTTCCTCTTTTTATTATTATTTATTTATACCAACTTATTTAGACAACGAATTGTCAAATCAAGGATCAAATATTTCTAATCTTATCAAATCAAATTCTTCTCTTCAAACTTTATCGTATTTTTTCTCTTTTCTTTTTTCTTTTTCCTTTCTCTTTCAATTTCTATTTTTTTTTTTTTTTTTTTTTTTTTTTTTTTTTTGAAAGATTCTGTGGAAACCCCTTGTCATCCCAAGATGCTGATTTAATTATCCATACACTTATGAACTATGAAAAAAGTAACTTAAATTCTGTCAAGTTCGTTTTTTTTTTTTTTTATTATTATTATTATACTACTTATTTTATTATTATTATTTGATTTTAAAATTCATGACAAAAGAAAGAATGAAAAGAAAAAAGAAGGAAAGAAAAATATGAAATAAAATAAATATTAAATTGAATAGAATCCATAGACTTGGATATCATGACAGAAAAATTCAAATTTCAACTACAAAAGGATTAGAAACACTTCCAATTGAAATTCAATCAAAATCAAGTCAAGAAATTATTAATTACATTTTTGATCTCCTTCAATCAGGAAAACCTGTTTATAGATCAAAGTTAATGGTTGTTGGATTTGAAAGAATTGGGAAAACATCATTATTAGATTGTTTACTTCCACTTCATGAATACCTTTATTATGGAAGTGATAAAAAAACAATGTCTTGGTTTAAATTACAAGGAAGATATTTACATCGATTTGAGAATGACCTTGAAGAAACTCTTCTTGATGAGATAGTATTACATAACAAACAATGGAAATTAACTGAAATTCAAGAGAAAGAAAATGAAAAACATACAAAATATGGATTTGAATTGGTTAGAGATATCAAACCAAGAAGGAAAGTTAGATATTATTGTGAGAGTGAAGAAGAGAGGAGGAGATGGGTGGAGAAATTGATGAGACTCATTGATAATAAATCAACTCATGGAATTGATATTCAAAATCATAAGATTAAAACACATGATATGGACTTTGAGTTGGGACTCTCTGTTTGGGATTTCGCAGGACAACATGAATATTATAATAACCATCATTATTTTTTGTCAACGAGATCATTACTTCTTGTTTGTTGGAAAATAAGTGAAGGCGATAAAGGATTAAAAAGTTTAGAGTTTTGGTTAAAATCTCTCAAATTTCATTTAAAAAAGAATGATTTGGATCAAAATATAAACAAACCTTTGGTTTCAATTTTTATTGTTGGAACACATTTGGACCATCCCTCAGTTCCTCAAGATGAAAAAAGTGTTGAGATGAGAAAAGAGAAGATTGGAATGATATTAAACAAATTAGGAATGAAATATCCAATTGAAATATTTGAAGTGAGTTCAATGAACCTTGAAAACATTGAAAATTTACAAAATAGAATGTGGAAGACAATTTCAAATCACGCTTATATGGGTCAAAAAGTTCCAAGTAGTTATTTAGAAATGGAAGATGAAATTCAAGAAATGAGAAAGGAATTCCAAAAAAATCAAAATAATCACCAAAATTTAATTCCATTAATACCTGTGACTCAATTTTATGAAAATTTAAAGAAAAAGAAGAAACTCTCAAGTTCTTTTAATTTGAGTTTAGTTCAACGAGGACTAAATTTATTGACTATGTGGGGAGAATGTGCATATTATAATGAACCAAAATTATCTGATACTTTAATTTATGAACCTAAATTTTTAACAAAAGGAGTATTAGGACAATTATTTAGGCCAGAGTTTAAAAAGTTTTATGAGTTTGGAATTCTGGAAAATAAAAATTTAAAAGAAATTTGGAAAGACTACTCAGAAGATTTGATTGAACCATTATTTAGGCTTTTGGAGAAGTTTGATGTTTGTTTTGAGATAGGAAATTATGAAAAGGGAGCAAACATTGAGTGGAGAAAAACTAAAGCTCAACCCAATGAGGAATTAATTAATTTTGAAACTGAGAAAAATAAACTCTTTCATGGAAAAAGTATCATTCCAAGATATTTAGGAAAGAAGAGAGAAGATGAAATTAAGGATTATTTTCCAAATGAATGTCCAGCTTGGATGATAGAAAAGTCAAGAATCTTAATATTTGAAGCAATTCCTCAAGAGTTGATAAGTAGAATCCTAATTAAAGTTCATTTAATGAGTCAAGAACATTTAATATGGAGAAATGGGATTTATTTTGATCACGGATCTCAATTAAAGTGTTTATTGATGTGTACAACAGAGAAAAATGAAATGAAGATTACAATTAGAGGAACAAATTTTAATTCAATCAAATCCTTTTTAACTCGATTACTTGAAACGATTAAAGAATCATTAGAGAAATATCAAGGAGTATCATATCAAGAAGGCATTTTATCATCTCAAAATGAAAACTTTATATTAATTGAAGAAATTGAAAAGTATGAAAAGATCTTACCAATTGAAAAAAGAACAAAAGAACAAATTGATTTATTAAATCGCTCATGTATATTCCAATCTGAAAATGAAAAAGGTATTATTTTTTTTAGTTATAGGGATTTTTCTTTTCTTTTTTCTTTTTTTTTCTGAACAATTCTCTCTCATCCAAATTTTATTAGTTTATAATAAATAACAAAAAAAAACACAAAATAACAGAAAAAGAAGGAGAAAATAATGAATGGTGGACTTGGCAAGTGGATGATAAATGGGAAGAAGTTAAATCAGAGTTGACAAAGTTCCGAAGAATTGAAGTGAATCCAAGAGATAATGAGAAATTAGGATATTTATCACAAAAAATGGGATTTTCACTTAATTGTATTAAAAGAGCTATTGCAGTTGATAATATCGAACTTAGAAAAGCATTTTCTATCTATAGGAAAAATACCTTAGCAAAACAAAAAGCAACTCCAGATTTATTCAAAAAAGAGGATTGGAATCTTTGTCCAGATTCACGCCAAAAATTTAAATATTTACAATATTTAGAGAAACTTCAAAATCAATTCAGTTGGAATACTTCTGATGAGGTCTTAATTCTAAATTTTTTTTTTTTTTTTTTTTTTTTTTTTT
>Ga0209960_1004163_pt1 | contig 11371 bp, 12 predicted proteins | sample ThiBiot_500_plan_2_FD_183947 | JGI IMG/M metagenome (GOLD analysis project Ga0209960, IMG submission 183947) | Wastewater bioreactor microbial communities from Cape Town, South Africa - Thiocy_expt_500_plan (SPAdes) | ecosystem: Engineered > Bioreactor > Thiocyanate-remediating >... | reverse complement strand
AAAATGTTCAGACCCGATCAAGCTCCTTTATTACCCAACTGGTATGATTTCACCCATAACAACGTATTATACGTATATTTATAATATTACAGATGGTGGATAATATTTAAATATTTTTTTTTTTCGCAGGCTTTGGATTCCGATCGGTTACCATGGCCGAGCGTCCTCCGTGGTCGTTAGCGGCACACCAATCGTGCGTCCTCATGGCCAATTGAAGCCACCCACAGCCGAAAAGCCCTCCTTCGGCGCCTCCAAGCGCGTGGACTTTGAACTCGAGATGGCGACGCTGGTCGGCCCAGGCAACAAATTGGGTCAGCCCATTCCCATCGCCACCGCTGAGGACCACATATTCGGCGTGGTGCTCATGAACGATTGGAGCGGTACGTTTTTGTTTGTCAATGCAGGCGTGTTTAACCCCGGAAAATTTCGAAGAAAAAAGAAATTAATAATACTTTGCTTTGTTGATCCTCCATATCGAGTTTCTTTTGAAATTCAATTAAGCAAATTATCTCGATTATTGGAATTTCATTTTCACAACTATATTGTAATGCGTATCTCAGTACTAGAAACTGCGGGTAGTTTAGTCGCGGTACTAATAAAATTTGTTCAGCGCGCGATATTCAAGCCTGGGAGTACGTGCCGTTGGGTCCGTTCAACGGTAAAAACTTTGGCACGACGATCTCACCGTGGGTCGTCACATTGGATGCGCTCGAGTGCGTGCGTCTTACCAACGTCGAGCAAGAGCCAAAGCCCCTCGATTACTTGGTGGTAAGTTTGCACCGTGAAATATCATCGGAATATCATGCGTACCATCGATGGTGCTTATTTGAGAGTCTACTAGGACCCACGTCCGTGCCACTTTGACGTGGTGTTAGACGTGTTGGTGCAGACGCCCAACATGACCACGCCACATCTCATCGCCAAATCAAACTTCAAATACTTGCACTGGTCGATCAAACAACAGCTCACACACCACGCCTCGGGTGGGTGCAACTTGCAGCCCGGTGACTTGCTCGGCACTGGCACGATCAGCGGTCCTGACGCCAGTGAATTCGGTTCGTTGTTGGAGTTGAGTTGGAACGCCACCAAACCGATCACTTTACCTACCGGCGAGACGCGCACCTTCTTGGAAGATAATGACACGTTGATCTTGCGCGGTTATGCTCAAGGCCCCGGTTATCGCATTGGGTTCGGAGAGTGTGCGGGTCAAGTCTTGCCTGCTGTCCAGCTCTAAATGAGTGGCTGTAATAAAATTATTTTTTATTATTCTACGCCAGAGTTCAACAAACGGTAACTAAGGTTTTAACGCGATAATCGTTATTCAATTATATGAGTTTGTATATGCACGATTACTTGGCGTATTATAATTATCGCTCGATTTCATTTATCAAACCATTTCTCAAGTTGTTCGCGTTGCTTTGGTCTCCAATTTGTTTTCCTAGATAGCAATGACTGAACGACTCTTATGTTTTTTGTTACCGAACATGCTCGTGGCGTTACATTTGTGTGCTAGCAGACCCAGATTGTCGCTTCCTAGGGGCGTACAATTGATGTGCATTGAGAGGCAGATCTATCTCGTACACAGTTCAATTAAAGAAATTTTAATAAAAAAAAAAAAACAATTGAATTTGGCATTAAATGGTTGAAAGGATATCCATTGTTGCTCCGTAATTAGTTCTAGTAAAGAAGTGAACAGAGTTTGTCCAGACAAAGTCGATCTAGATCCTATCAAAATCAATTTGGTCTTTGCCCGCGTCAAAGCAACATTTAATCGCCTCCACTCCCGCAATAAATTCCCTAACTAAAAAGAAATTAATTTTTTTTAATCATTCGAATCATTTAAAAATCTCCACTTACGTTTTGTTGCGGATTGCTTCGAACCAACGACACGATGATACAATCTTTATCCCGTCCTTGATACTTGTCGACTGTATGAACCTCGAGCTTGGATAAGTTGACGAGACTTAACTGGTGATGGATCGCCTTCAGCTGGGATCGCCAAGGTGATATTACACCAATCTTCTGTTGTTTGATACCACTCCACACCAACGTGTCTGCAATCTAATTAAAATTAATTAAAAGAATTATTATTTTAAACATTAACTGCTAGTCGTGTTAAATAACTGTACCAAAGAGACGAGCGAGGCCTCCACATCATTACGCACTATATTATCTTCGTGTTGTATCTCTGGGGCGGGCACATTATCTGTATTCAAAAATACGACTTTTCTCCTACCAACCAATTGTTATACTAACATATCGCAAGCAACGATGTCTTACCGAGGCTGTAATATCTCTCGTAGCCAATCCTGAACATTATTGGGATTCGGCAGGAATTGCGGCAAATTTAGTCGCGGAATGTGGAGACAGCTCTTGCTCGACTAGTTAGGATGATTTGTAATACAAGTTCATTATATATATATAAAAAAGTACCTGTGCTACTTCAGCTGATCCAACGCGCAACTTTCCATCGTAAATGAGGCGGTTACTAAGCAACATAATATCTGCGTTCATTCGGTACTGGTGATCGAGTTCAACAACGGCTTCGGGGTGCGTTTGACTCAAATAAAAAAATAAACTGACGTCAAGTCCTTCTTGTTTGGCCTCAGGACTTTTCACTAGAGGTGGAAGCTTCATACAACACGTTAATGCGTTGCAAACAAAAAATTTTCCACCCCATGTACGCACTTGATAAGGGTCGCCAACTAGTATGAACGTATTAGCGAAGAATATTGGTCCAAGACTAATGGGAAGTGTAAGTTGCGATGCCTCGTCTAGAATACAATAATCAAATGTTCGCTTTCTGATGAGAGGAGCGGATGAGGCACTCATGCAAGTCAGGGCCACGATGGATTTGTTCCCATAAGTTTCTGCACGTGATTAAAATTTTAAACGACATCTAGGTATTATTCCGCTTACGCTCAATGTCGGCAAAAGTCTTCACATTCTTCTCGTAATTCGGAATGTAAGCGTGAATGTCAGTGTGCACCTGATGTTTTGCACCAACGCGCAGAAAGTCAATGCCGCGCTCTTTCAACTTCAAGCAGATGTTGTCCACTGCCGAGTGCGTGTACGCGGTGACGAGAACAGTTTTTCCAGATTTTATCAACATTTGAATGAGCACAACTATCGCGGTTGTCTTTCCCGTGCCTGGTTTTCCCGATATCAACAAATAGTCACGGGCAGCTAGCGCTTTCCTCGCCGCTTTGCTCTGATCAAAGTTCAAGCCAAAACCATTTTTGGATCCTGCAGTACCACTGTGCTGTGACATGATATTGCTGAGAAATCGTTAAAAAAAAAAACCAACATTAATTAATTAAGGAGTCTGTAGTACTTTATGGAAGCGTCCGTCATTTCATTTTCGAACTGTGGCGGATCTAGATCAACTATCAGCTCCCTCTTCCGTTGTGCATTTCCGTTGATAGCCGTGAACAGTTTCATTAAATTGGTCTACACCACCCATTAAATATATATTCTATCAACTTTAATAACTATATAACTTACCCTTGCGGTCTGAGACGAAACCATTTCTTCTTTATCAATGCGCCATTTCAAATCTTTCAATATCGCTCTGTCCGTGTGCTTCACGACAAGGCTAGACATTCTATTTTACAAATTAGTACAAATTATCCAAGTAGACAGACTTGCAGTTAAAGCTCGTACTTTTTTGAGTTTTTTCTGGTTTGCCCGATGTCATCAATGTCTAACGTTAACCCGCCGAATCTTTGGCTACTTGCAAATTGTTCCACATTGGCTGGTGTCTAAAAAACTGAATAAATTATTTCCTTGAATGGAGCTTGCTCACCTTGACTGGGGCTCGAAGTTCGATTACAATGGTCTTTGAAGTAAGTTCAATAACAGTTCCTTTGTCACTTCCAATCTCTTGTCCTTCCATGGTCAAGAATACGTGGTCACCTTCGTTGATCTGCAAGTCAAATACATTGATAGCATCGCTTTCGTTTTCTTTTCTGAATCGATACGTCCAGTACTCCTCAACCTCCAGTTCCTCCTCTAGCAGCAAACCTGACAAACATCGGCCGTTCTTTTCTCGCGAACTAATATCCATTTGCCAAATTTGCTTATTTAGTCTTGTGAGCTCTTGTTCTTCCAAATATAGTAGTCTTTCAAAACGTGCCAAAAAAGCTAAATGTGACGCCTTTAGATGCTTTGTTTTTTCTGTGAAGAAAGTTCCCATTCCACTCATTTCTTCGGTGGTCCCTTCCAACTAACATTCCATTAATCATTGTTATAATCGCCAACAATAAGTTAATACCTTCCCATAAATAGTACATTTATCCGCAGAAAAACATCTCTTGCAAGTATTTTCTGAACGAAGCATTGGTGGCAATTTGTTCGATACAATGTAAGATACCAGTTCGTTTCGCTTGCGTAGCAGGCCCACGACAGTATCCCGCGCAATGCTAATAGTTTTCATTTCTCTATCTTTCATGGAATAGAGCAGTCCACCTTTGATGTCCGCATCTTCTCAACGGTTTAGAATTGCTTCAAAAAAAAAAACCATATTTCACTACATACTGTATCTATCTGTCATTAATAATCCATATAAAACAACTTGAGCTTCGTGCTGAACTTGTTTGTTGCCTGTCTTCAACTCTAGAGGGACAGTGCATCGTTCTTCGTATCCTTTCTCGTTTTGGATCAAGGCCTCAACAGATAAATCAATGTTGCCTAAAAAAAAAAAAAGAAGTATTAGAAGAGATTAAATCTGCTTGATATTTTTCTAACCTTTCAATCCATACATCAACGAGAGAATATTCTCTTCAATCTCCAGTACTCTACAAATCTGCACCTTATATTTCTTTTGTCTACTTCCAGCGGAAAATGATCCCCCTTTATAATTTTTGGCATCCTCTTTTATGCAATATTTGCTGGCCCATTCTCTTATCGCTGGAATGAATCCCTCAAGGTTTGTCTTTGCCTCACTTTCTTGGCAATCCACAGAGTACCTTAATAACGATTAGAATTCCACATGAGTTGAGACTGTTTATCTTACAGGTTCTCAAGGAACAACAGTATCAAAATTTCAATGTGCTGTTTTAAACTCGCTTCGGAAAAGTCGTTGTTATCAAGTGCTTTTTGAAAAACTTCGTGCATGATTTTTCCAACAATCGTATGCTTTGATTCACCCGAGTTCTTAAAGGGGTCAGTTAAACAAAAAAAAAAATCAAATTACAAAATATATTACTTTGGTCTTGATATCCAGTACGGGTAGACGCTGACACTTGATTGATTCAGAGATCAGTGTGCCAGTGATCAGTTGGTCAGGGTGCAAGATCAAGCAATTTCGTGATGTGTTAATGACATACATCATTGGGTTGTTGGGTTCAGGTTTTCCAACGACATTAATATAATCCCCTGCTTTCAATGGTGTGTCTTCCCATTCATCTTTTAATACAATAGTGTACTCGTCTCCTTTGTCATTCTGAGCATAGAATTTCTGCAATATAATGTTACCAATTGTAAACCGAAGAGAAATTCATACTTTTTCCTTGTAATATTGCATCTTTCCAGGAGGACATATATACAAAATGCGTAGTTTTAAGTATCTATCCTTGATAACTTGTGAATTTTGAGAACCTAATGGACTTTGCAGGGTACTTAAGTTCACACTGTTATCCAAGCTTTGACTTCTACTGGGCTGATTGCTTGCTAAGAGACTATTATTATTCGAACGACTGGACTTGATCAAGGATGATTGCGTGGCAAGATCGGACGCGTCAGAACTTGAATTAGTTGCACTAGTTTTGGTATTTGCAGGAACGGAAGTCAAAGGTAATTGGTTGAATAGTCTATTCTGATTACTGATTCTAGCACTATGGGGAGTCTTTGATGCTGTTAACCTCGTGGGTGATTTGGGTACTGGTCGTTGCGACGGTGAAAAAGACTTAATAGCCTCAGATTGATCGATTTGAGGTACCCGAATCGTGTTAGTCATCATAATTAATGACTGTGTTGTAGGTATATTGGAGATGTTAACAAGTAAGTCAACTGGTTTTTCGGCAGGTACTGGCTCTATGTTTAAAGGTGCTGCAGTTTTTGGCGTAGGTTCTGATGGTTTTGCAACCTGTTGTGATTGGCTCTACGTTCGTAATTAATAACAATGTGTTTCTCGTATACACGACGTACCAGTAATTCTTGTTCCTCGATCTTTGCCAATATTTCGTCTGTAATCTCGATATCGTCAACTTCATATTGTGATATTTCAGTAGCATCCGACACAGCATCTTTCTTAGAACCGCTGCTTTCTCCCTCATTCAACTGCGTGAGATCCAAGGTCAGCTCACTGATAATAGCAGTTTTTGAAGATCTTTTCTTTTTCTGTCGATTTTTAGGCTCTTTATTGGGCTTGTTCTTGTCCGCGAGCTGAAGAAAGAGCGCTCTTTGAGGTGCATCAGATTCTTCATCGTCATAAACGCTACAATTGTTAGTACGCCAATTATTATGATACTCGATGCATACTCAAAGAATGAGGTCAAAGAATTTTTGTCTTTCTCGTCTCCTTTAACTTCCTGTGCGTTAAAGTTCCACTCAACTACTGCCTCCTCTAATACACAACAAGGACGTAAATAAGATTACAAATTCCTTAATTTCAATGTTTCATTACCTTCATGCTCTTCGAACGATCGCTCTGAACCAGCAGACACCCGCGATGGTGAACGAGAACTTTTTTTAGAGGAAAACTTCAAATTAGCTCTACGCGTCGGAGGTGTTGCTTTATCTGACAAGTAGTCGTCACTCTTTTGTTGCATTTGGCGCTTATTTTTTGGTTCGTTGCCTACTTCGGGTTTGTTTTCTTCAAGGGCATCAACTTTTATTTTCGTTTTTATTTTGCTATTGTTCTTGTTCGGCGACTTCTTTTTATACGTTTTGCTACTACTTTGATGCACCGACGACTTCTTGATATCTACCTTGAAGGAGGTTTCTTTCACTTTGTTATCTTGCATGCGCACGTCGGGATCTTTTGTTGATAATTTGATCTTCTTTGGGGCTGGTTCCGCCGATTTACCCGATTTGTTTTCAGAACTGGCCTTTCGCTTCTTTACGGTGGAAGCTTGCGTCACCTCGAAATCATTCTGTAAAAAATAATTATTAATTATTTCGGTGCTGTAAATCACAAAATGATCGTGGCTGAAGAGTGTACACGCTAATAATAATAATAATTTTTAATTTAAATCACGTCATCATGCCTCGTCATCAGCCATTGCATCTGGTCGATTCGTCGAGCATGCAAACAAATACTCGTTCAGAATTTAGGAAAGAATATCCTCTAAAGAGTTTTGTGCAATTATCAACGGTGCAGTTGATTCTTGTAGCTTTGTGGGTGACAAAAACGAAAAAAATTGTTCTCCGCTTATCCTCCCTTTGAATTTCTTAGAAAGACAAACACTCTAGATTTGATATAAATGACCAATAACACAATATGACAGAAACAAAGTACGTGCACTCGATCGTAGAGAAAAATAAATTATTAGAACTGTCATCTAAAATTATTTTACTTTTGTAATTTATTTGCTAATATCAAAATAGTAAAACAACTAAAGCATTAATTTTCCCTTTTTTTTTTTTTGGTAGCCAAGAAAAAATATTGGACGAATTGCAACAACAAATTGGGGTAGATGCAGAAGATATTGACGACGTTGACTTAGACTCCATAGATATCAATAAATATAAATTAGATGAAGACGAAGAACAGGAAAAAGATTCGGAGCAGATTGTAGAAGACCAGAAAACTGCTGACGAAATTCCTTCGATAGACAACAACATTGTGTCAAATAATACACCCATTGAGCGGCAATTAGACATCGCTCAAGTTCAAAATCAATCCGATACTATTAGTTCTCGATCTTCTTCCTCATCTTCGATCTCATCAACTCAACACAATAATGGGTCATTAAACACAACCGCTATTTCAAATAGTGTCAATTTGGGAGAAAAATTCAATCAAAATGTGTATACAAATACGGGAAACTGGTCAATTAATGTAGCCAGGACAGTGCGACACCTCCACGACAATTTGCACGAGGCCTCGAACACTACATTAGAGTATGTTAAGGCTTACAAACTCGCGACCGAACAAATTCACGATACTATAAATCAAAACGTTGTTTCCGTACAGCAGCTTGTAACAAAAGCCCAGCAATTAAACGAAGAGTTGCGTGGAATTGAAATGATGCACCAGCAAGTGAAAGAAACCAAAAAATTGCTTGGGTTTTTAGAAGACGCTGTAAATAATCTCACAAAAGTTCCTCGCAAATAAATTTAAATTGCGTTTATGTACAAGTATTGTTCAAGTACTTTATTTCTACCAGGTGGGGAGTTTTTTTTTTAGATTGGCGAGGCCAAGCGGTTCTTGAGCTGATAAAAACCGCGTTAGTAATCGTTAATACGTACTCATTTACTAGAACATGTGCGTACCATTTTCATCTCCTCTTCGAGTTCCAAAATGCGAGCCTCACGAGACTCTACAATCAACTCAACCTTGGAGACTTCTTGCTTAGAAGCACGGAGCTGACGATCCAACTCTTCAGCTTGGTGCTCGGTCTTGTTCTTAACAGCGCGAGCTTCGGCTAACAATTGTTCCATTTCGATAACTTTGCTTTCGGCTGTTTGGTAGCGTAACTTGGCGGAAGTAAGTTCGCTCTGTCCAGCAAGTCAATAAATGCCGCGGCTCGTAATAACTCAATCGACGTCATACCATTAACTGACTAGTCTGAGACTCAACAGAGCTAAATTTGGCGTTGGCTGAGCCGTGGGTTTCTTCGAGGACGTTAACGCGAGCGTTGGCTTCAATAAGTTTATTCTAATTGCACAGTAAAATTAACCCAGCGAGCATAATAAAAATCAATTCTATTTACCTTGGTGGACAAGAGATCATTCTCAAGGGATTGATGAGCGGCTGTAGCATCACGTTTCTCGGTCTCTAACACTTCAATTCTCTCCTCCAAGTTCTTCGCTCTCAACTTTAGCGCGTCAACTTCGATTCTACAACGATGGTTAGCTTCAAGATTGAAAATAAATTGCCTTTTACCTGTATTGTTCAGCGCGTTGATTAGCAAGGGCATACTGAGAGTTCAGTTCTTCACTTCGGAGCTCAGATTGACCCACCCCCTTCTTCTCTGCCTCCGCGACGGCTTTGACTTGAGCCAGAAGGTTTTCGGTCTATTTAAAAATTGTTATTCGCTGAACTTCTTTCTAATTAGTAGTATTCTTACAGCTTGCAATGACTTTTCAAGTTGACTGATGCGCTCATCACGTTCCTGTAATTACTATTTAGAATAATCTGCTAGATTCATCTGGGTTGTCTTACCAAGAGCATTCCTTCAAGTTTGCTCTTCTCATTCTTTAAAGAACGAGTTTGTCTGTCGTAATCCTCGACTTGCTGTTGGTTTTGGCCGCCAAGTGCCTTCAAGCCAGCAACATCCTGCTCTAGTTGCTCTGCTCGTTTCTCAGCTTGCTGGGCTTTCAATTTCCAGCCAGCTACATCTTGTTGCAAGTGAGTGGTTTGAGATTCGACATTGCTGTACTTGGCTTTGCTTTCACCAGTGGACTCTTCGAGCACAGAAATACGATGGTTGGCCTCACTGAGCTTGTTCTTATTTCCAAGCAAATCGGCCTCAACTCCGCGCAACTTGACCTCTAGTTCTCTGGCACGCTCTTCTGCCTGCTCGGCACGGGACTCGACAATTTTGACACGCTCTTTGTTGGCCTCACCCTCAATTCTGTACTTCTCGGCCAACTGACCAACAGAATGAACCTGGGCTTGAAGTTCTACGCGTCTAACTTCGTCACCACCAAGACCCTTTTTGCTTTCCTCGATAACCGCGCGTGATTGCATCAATTGCTTCTCGAGTTCCAAAAGTTGCTTGGAAGCTGCGGCAGCATGATCTCCCTTTTCGATAGCCAAAGCCTCAGCATGTTTCAATTGCTCTTTCAAGTGTTGAATGTCGCGTTTGTAGGCTTCTTCTTTCGTCCCAACGGCAACTTCGTCCTTACGGCTGTTGCTCTTTTCTTCGGCCAAAGTTTGAAGTCGCTCTTCTGCAGCTTTAGCACGGCCTCTCAATGCATTAGCCTCTCCTTCTGCTCGAGTTAGCTGAGCTTCAAGTTCGCGTACCCTCAACGAAGTGCCTTCGGTGCTGTCTACAGTCTTATTCAATTCAGACCTGGATGAATTTTAGTGTCAATGTTATTTCTATTTACCAATAGTCAACTCACTTTGCTTGGCTCAATTTCCTGTTTAATTCTTCTCCTTCTTTTTGAGCAGCAATCACTTCAGCTTGCGACTTTTTGTATTTTTCTTCTATTTCCTCGAGCTTCAGATTTAATTCCTTGACTTTACCCTCGACTGCAGTCAACCTTTGCAAGAAAAAAAAAAAAAAAAAAAACGGTATTGTTAGATTTTATGTTATAAATACCGAATAAACGTACTTGGTTTGCAGCTCGCTGTTCTTGGATTCCACTTGGACTACTTTGGCTGCTGCTTGATCAGCGCGGTCAGATTGAATTTGTACTTGTTGTTTCATCGTGGATAACTACTCAATATTATCTATACTGCAAACGTACATATATAGCAGTACTGCCGAAACTTACTTGACGCTCCAAATTGGCCACTTGAGAGTTAGTATTGTCCCTTTGGACAATTGCTTGTTTTGTTTTTTCAATTTCTTTCTCAACATTAGAATTGGCAGCATTTAGGTCGGACTTTGAAAAAAAAGTAAGTTGGTGAATTTTGGTGGAAAATAGCGGATATAGATCAAAAAAATCTTCCGAAACATTGCCTGATTTGAAATAAGGGCTCTATTTAATTTTTTAAAATTTATTACTAAAGTATCATATACTAAAAAAAAAAAAAAAAAAAAAACCACTGTTTGCAAACAAGATAAAAATATCTTATGTACGAGATTCACAAAATAAAATTTACTTCAACAAAAAAATTTTAATTACCTTTAATTTGCGTGATGTTCGCTCAGCTTCTTCGATTTTGCCATTCAGAGGGGCTATTTGGGCTTTTAAACCTGAAATCTGGTTTTCCAAGTTGGTGACGGACCCTTCGGCTGCTTTAGCACGTCTTTCCGCAGACAAAGTTCTGTTTTCGAGTTCGTCGAAGGATTGTTGCTTCTTTTTCAATTGAGTTTGAAGATCTTCAACTTTGGCTTCCGTGGATGCCAATGTTTGGCGAGTGGCACGAAGGGATCTTTCTGCCTCTTCAGCGCGAGCCTCGATTACTGCAATCGCGTTCTTATAGTCGCTCATTTGTTGTTGTTTAGATGCCGAAAGTAAAATAGTTTGTTGACCCCTTTTTGATTTTTGTTTTTTTTGACACCGCACAGCAAAATAAATTTACTTAAAACTG
>Ga0209960_1004162_pt1 | contig 11372 bp, 9 predicted proteins | sample ThiBiot_500_plan_2_FD_183947 | JGI IMG/M metagenome (GOLD analysis project Ga0209960, IMG submission 183947) | Wastewater bioreactor microbial communities from Cape Town, South Africa - Thiocy_expt_500_plan (SPAdes) | ecosystem: Engineered > Bioreactor > Thiocyanate-remediating >... | reverse complement strand
AAATTTCATTCTTTAGAATAACCCACATTATCCAATAAAAACCTCTCAAATTTTCCTTGTGGTTCCAATCAAATCCCTGACAGCCACCAAATCAAAAGTGGAAAAAAAAAAAAAAATGTGGATAATCTCCGAAAAAAAAAAAATCTCGCCATTTTTTTTTTGTTTGAAAATTTTGTGTTGTTTTTGAAATGATGGGAAGAGGAATTGTCGGGAAAATAAAAACGCAGGTTAGTTGCTGGAGAAGGAATCGAAGCTTATTAGAACTTATTGATTCCTTATTCCAATCGTTCCTCTCTCTCAATCCCAATCCCATATCAACTCTTTAACTCTTTAACGATCTCCAATTCCAAACCAACACTCAATTCAACTGAATAATGATAACCTAAGATCTTTTTTAAAGGAACAAATTGATATGAATATCTTTTGTTTTAGTTTTTTAATTGTTGACAAAGATTGATTTGAATGAATTGGAATGAATGTGAATGAATGCATGGAATAGTTTTGATCTTTGATCTCTCTGATCTTGACTTTAGCTTTTATTGTTTCTTTTATCATTTCATTGAATTTTTCAATTGTTGTATTTCTTGTTTGTGTTTTTGAACAGTTTGAACAGTTTTGAACAATTTTTTTTGTTTGTTTGGAGAATTACTAAATAATTGAAAATAATAAATAATAGAACTTTGAGGAAAATGAGTCGAGGTTCAAGTGCTGGTTATGATCGTCATATTACAATTTTTTCACCTGAAGGAAGGTTGTATCAAGTTGGTATGTTTTTTCATTTTTTATAAAAAAAAACAAAACAAAACAGAACACTAACAAATTTTGTTTAAAACAAAAATAAAATAACAGAATATGCATTTAAAGCAATTAATTCAAGTGGTTTAACTTCAATTGGAGTTAGAGGTGCTGATTCAGCAGTCGTTGCAATTCAAAAGAAAGTCCCTGTAAGTCATTTTCATTCTTTTTACTCATTCAATTCAGGATTTTATCTAACTAAAAATCATAATAAAAAAAAGGATAAGTTATTAGATCCCTCTACTGTAACAAATATTTTTCAATTGAGTAAATCAGTTGGTTGTGTTATGACTGGAATGACTGGTTTTTTCTTTTTATATCCTTCTCCAATTTCTCTCTTCTTGTTTTCTAAATTCTAAATTATATAGCTGATGCAAGAGCTCAAGTTGCTCGTGCACAACAAGAAGCAGCACAATTTAAATATAAATTTGGTTATGAAATGCCTGTAGATCAATTAGCAAAGAGAATCGCAAATCTTAATCAAGTAATTTTTTTCCTTTTTCTTCTTTTTTCAAGATCTCTTATTTTTTCTTTTGATTTACTGAAGAAAATTTTGAACCAATTAAATGAAATTTAAATTTAAATTTTAAGGTCTATACACAACAAGCTGCAATGAGACCACTTGGAATTTGTAATTTTTTTTCCTTACCTTTCAAAATTTGAAAATTTGACTTTTTTTCTTTTTTGAACTTTTTTCTAATTACCTTTTATTTTATTTTTGAAAAAAAAAAAAGCAATGACATTAATTGGATGGGATAACGAAAGAGGATATCAACTTTATAAATGTGATCCAGCAGGATATTTTATTGGATATAAAGTGACAATTCTTTATTCAATTTAAATTTAAATTTCATTGAATATTTTGAAGGAAATATATTAAAATAAATGATCAATCTATAGGCAACATCTGCAGGACCTAAGAGTCAAGAAGCAATTAATTCATTAGAGAAAAAATTCAAAAAAGATCCTGAACTAACATATGAAGAAACCGTCCAAGTTTGCTTTTTTCAATTTTTTTCAACTTTTACTATTTTCTGCTCTTTTATTTATGCTAAAATACTTTTTTTTTTAGTTGGCTGTTACTACCCTTCAAAATGTTTTAGCTCTTGATTTTAAACCAAATGAAATTGAAATTGGAGTCTTATCAAAAGATAACCCAGTATTTAGAAAATTGACTACTGCTGAAATTGAACATATTTTAACTCAAATCTCTGAAAAAGATTAATTAATATCTATTTTACTTTAAAAATAAAAAATAATCATAATAAAAAGATTCTTTCATTTTCATATGGTTTTTTGTGTTCAAGAAATTGCATCACCAAAAAAAAAAAAAACACAATCATGCAAAAATTTCAAAAAAAAGAAAATTAATTTTGTTGTTTCTCGCTTTCCTTTCTCATTTATCTCAACTCCTTTGAAAACCTTTTTAGAATAGCTTCTTTTGTTTTTCTTCATCAAACAAAAAAATAAAAAATAAACAATTGATTTCATTTTATTTTTTATTCTTTATTTTATTCTTTTTATTCTAATTATTAATTTTTTTTCTTATTCATTGTTTTTTTCTTTTTTCTTGAGATGGCAAAGCTCAACAAACTTTCTCTCAAGAATTATAGAGATTTAAAGAGATTGAAATTTCCTCTTGAGCATCCAAGTTTATTGATACTTGGTGCAAATGGATCTGGAAAAACACAGCTCCTCCACTCATTACTCCTTTATTTCAGGGCATACAACATCCACTGCGTTCATGATCAAAATGTTCGAAGAACTCCAAGTGGTGACCTTCATCAAACTCTAACTCTCCATCCAAAATACAACCACTATTACCTAAATTTTAGAAGAAAAAAAAATTAGAATAAAACATAAAATAATCAAGGAAATAATAAATAACAAAGATATAAAAGAAGGGAAAAAAAAAAAACCTTGTTTTTGCCAATATCTTTGTTCTTTTGACTTTAAAAAGTTGCAACTAATCCATAGTAGAAAAAATAATGAAAATCTAATCAATCAATCCTCTAATAACTAATCATCATGCATTGGCAATTCTTTTCCCCAAAGGAAGCTCTTATACCAAAGGAACAAAAGAGTTGAAGCTCAACAAAAAAGATGGAAATACTTTAATGACTTCTGGCATAAAAGAAAAAAATACTGGACGTCTATTTTTTAAAATTTTTTTAGAAAAACAAAAGTAGAAAGGAAAAGAAAAAGAAAATAGATAAAAACAGATAATAAAACAAATAAAACAAATCAAACAAATAATCAAACAAAAGATTTCAAAGAAGAATTAGAAAAAAAAAAAAAAAACCTTATTTTTTTTTTGCCAAAATTCAAAGAAAGAAGAGCAATGAAACTCGATGCACTCGAAAAAAGCTACTCATCAGAGATGCAAACTATAAAGATGGTCCTAACGCTTGAAGATTATCCAACAAATTGATTCATCAGAGGTAAAAATTGAAAATCTCATCAACATCCAAAGCTAAATTGTCACTGCATAGTCACTATTTGCCAAAGAAAACTCCCCATTTTTTTTTTTTTTTTTTTTTTTCAATAAAAAAGTGCCTGAAATCACGTGAAATGAAAGGTTTTCCTCTCCCCTTTATTTGAGCCATGAAACGCTCATTAATGAAACCAATAACTCAATAATGAGAACGATGATACCTTCTATAACTTTGATAGATTTCAAATTTTGTTTTATGTGATGTTCTTTTTTTTTTTGTTTTTTTTTTGTATTGAAAGTTGCTTATTTTCTGCCATTTTTTTGGTGTAATTTTTTGGTTCCGAATTTTTTTTTTTGCAAAATTCTCTTTTTTTTGTTATAAAAGTCAAAGGAAATATGTATTAATGTTAAATTCAATTTTGTAATATTTTTGGAATCAGAGTAAATGAATCAAATCAATAGAATGAGCGAAAAATTCTGAGTTATTACATTTTAACTGGAAAAAAGTTTGAATATTTGGGATATTAATTATTTTTTATTTGAAAATTATTAGATTCACCTCCATACTTTTCTGAAGATTCAGTAGTTGATGAGCTCTCCATGGGGCTCTCTTCGCCATATTCTAGCTCTCCTGATATCTTTGACCCTTTTCCTTTCCCTTTTGCTGGTGTTCCACTTGGGTTCAATCAATCAATTCCTAATCCATTCGTGTAAATTTTCAGATTTTCTATTCTGTATTTTCTTTCTTTTAACAAATTGATTTCTTTATAGATTTAATCCTGAAGCATATCAACCTAATGGATATATTGATGTTCCTCGTTTTCAACATAAGACTGAAAAAGAAGAGGAGGTAGAAGTAGAAGAGATAAAAGGAAAAGACAAAAAGTATTTTCTTTGTTTTTATTTTGTATTTTTCTTTCTGAAGAATCATTTTTTCTCAATGATCTCAAATAAATAATTTAGAACACAAAGACAAATATCACATACAATCAGTGAAAAGAAAAGGCAACAAACAATTAATCAATATATTGACGAATTGAAAAAAATTATACCAACCTGCGGCGACGCAAAAATAACCAAAGTTTTTTTCTTTCTTTCTTTTCTTTTTTTTCTTCTTTTTTTTATTAAATATCTATTAATATCTTAGGTTACTATTCTACAAAGATGTGTAAATTATGTATTAAAAATGAAACAAACTGTACAAGAATTAAAAGATCAAAATGAAAAGTTAAAATGTAAAGCCTTTTTTTAAAAAAAGAAACTATATCTAACCAATTTTTTTTTTTTTTCTAATAACAAAAATATTTAGTTGGTCTTCAAAAATCTAATCCAGATAATAAGAATCAAAGGAAAATTAGTTTTCTTATTAGTTATGAAAATGATAGTAACCCTCCATTTCGAATTGATTCTGAATTAAGAACAATTGAAGAGTTCAAAGAAATGTTAGAAAGAGTAGCCAATTTTGACCAAACAAAAATGCAAATTACTTACCTTGATCCAGAATTTGATAATGAACAAGTTCAATTAGATAGTCTTGAAAACCTTCCTTCAAAAGCTCGAATCATCATTAGAACACTTCAAAATGATGGTAAATTTTATTTATTTTTTAAATTTTTGGTCTTAAAAAACTAATTCATAATCAATAATAGTTCAAGTTCCTGTAAATAATGATATCCAAGATATTCCACCACTTCATTCTCATTCCCATTTTCCTTCTAGTTCTAGTTCTAATCCTCAATATCAATTACCTTTAAAATCTAACTTAACTATGAATTATTTAAAAGATTCAATTCGGATATTCATGGTAATTACTTTTTTTCCCTCCTTTCCTTTCCTTCTTTTATAATTGTGATCCTCATTCATTATTTTTTTTTCCAAAAAAAATATAGTTTGCTGGTCTTTGTTTTGGACTCTATGGAAATTATTCTTTAGGAACTTCAACTTCCTTTCGCACACTCAATTTCTTTTCTCAATCTGATTTTCAAATGGATCAACCATTGACAGCTCTTTATCATCACATGGCCGCTTTATCAAAATTCTTTTTTTGCTTCACAGTTTTTAGATTTCTTTGGCATTTTAGATCATCTTTACCTGAGATTGACTTAAAGTTTCTTTCTTTCTTTTTCTTTTTTTTTTCTTTTCTTTTTTTTTTTTATCTTTTTTTTTTTTTTTCCAACAAAAGCAAAATTGATATGGAACTTGCGAAGAAGAATCAAGCTATTGGAGATCAATTGACAGCAACTCAGAATCTTCCTGCTGCCAAAGAATATTATTTTGCAGGATTAAGGGCACTAGGTCACAATCCAGATTTTTTTTATTCCTTGACAGCCCTTCAATCATTAAGTTTACTTTTTAATGGATTGGTTCAACACTTACATCGTTATCAATTTGGTAATTTTTTGATTTTTTTCCCCTTTCTTTTTTAATTTCTTTCAAATTTTCTTTCTTTCTTTATTTATTTATTTTTTTTTAAAAAAAAAGGTATTTGGATTGATCAATGGGTTATTAAATTTCAAAAAGAAGAGGATTTTATGAAAGAATTAAGCTATCTCTACTTTCAACTTTTCAAAATTCAATGCTTTCATGAAAAAAAGAGACTGTCATCTGTCACTTCACTTCTCCTTTCTCTCAATTACTCAGAATGTTGTTCTTCACCAAATCCTAATCTGCTATCTGAAATATATGTCTCAATGTCATTCGTATTAAATTCTTTCTTTCCTTGGGGAACAACAATTTTCTTGGGTGTACCTGGAGGGTATTTTTTTTTTCCTTCTTCATTTCCATTTTTTATCTTTTCTCAAAAACAAATCTCTAGATATTATCGTGGTATGGCTCAAACAATTGCAAAGAAACAAGGAAAACACCTCTTGAAAAAAATTAGGTATAAAGATTTGAATTTGAAACTAACTCACTTTTTTCAATACTAAAATTCAAAAAAAATAAACATTCTAGTCAAACTTGGGGAGAACTTGAAGAAAAAGCTCATCCACTTAAACCAATTCCTTATGTATTTTTAGTTATGTTAGCTATTTCTTTTTATGAGTACACAACAGGCCATGAAATAATTTCAGTTTTAATCACCGGACATATTCTCTTTGAATTCTCTTTAATGATCTGCCAATTATTCCTCCCTTCATCTCTGTAACAATTCATCAAACCCAAAAATCAAGTAAAACTATGTATCATTTGAAACAAACTCTATAAATACCATTTATTTTTCATTTCTTTTCATTTTTTTTCTCTTTCAAATTCGATTGATTCGTTCTAGGAAGCCTTTGATTGTTTAGTTGACCAAAGATTTTTTTTTTTTTCGAAGTCCTTTTTTTTTTTTTTTTTTTTTTTTTTTTTTTTTTTATTTTTTTTTTTTTTTTTTTTTTTTTTGTATTTTTTTTTTTTTTTTTTTTTTTGATAGTCTTGTTCTTCAAGTTAATTTCTTTCTTCTTATTCTTTAACCTTGAAGGTTTCAAATCAAACAATCACTCCATCAATCACTTCAACAACTCATCAAAATCGAAAAGCTTCGATTTCTCGATATGACAATTTTTGCTTTTGTTTTTTTTTCTCTATTCCATGATTGGTTGGTCAACCAAAATCAAGTTGCCGATTGGTGGAAAAGTTGAAAATTAAGGAGGAAAAAAAAAAAAAAAAAAAAACATGGCGAAAAAAAGCGATTAGGAAAGGACTTTTGCGCTCCTGATTCCTCATCTTATTGCAATCATTAATTATAACAATTATAACAATAAAACGATAATTCATCAACCTTTGATTCTGTAATTTTTGAATTTTGATTCTCAATACTGATTCCTTGATTCAGTTTGATTCTTTGAAGCTTTCCTTGATTCAGTTTGATTCTTTGAAGCTTTCCTTTTATTTTATTTGCTTTTGAATTAAGGAAAAAAAAAAGTCAAAAGGACTTGATTTTTCTTTTAATTGTTTCTTTAATTCTTGCTTTTACATTGATTTTACATTGATTTTTATTATGTGATTCTTGGTTTTGAATATTTTCTTTAATGTATTCAATCAATGTTTCAATTTCAATTTTGCTTTTTCTTATTTTATTTTTGGTCAAAAAACAAAATAATGAAATAAAATAATAATAATAAATAGGAAAGTCAAAAGGTTGATCCTTCTGTCTGTTCTTTCAACGCATAAAGTATTATTAGATTGCTTCTATCAAGTAATTGATTTCTTTATTCCTTTTATTCCTTTTCTTTTTGTCAGATTGAATCTTTTTCCAAATAAATTTTGAATTATTTATTTTATAATAGAAAGAAGAATCACAAAAACAATCAGGAAAAATCAAAAGGTTGATCCTTTTGTCTCTCCAGGAATATCTTGTAATTCTATTTTTTGGATAAAAGAAGTGAAAGTAGATTTAAAGTTAGGAAGTTTGAAATAAGAGAGTGGATTGATTTATTTGATTATTAGGAAAGTGTGAAGAATAAAAACCCAAGAAATTATTATTATTTAATTTAATGGATAATTTTAAGAGGGGAATAACATCTCTTAAAACTGGAGGAGCTGCAAAAGTAAAACAAGCTCAACACGCTGCAACTAATTTAAAAAAGAAACTTGGAGGTCAAAGAAATTTTGAAGACGAATATTCTGAAATATTTCAAGAACAAAGAGAAAAAATCTCACAAACAAGTCGACTACTTGAAGAAATAGAAAAAACTGCAAAACAATATGCAGAAATAGGAGAACAATTTGCATCAGTCATTGAAACATTGGGAGATATTTTACTTGAATTATCTGACTTATCAGCTGATACATCTGAGAAAGAGAAAGATCAAAATCAAAGCTTTTTTACCGCTTTGGCTTCACATAGAGCTTGTTTAGCTTCAATATTTCGTGCAAGTATTTCTGAAGTCCAAAAATTATTAGTAGGATATGTTGATCAATTAAATCGTGAAATAAAGGATGTAAAATCGACAAAGAAAAAATGTTATGATGCTTATGATGAGAGGGAATCACAAAGAGTGAAGGTTTGAAATCATTATTTCTATTCAAAAATTTAGTTTTACTTTTTTTACATTTATTTATTATTTTATTTATTATTTTATTTATTTGGGAAATTAGGTACTTAGAATGTCTCGTGAAAAAAATATGGATGTTGATCTTTGGCTTGAAGCTCAACAAGTTTATAGATCATCAGCAACAAAATTTTCTCAACTTGAAAGGGAAACTGTGGAAAAAATGCAAAATTTTGATGAGCATAAGGTTTTTCTTTTCTTTTCATTTCTTTTCTTTTCTTTTTCCTGTCAAACAAACTTAATTTGACTTTTTTTCCAAAAAAAAAAGGATCTTTGTGTTTTAGAGGCAATGGATTATTTAAACAAAATGGAAAAAAATATGTTTCAGAATGCTTATGAATTATCGATACAAGTTGGAGACAAAAAAAATGAGGAGTTTAATTCTGTTTGATTTTATTCTTTCTTTCTTTCTTTCTTTCTTTCTTTCTTTCTTTCTTTCTTTCTTTCTTTCTTTCTTTCTTTTTCTTTCTTTCATTCATTCTATTCTAATTTTTTTTAAAAAAAAATTTTTTTTTTTTCCTTCTTTTTTCAATATTTTTTAAGCTTCAACAAAGACGAGAACAACTCGAAAAACGAAAAGAAGAAAGGAGAGTAGAGTTTGAAAAAATTTCTCATCTTCATCAAATTAGACAAGGGAGTTCCATAACTTCCATCATAGATTTATCAACTTTTGAAGAACCTGCCTTTCCTCCCTTACTCTCTTCTGAAGTTATTATAGTTAAAGCTCCAAAGGTTGTTAACTTAACAAGTGAAGAAGGAACAAATATTGGAGTATTACTTTGTACAAATTATAGAATAATTTTTTCAAGTTATGTAATTGATTCTGAAAACAAGTATTTTACTTTACTTTACTTTATTTCTTTTTTAAATTTTAACATTCCAATTAATATTATTTAGTAAAACATCAAATCTCTTTTTGAAAGATGATCGAGAAAGGGAAACTTTAAATAAATTTGTAATTCCATTATTATCAATAGATCGACTAGAAAAATTAGAAACTGAAAAAAAGTTGTTAGTATTGTGGTGTAAAGATTTTAGGTTTTTCTTTCTTTTCTTCTTTTTTTTCTTTTCTTCTTTTCTTCTTTTCTTCTTTTCTTTTCTTTTCTTTTCTTTTTTGTCCTTTCTTAATATTAATTTTTTTCTTCTTGTCTTTAGAACTTATACATTTTCATTGAAACATTCAGAACAAAGTATTGATGGAATATTTCAAACTTTATTTTTGGCTTTTATGGATGATTATTTTGCTTTAAAATGTAATCCTTCCAAACATGTACTTCCTTCAGAAATTGAAGGATGGAAGATGTATGATGCAAAACATGAATATGAACGTCAAGGAATTTCTCTCTCTGGTAAATGGAGACTTACAAGTGCAAATGCAAATTATGAAATGAGTACCTCTTATCCAAATATCTTGGCCATCCCAAAAACCGTATCAGATGAAGAGTTTATAAAATCGAGTGAATTTAGGTCAAAGGGTAGAGCATGTGTAGTGAGCTGGATTTCAGAAGGAGGTTTAGGACCTGTAATTATTCGAAGTTCTCAACCATTAAAAGGAATCCCTGGACTTTATGGATCTTCTTCACTATCAGGTTCAGCTGATCAAAATCTTCTTCGTCACTATGCGTTCGCAACTAATAATGAGGGAGTTTATATTTGTGATGCTAGGCCAAAAGTTAATGCAATTGGAAATGCTGCTATTGGAGGAGGTTATGAGGATCCAGATTCTTATCCTAATTGTCCTTTAGAATTTCTTGGAATTGAAAATATTCATGCTGTTAGAGCTGCATTTGCAAAATTGAGAGGAGCACTTGAAGTATCAACAAACTCCTCTCATGTAAGTCCCTCAACTTCATCTACATCTGGAATTAATGAGATTGAAAAAACTAAACTTAAGGAATCAGTTGTTTTAGTTTCTTTTGATAAACCAAAGAATTTAGAGGCGACCCTAGGGGAAACCAAAGGAGGAAGTTCTTGGAATAAAATTAATATGACTATTTTAAATGGAGCAATACGAATAACGAATATCATTCGTGAATCTCAAAGTTCTGTTCTTGTTCATTGTTCTGATGGATGGGATAGAACTGCTCAATTAACTTCATTATCAATGCTTATTCTTGATCCTTATTATAGAACTATTCCTGGATTTATTGTATTAATTGAAAAGGAATGGATTTCTTTTGGTCATCAATTTGCAAGGAGATGTGGTCATGGAGAAGATAGAATGAATTTTACTGATTCTCAAAGAGCACCAATATTTCTTCAATGGATTGAATGTGTTTGGCAAATTTTAGTTAAATATCCAACACATTTTGCTTTTACTGAAGAATTATTAGAGGTTTTTTTTTTTTTTTTTTTTTTTTTTTTTTTTTTTTTTTTTTTTTTTTTTTTTTTTTTTTTTTTTTTTTTTTTTTTTTTTTTTTTTTTTTTTTTTTTTTTTTTTCAGTTATTATTTTTTTTCTTTTTCTTTTTCTTTTTTTTTTTCTATTTTATAGTTTCATCTCTTAATTGTATTTTTATTTAGTACCTCATTCATCATGTTCATTCTTGTCGATTTGGTACATTTTTATGCGATAGTGAAAAAGAGAAAAGAGAAAAAAGAATGAGAGAGAAAACGATTTCCATTTGGTCTATAATTAATTTTCACCAAGAATCATTTTCAAACAAAAGTTACAAACAAAAAGAATTGAAAAATATTCCTCCTTTTGAAGATCTCAAAGTTTGGGAAATGTATAAAAGACTTGGATCTTGGTCATATGAAATGTTTGATATTTAATTTTGTGAAAAGAAATTTAGTTTCAACTTTCTTTTTTTTTTTTCTCATTGTAAAAGTAAAATAAATACATAAATACATATAATTTCATATTTTATTTTCCATCTTTATCAATTAAATTACTTTGTTTTGCTACTAGGTTATCTTTGTCAAAGTATTCTTTGTTTTTGATTTTCTTGGCTTCGTTTTTAAATAATTTCAACATATCATTTTTAGAACGAGGTTTGTCATTGGGTTTAATATTTTGAATCTGTTTCTTCCAATGGTCTGAAGATGAGATCTCTGAACTTTTGACCAAAAAATATACATAAGTTCTGAAAAAAAAAAAAAAAAAAAAAAA
>Ga0209960_1004159_pt1:0-10000 | contig 11379 bp, 9 predicted proteins | sample ThiBiot_500_plan_2_FD_183947 | JGI IMG/M metagenome (GOLD analysis project Ga0209960, IMG submission 183947) | Wastewater bioreactor microbial communities from Cape Town, South Africa - Thiocy_expt_500_plan (SPAdes) | ecosystem: Engineered > Bioreactor > Thiocyanate-remediating >... | reverse complement strand
CTCTAGGATCATCTAATAGTAACTTGACAATTTCAAGGTGACCTTTTTCAGAGGCTAAAATGAGAGCAGTTTGATTTTGAACAACTTGATTGATTTCTATTCGAGGATCATTTAATAAGAACTTTACAATTTCAACTTGTCCTCGTTGACAAGCGATTAAAAAAGGAGTTGATTGATCACCAGCTTGTTGATTTATGACATGAACATTTCTTGGATCATTGAGTAATAATTGAGCAACTTCAATTTGTCCAAATTGACAGGCAATATAAAATGGGGTTACTCCTTCGTTATTTGGCTTTGCAATGTCAACTCTCTGATGATTGAGTAATAATTTTACAACTTCAATATGTCCTCTAAAGCTAGCTATTAAAAGGGGAGTTACAAAATCATCTACCGTTCTATTTACATCCACTCGATCATCATTTAAAAAAAGTTGAACTAGTTCTAAATTTCCTTTCTGACATGCAAGAAAAAATGGAGTCCCACCAAACTCTCTTTCTTTATTGACATCAATTTTCTCATTTTTTAGTAATTCTTTCACAAGTTTGACATCTCCATTTTGAGAAGCAATCCATAATGGTGTTGCGCCAGTTTCAATGTGCGTTTGATTTATATCAATTCTCTCATCATTTAATAATAGTTTCACAATCTTAGCGTGACCTTTTATACATGCAATACAAAGTGGTCTTGATTTATAGGCTCTTCCATCATTAAGATCAATCCTTTTATTTTGTAAGAGTAACTTGACAACTTTAACTTTTCCAGTTAAACAAGCGAAATCAAATGGTGTCATTTCATATCTTGATTTATTGAAATCCATTTTCTCAACTTGAAGAAGCATTGAAATAATATCAAGATGTTCATTTTGACAAGCAATAAAAAAAGGTGTTGTACCATCATGTGATGTTAGAGTGGGATCAATTATTTCATCATTTAATAACATTTTCACAACCTCCACATGTCCATTTTGACAAGCAATAAAAAGGGCAGTTACACCATCATTGTCAACTTTGTTTATATTAACTCTATTACTATTTAATAATAACTTTACAACTTCTAAATGTCCATTTCCACAAGCAACAAAGAGAGGAGTAGCACCAGTATTTCTTCCCTTATCAGCTTCAACTCTTTCATCATTTAATAATAATTTTACAATTTCGGTATGTCCTTTTTGACAAGCAATAAAAAGTGGTGTTGCACCCTCCTTTGTTATCTCATTAACATTGATTCTCTCATCCTTGAGTAATAACTTTACAATTTCAATTTGATTCCATTCACAAGCCAAATAAAATGCTGTCCTATCATCAGATTGTAACTTTTGATTAACTTGAATTCTATTATCTTGAAGGAGAACTTTAATAACTCCAATATGACCTTCTTGACAAGCAAGTGAAAAGGGTGTCATTCCATCAGTAGTTGTTTTATAAACATCAACTCGTTGATTCTTTAAAAATAATTTGACAATATCTTCATGTCCTTCTTGACATGCAACAAGAAATGGTGTTAAACTATTCTCTCTAATACCTTGATTTGGATCAATAAAATCATAGTTGAATAATAATTCCACAATTTCATGATATCCACGGTATGAACTTAAGAAGAGAAGTGTCCAACATATCATATCTGTATTATTTTCCTTTTTTGCAATTTCTATTAATTGAATGATTTCTGAAGGACTTGGTGGTCGACTTGGTTTCATTAAATTAAAACAGTTTGAATCAAAATCTGATTCTTCCATTTCTGTTGATTTTTTTTCTGTCATTTTTTCTTCCTTCATAGCTCTACTTTTGTTGATTCTAGTTGTTTTTAAAATAATAATAATAAAATGTATATATGATTAAATTTGTCAAATCATAAAAGTTCAATTAAACATCAAACTATATCAAATAATCTAAGGAATCAACAAAAATATCAATCAATCAATTAATCAATTCAATAGGCAATAATGCTATCTTGGTTCTTCATGAAAGCTTTCAGGGTTAGAATAAAATTTAAAAAAATAATTCTCACATAAAGTAAGTAACTAAAATGAATCGAGTTTGATTCTGGTTTACCTTTAATTCAATGTATTGAATCATGAACTTCACAAGACCAGCCTGTTCTTACGGATCCAATTTTTCTACTTTATGATGTCCACCATGTTTTTTCCACCATGTTTTTTTTTTTTCCTCTCCCAAATTTTCAAATGTCTGGAAATTGTCAATTCTCAGAATAAATCTTCAGACTTTTCCCAATTTTTCAGTCTAATTAATTTTTTGTCCACATTTTTTCCATTTTGTTTTCCAGAAGCTCTGAAGTGATTTTCAATTCTCTTGAAAACTAAAAGAATCGACAAAATATCTCTAATTAATGAACCCTGATTTCAATGAAATGAGTGAATGAATTAACAAATAAGAATGGAGTCGAAGCTTTCTTGATTTTCTTCGACTTGGCGAAATCGTTGCTCTAGAATTTTTCAACGAAAAAAAACAAACAAAACATACAACCTATTTTTGTTTCGTTTTTTCTTTTTTGACGTTTTTTTCCCTTTTTTTGACTTTATTCTTCCCATTTTTAGTCAATGATCGAAAAAACAAAAAAGTAAAAAAAAAAAAATCAGAAAAAAAAAAACTTTGAAAGCCGCAACAAAAAATTTTTTAAAAAAAAAGTAAAGCAATTGTTAAAACCTAAGTTATAAGTGATAACTTTTTTAACAAAGTTTTTTAATTCTGATATTCATCTTAAGAATTACTGACTTCATTTTGATTTTGATTTGAAAAAAACTCGTTTCCCAGTGGGAAAATTTTCCTTTGTTCTTTCATTAATTTTTTTGGTTTTTGTTTTTGATTTTTGATCGGAAAAAAAAAAAAAAAAAATCGAGTCATCGATTGTTCCCCTATCAAAAATTTTTTTTCTTTTTAACTTTCTAAATTACAAATACAAGAATAACTCTAACTTCAATGAATCGCAAACATAAATACAATTCATTCAATTCATTCGACTCTCTTTCATATTCTCTCCCATTTTGATTTCTCTTATTGACATATTATTTTTTTTAAAAAAAGCCCTGGTTCAAAAAAACTCAAAAACTGAATTTTTTTTTTTCTTTCTGATTTTTTTATTTTTTTGCAAAATACTTTTTTGTCATAAAAGAAAAATTCTTTCTTTTTGATAAACCTTTCTCTTATAATTTCAATAACTAAGATGTTATTTCACTCTAAATAGTATTAATTTCCAAAAAACTGTTTCTTTTTATTATTTATAAAAGTTCAAATTTTTTTTTTCTTTTGAAATTTTTTATTTTATTTATGAAAATTGTTTATTTATTGTTTACAATATGAAACATAAAGTTCAAATCTATTTTATCCGAACTATGAAGTTATGATAAAGTTTATATTCACAATTCATTTCGAAACTTTTCACAAAACAAAAAGCGAATTCGATTTAAATTTTAATTCAATTGAAGTTTTGTTTCTTCTTAATATTTTTTTATAGTTAATTAATGACAAAAATTGTTTTCATTTTTCGTTTGTTGTTGTTTTTTATGAAACGAAACACTTTGGATTCCAAAGCTTTGAATTAGAATTATTTGAAAGTATTCTTATTGTTCTTCTTCAAAGTTTGTTGAAAAGAAAAAAACCTGTTGTTTGTGGAAATTTTGAAAGGACAGAAAAAGAAATGAAAAAAATCAAAACGGAATCAGGGATTTAACAAAAAAAATCATTCAAAAACTGACTCAAACATTCAAAAATTCAACTGAAAATCAACTCAAATTCAAACTGAAACTCAAATTGTGATAATTATATTCAATTTCAAAAAAAAGTAATTGATTTATTGAAAAGATTTCAAGTTTGAAAAAAAAAAAAGAGGTGAGGGAAATTTGAATGGAAAAACGAAAAGAAGTTTTTCACTTTTATATTTTTCCTTTCCCTATTTTTCCTTCATCTTTTGCTATAAATTCAACATTTAAAATTCACTCATCCAACACATTTTTTTCTCATAATTAAGTACAATTAATTGTTCTAACAACATTTTTAACAAAAATACAAAAAAAAAATTACAATAGAATTACAACAAAACTCAGTTTTCAAATTGGATTAATTAATTTAATTGATTGAACAGTTTGAAATCGATCAAAAAGTTTTTTTAAAAAAGAAACTGCCAAGAAATAAAGGAATTACAAAGGATAACTTAGTTAAAATTAAGTTAATAATATTAATATTAAGGATAGTTAGTTTTTTTAAAGTAAAGCAAATCAATGCGGGAACCATTGGTGGATAAAGACGAATTGAAGGTAGCATTTGTTCAAAATATCCAAAGAGATGTAAGTTTTTTTTTTTTTTTTTCCTTTTGAAATCCAATGTTATATTGTTTTTTTTGAAAAGTCCCAATTAATATTTTACAATTTACAATTTTTGTTTTTTTTTAAAAAAAAGAAGAAAATAGTCCTTTTCCACTTTTTTTTTTTGAAAAAAAATGACTAAAGTCATTTTCATTTTTTTTGGTTCAATGTTTGACTTTTATTCAATTTCTTTTTTCTTTCTGAAAAAAATCAAAAATCAAAAATCTAATTAATTATATAATAATAATAAAAAAGAATGGATTACTGGAAAAGTATCAAAAAGAGAATTTTGAGAAAATTTTAGTAGAGAGATATCAAATTATTTTAGAAGTTATTGAATCTACATCTTCAAAGCTTCGAAAAATGAGATTGATTCCAGCTAAAAGAATGATTCGTAAAGGTATTCATGTTGACTATAAAGAGGCAATTTGGGCTGCAACATTAGGCGTTCCAAAGCTTAAAGGCATGATTCATTTTTTTTCTTTTCTTTTTCTTTTTCTTTTTTCTTTTTTCTTTTTTTTTTTCTTTTTCTTTGATTTTCTGAAATACTAATAACAATATGAAACAATTTTAATAGTTCATGAACGCGACTTAAATGCCGCAATTAGAATTCTTTTTGATGGTGAACTTCCTGATCCTTTACACCCCCCTTTATTTGGTGGAGCCCTACAATCAGATTCACTTTTCTTGACCTCTTATGGACACAAAATGGCAGAAACGATTTTGTATATTATCGGACATGAATTCCCAAACATCACTTATTCTCCATTTATTCCCAATTTAGTTCTTCTCTTTTTACATTTCGCAAATCAAGACGTTACCCTTGGTATGATAACATCCATGATCAAGAATTCATTACCAGTAACAAAGCCTTGGACTTACCTTCCCCTCTCAGAGGATGACTGTTTTTTATTTACTTTCGTTTTTCTTGAAATTTTGAAACAACAACTCCCAAAACTTAACAATCATATTTGTAAATTACCTGGAGCTCATGAAAATTGGCTCTTTTTTTGGCATTCAGTTTTTACCAGCTGCTTCCTTGGTTATCTTCCCCTTCCCTCCATCTTTCACTTTTTAGATTGCTTTTGCTTAGAAGGAGTTAAAATATTTTATAGATTCGGTATAGCGATATTGAAGGTTTTAGAAAGACCATTAATGGAAACACATTCTTTTTTAATTGTCATTAAAACGATTTTAACTTATTTATCAACTTGTCAACTTGGAACATTTGAAGATTTATTACATCTTTCCTTTACTTTAAAAATTGATCGTGCACAAATTCAAACACTTAGGTTTTTTTTTTTTTTTGATTTTTTCTTTTTCTTTTCTTTTCTTTTTTAATCCTCCTTTTTTGTTGTTGTTTTGAAATAGAGATCAATCAATTTTTGAAGTTGCTAAAGTTATCAATGAAATTCCAGTTCATAGACCACTTGTATTAGGTGATTCAACAATTATTGTTAAAGAAGATTTGGATCATATTATAAAATGGCTTCCTTCTAGATATAATATTTGTAACCTCGATATGATATTTTCAACTCGACTTCATGGATGCTCAATTAATACATTTTATAACTTATGTTACGTCGCCCCAACTATTGTTTTAATCAAAACGACGCAAGGAGAAAAATTTGGAGCCTTTTTAACGCATTCTTGGAGTGCACGAAAAGCGAAATCGTTCTTTGGTCAAGGAGAATGTTTCTTATTTAAACTAGGAGATAAGCCAGCTTATTATCCATGGGTCCCAAGAGAAGAACCAAGCCCTAATGATATTCTTAACTCTGACTTTAATAATCTCTTAAAACCAAATACAGTTCAATTAACCACGAGGAGGAGTTTTACAGGTCAAGTAATCTTACAACCTGCTTCAAAAGCAAATGGTTCTACTTCTACATCTGATTATTTCATGTGTGGAGAAAAAGATTTTTTTGCTGTAGGGGGTGGAGAGGGGTAATTATTTCATTTATTTTATTATTTCATTGATTTATTTTTATTTTTATTTTTATTTTCAAATTTCTAATAAATAATAATTTCAATAGAAAATTTGGACTTTGGGTTGATCATGAATTAAAAAAAGGTACAACTGAAAGATGTTCAACTTTTCAGAATGAACCTTTAGTAAAGTCTGGTCTGTTTGATATTCTTGTTCTTGAATGTTTTGCATTAGTGTGATTATTTTTGTAATAAATTTCTTTTTTCTTTTTTTTTTCTTTCATAACCTAATTATGATCATGAGACAAAGAAGTCAAATCTTATTGATTAATTTTCAAATGATTTGACTCCCCCTTCGTTTCACTTTTTTTAAAAATGAGTCACATAAAAAAGGATGAATCATTGATTTCTTCAATCCTATCACTAAATCATTTATTTTGTTTCATCATCATCATCATCATCATCAATTGAATTTCATAAATAATCCAAACCAACCAAAATTTTGTTTATTTATTATCCTTCTTTCATTAGACTTTAGACAAATCAAATAAGAATAAGCGCAGTTTTTATTATCAAGATTTATAACGAATTATAAGTAAGTGAAGCACTTGACCTTTTTGTTATTGTGCGTGATCGTGGGTAAATTCGATTTGTTTTTTTGTTTTTTCCCCAAATTTAGTCGACGGAGAAATTATACCACCCACGTGATGAATTCAATTGAATTGGCTAGTCAGTTGATATACAGGGCTTCGGTGCAATGACATCACTAATGATTTTGGGTATAAATAAGGTTGAATTTTTCGAAACATCAGGAGTTTAGAAAACTTTTAAAACTTTGATAACTTCTTTTTTCAAAACTTTAAAACAATACAATCAACATACAATTGAACTTATTTTAAAACTTTAATTCAACTTATTTACACCTTCTTATTATTTTGACAAACAAAAAAAAAAACGAACAAAAATAACAAATTTTTGATTGTTTGTTGAAATATTTTGTTGTTTGAATTGTAAACTCTTTGATTCTATTCGATTCTATTCTATTCACTGTTTTTTGGTTCCAAAGATAATAATGTAAGACTTTTTTCTTATTTTAATTTTATTTTAGACTTTATTTTTTGAGTTGAATTGGATTTTGACACAACACAAGCCGTAAAATAACACAATTTCAGAAAAAAAAAATTTGAACACTTAAATTGAACATTTAACCTTTACTTTCTTTGAAATTCAAATTCAAATTGACTCTACTTTTCTCAATTCATTGAAACAAATCAATTCAAAAAAAAAAAAATTTTCAATGACGACCAAAAAATTCCAAAAAAAAAAAAAAAAAATGATCCCCCAAAAAATCAAAAAAAAATCAAAAAAAAATCCTCCATCCATCAATCACTACCTCCCATTCAAAACCAAAAATGATAATAAATAATAAGATACATTAAGAATAAGAATAAAATAAGAATAAAATCAAATGTCTGCTGACCCCTTTTCCAATTCAAAAAAAAGAAAAAACCCACCAAATCTTCCCCAATTTTTCAAAAAAAAAAAAAATTCAACTTTTACAACTTATAACTTATAAACTTTATAAAATTATCAACTTTTCTTCAAAACTTTTAAATTTTCTTATATTTTGATGCAAAAATTGAGATCCTACTCATTTTGATCAATTATTCACTCTATTCTTTTTTTCTTTTCTTTTTTTTTTAAAGGATTATTTCAGTTTTTTTTTTTCAACCATGTGTTCCTTAAATTTTATATGATTTTATTATAAAAGAGAATTATAACTCAAACTACAATTCAATTCAATTTTTATATTTCAAAGTTCAATTCTTTAATATTCAAATTACAAACTTCTAATTTTTAAAAAATAAACTAATAGACAAAATGGAACTCTGGGCTCTTTTACTTTTGTTAGGAGTTGCTGGTTTAGTTTACCTTCTTGTTCAAGACTACCTTGAAAGAAAACGTTGTAAAATTCCTGGTCCAAAACCTCTTCCACTTCTTGGCAATACAGTAATTCATAATTTCATTCATTTCATTTTACTTGATAAAATTGAATTCTAACATGTTAAAAATAAAATGATAGATTGAATCATTACAAAAATTCGATAGAATCTTGGATTGGCATTATGAAAACACATTGAAATATGGTGATACATGGACTTTCACTGTTATTGGTCAACCAAGAAGAATTATGACTAGCAATCCTTTGAACATTGAACATATTTTAAAGAAGAACTTTGAGAATTATGAAAAAGGTGTTGCTTTTAAGGAAAGAATGCACGATTTTCTTGGAGATGGAATTTTCAATGTTGATGGAGATCAATGGAAAGATCAAAGAAAAACTGCAAGTAATATATTCAATGTAATCTTTCTTTGATATTTTTTATTTTATTTATTTATTTATTTATTTATTATTTTTATTTAATATCAATAATTTTAATAGGTGAAAAATTTCAGAGATAATATGTGTCATGTTTTCGTTAAACATGGAAAAGAAGTTTTAAAATTATTAGATGAATTAAAACCTGGCGAAGCTATTAATATGCATGATCTATTTCATAGATATACTTTAGATTCAATTGGAGAAATTGGTAATTATCCTTCCTTTTTCATTTCTTCTTTTTTATTTATTTATACAAAAAAAAATTCATAAATTATAGCATTTGGAATTGAAATTGGATCAGTTCGTGATAGCAGTGTTCCTTTTGCTAGAGCTTTTGATTACTGTCAATCAATTGTATTCAAAAGATTTACTTCACCAATTTGGAAACTTCGAAAAATGTTCTCTTCAGATGAGAAAAAATTTAGAGAATCTTTGAAAATTTTGAATGAATTTTGTGAAAAGGTAATTTTTTCTAATTATTATCATTTTTTTTTTTTTTCATTCCTTACATTATTTATTTATTTATTTGTTTTTTAAAAAATAATAGACTGTTCGTGAAAGAAAACTTGAAAATAATGGTGAACTTGATCGATCTGATCTTCTCTCTCTCTTTATGAACAAAAAAAATTCAGATGGAGTTGCTACAACAGACAAATTTTTAAGAGTATGTATTTATTTTATTTCTTTTTTTTTTTAAAAAAAAAAACTTTATTAACAATTTTTTTCAAAAAAGGATATGATGCTCAATTTTGTTATCGCTGGTCGGGATACAACAGCAAATCTCCTTTCTTGGTGCTTTTATGAAATTGCTCAACGTAAAGAAGTCGAAGATAATCTTATTGAAGAGGTTGATTTCATTTTATTTTTCTCTTTTTTTCTTTCTTTCTTTCATCACAATAATAACCTGAATCTTTTTTCTAAAAAAACAAACAAAAGATTGACAGTATTTTTGGAGGAGAAGATCCAAATTATGAAGTTAAAGGAATGAAATATACAACTGCTTTTGTTTCAGAAGCAATTCGTCTTCATCCATCTGTCCCTAAAGATCCAAAATATGTTGTTGAAGATGGTTTTTATTTATTTATTTATTTATATTGATATTTATTTCTTCTTTTTTTTTTTTAAAAAAAAAAATACTAATTAAAAAAAAAAAAAATTTTTTTCCCCTTGAATTCAAGATGTTCTACCTGATGGAACTCAAGTAACAGCTGGATCTTGGGTTGTTTATTTACCATATACAATGGGAAGATTAGAAAAACTCTGGGGTAAAGATGCATTAGAATTCAAACCTGAAAGGTTCTTATTTATTTATTTATTTATTTTTCAATTTTCAAAATTTTTAACTTTTTTTTTTTTTTTTTTTTTCC
>Ga0209960_1004158_pt1 | contig 11380 bp, 14 predicted proteins | sample ThiBiot_500_plan_2_FD_183947 | JGI IMG/M metagenome (GOLD analysis project Ga0209960, IMG submission 183947) | Wastewater bioreactor microbial communities from Cape Town, South Africa - Thiocy_expt_500_plan (SPAdes) | ecosystem: Engineered > Bioreactor > Thiocyanate-remediating >... | reverse complement strand
AAAAAAAAAAAAAAAAAAAAAAAAAAAAAAAAAAATTGAAGACTAATGAAATAGTGAAAAAATTGAAGTCTAATGAAATAGTGAAATTAATAATATTAAATGTTAATAGTTATGATGTAATTTCAAATGAGATTATAAATATAAATCCCTTTTTTTTTTTTTTCAAGACAAAGCATTTTTTATTTTATCTCAAAATTATCAAAACCTTCAAAACAATTTCAAAAAAATCAACAAAAAGTTTTGGGTTGCGCAAATGAAACAAGTATCAAAATTATCAAAACCTTTACATTTACAAATCGAATTATTGGAAGAACAAGAATTTTTGGAAGTTCAAGCTCGTCCTTTTACACCAATGCCTTGGAAACCCTTGTAACAATTATCTAAAGTGAATAAAATGAATCAAAAAATCCTACTTTTTTTTTTTTTTTTTTTTTTAATTTTATTATTTTAGTTTTCAGATAAATATTTTGTTAAAGTGGAAAGTATCTTGACTTTCATTTGGATCTGAAGTGGCAGAAAAATAACTTTGGGAAATTTGTTCTGATGGAAAAGTTGAAGAAGTGATAAAACTACTTCAAAACCTACCAGCTAAAGTTTAGAATGCCATTCAAGAACGTTCAGATCATTCAAGAACACCTTTTTATATGGCTTGTGTTAATGGAAATATTGAAATAGTGGAGTTGTTATTATGATAAAAGAGTTGATATTCAATGAAATTATTATTCAATGATAATAGAGCTGATATCAATCATGATAACAAAGAGAGAGAAACGCCTCTTTATATTACCTGTCACCAAGGATCTATTAAATTGTGAAGTTTATTATTAAATGATAATAGAATTGATGTAAATAAAGCAGATCAATCTAATAAAACGCCTTTTTGTCTGGCTTGTGAAAGTGGATATATTGAAATTGCGAAATTATTATTAGATGATCAAAGAGTTGATATCAATAAAGCAGATAATAATGGTAAAACACCTTTTTATTTTGCTTGTTATAAAGGCTATATTGAAATTGTGAAATATTTGTTAGCTTGTGGAAGAGAAATAGATACCAATAAAAAAGATAATAAAGGAAAAACTGCAAGAGAAAGATCAAATCAAGGAAAAAGCAAAATAGGAAAAGAAATTGTTTAAAGATTGTTGAATTCATAGAATCATTTGAAAGAAATCAAAACGAAACAAGAACAAAATTGAGGATAGAACTTGGATTTGCTGGTGATATTTAATTTCCCTTATTTTATTTTATTTTATTTTGATCATTTTTTTATTTTTATATTCTTTCTTTCAAATTATTCCCAATCTTTTTTGAAATATTTCTAATTCTTTTTTTTTCTTTTTTATATTTTAAGACAAGGATGCTGCTTCCATATATTCAATAATAGTTCTTCTTTCAGATAATTATCTAGATTTCAATTGAAAAGGAATTAAAAAAACTTCATTTGGAAAGATTCAATCTTTGTATTTATATCGAACTTGGATTCACAATTCACAATTCTCTGCTTGATTTCAGTCTGAATTTATTTCTCACTCATTGTTGATTTGATTTCAGATCCGGAAAAGAATAGAGTTGTTTCAGCTTTAAATCTGTAGTTGAATTTGAAATAAACACTCTTGAAGAAAAAAAAAAATCAATTGCAAACTTTTGCTTCACAATCCCGATATTTTTTAGAGATGCGATTTTTTTTTGTTAGATTTTATTTTGTTTGTTATGTTGTAGTTATTTTTGTTCTGTAACATCGGTTGCTAATAACAACAAGCAAACAAACTTTTACAAACATCAATCACAATCACAATCAGAATAATTGAATTGAATTATTTTTTCTTTCTGTAATTGCAACTCCTATGAACTAACTGAATAACTTCTTTGAATGCCTTTTCTAATAAGAGCAAGTTTAGTTGAATTCCATCAGGAGTTGTAAAATCAAAAAAGTAAAAAGAATAACAATAACAAAACAAAAATAACCCACCTCTCCGAAAAAAAAAAACAAAAACCCAAAAATCAAAATAAACAAACAAACACAAAAACCAACAAAAAAAATAGAACCACCAATTTTTACAAGTTGCTTTCCAAGTTATAGATTTTTCACTTCTGAAGTTTTAAAATATTTCAAAAAACGCTTTAAAAGAAGTTCAATGCTCGAAATCAACTTTTATCCCAGAGAGTTTACTCACTGACGCTTGTGTTATCAAGGAAAAAAAAGTGTGAAACTCAAAGCTCTTCGTGATTTTTTTTTGGCCCATTTTCTATTTTTCCTTTTTTTTTCGGGGTCACGCTGTTGTCATGGAAAAGTAATTCTATAAAAGCTTCCAAATTTTTTGAACCTAATTTTTTTTTTCTTTTCAAACTAAAAAAAATAAGTTCAACAAAACTTTCAACAAACTTTTAAACCTTTTAAATCTATCTTTTTTAAAAAACCAACCCTTTACTTTTATTATTATTATTTTTTATTTCTATTTTCTCTACCCAAATAACAATGAACAAAGAAGCTGCTTTAATTGAAGCCACACAAAATAGAGATCTCTCCAAAGTTTGGGAACTCCTCTTAATGCATGCAGATCCTAACGTAGCTGATGATAATGGTTCCACACCACTTCATTTAGCTTCAAGAGAAGGAGATGTTGCCCTTGTTATGCTTTTATTTACAAAAGGTGCTAATAAGAACGCACAAGATAATTATGGACAAACTCCCCTTCATAGGGCTGCTCTTGGTGGTCATTATCAAGTTGTTGCCTTTCTCTTAAAAGCTAGAGCTGATTCAACTATTCAAGATTCTAGTAACCAAACTGCTCAAGAGCTTGCTTTTCATCAAAACCATATGCAACTCTATAGATTCATGATCAACTTTCATGATTCATATAGAACTCCCAGAGCAAATAACTTTAAGAAAGCAGAGAGAGAAAGCAAAGTTTTAGATAAAGAACAATACAAATTTGAAATGAAAGAAAAGAAGTTAATGCAAAAGGATAATGCTTTGAAAGAGAAAATGGCCCTTTTATCAGAAGAACGTTCTAAACTTATTTCTCAAACACAAAATGAAATGACAAAGAAAGACCAAGCTTCACTCAATAAAATTGATAAGGAACTTGCCAAACTCTCTGAAAAGTATCAAAAAACTTCCGCAAAGATTAAAGCCATTCGTTCAAATTCTTTGAATCAACAAGATAAAGGTCAAGCTTGGTTGAATTATCTTCATTCATAAAAAAGTTTTGTTGTTATCTTTTGTACCAAATAACAAAAATCTTGTATTTATATATTTTTTTATTATATTTGTAATACAATTTGTAAATAAAATTGAATTCCAAAAGAATTTTATTTTATTATGATTTTATTTTATTTGATAATTTTTTTTCAAAAAAAACGGTTTTTTTTTTCAAAAATAAATCAATGAATTGTTGAATTTCATTGATTCAGAATTGAATTTCAAATTTTTCTCATTCCATTTCAAAATTTGATTGACCTCTAACTCTGATTGGCAAATCAAGGTTGTTTTTTAAATTTAGGTTTATTGTAAAACCAAAAAAAGAGAGTTTTAATTTTTTTATTTTAAACTTTCTCCCCTGCAGCCACTCCTTGAACACATTTTTTTCTCAAATCCAATTCCAAGGGAAATAGAACAGTGAAAAGAGGAGGGAAAGAAAAAAGAAAATTCAATTATTGACTCGGAAAAAAGAAATTTTGAGTGGCAAAAAAAAACGTTTTTTTTTTTTTCGTGCGTCATTGATTTTTTTTATGAAAAGAAAAAGAAAAAAGAAAAAAAAAAACATGGCTGATGACAAAAAAAAAATTAGAAAAAAAGGAAAAATAAGGAAAAATTGAAAATCGAACAAAATAAAAAAATGAATGAATTCCGAAGGAGGAATGCAATGGTCATGATTTATTTCTAATTTCTTTTCAAATAAACAAATCAACGATTGGTCAATGGATCTGAGAAAAAAAAAAAAAAAAAATCAAATCTTTACAAAGTTCTGGGTTGGTTGAGTTTCCTAGTGATTTATTGACAATAGGAAGTTCATCTTTTTTTTTTTTTCTTTGATTTTTTGATTTTTTGATTTGTTATTATTCCACACCATCACACATACAAATTTTTTGATTTCAGCCCCTCCCTCTCCTGCATTACATTACAACCAACCATGCAATAGGAATTATCACCATCTTCTCTTTCTTTCTTTTCTTTCACTCCTTTATTTTATTAGATTATTATTATTATTATTATTTGATTCTACTCCCTCTTTGATTTTGTAAAACAAAACAAAATAAAACAATGAATCAAAAATGAAAAATAACAATAAATAATAAATAATAAATAATAATAATAACTAATAAATTATCCCCTTTTTTCTTTTGTTTCTATTTCAAAATTCTCTTGGTTCTTTTTTTTTTTTTTGATTTCGGTCAAATTCGAACTCAACAATTTGCTCATTTTAATTGGAGAAAAAGAAAGAAAAAATTGGAAAAAATTGGAAAAAATTGGAAAAAAAAAGGAAAAAAAAGAAAAAAATTGCCGAGAAGAAGAATTTATTTTATTTATTTTTTGTTTTATTTTTGAAAACGTTTTTTTTTTTTCCTTTCTAATTTGGTGAAATACAAGAAACTATGTTTTCCTAATCACGCAGGCACTTTTTTTTTTCTATTCGGAGGTGCGATTGACCCTTTTTTTTTTTCTTTCAAAATTCAACTCCAGCCGAATCCAAAGTGATGAATGGATCGGGAAATGAAATGAAAAAAAAAGAAAGAATAGAACATCATCATCAAATCAAAACTTCCTCCCCTCTCCGAAGTAACACAAAACAAAAAACAACGATCCACAAAAACAAAGAAAATGAGAGAAGAAGAGGAGAGATCTACTGTAAAAATCAACACAAAAATACAAAGAAAAAAAGAAAGGAAAAAAAAAAAAAAAAACTCAAACACACAAAAAAAAAAAAAAAAATTTTTTTATTATTAATTTGAAAGTAGGAGAAAAAAGTAAGCCCTTTTCCCTTTTTCTCTTCTTGTTCTTCTATTTTATTTCTTTATGCACTACTCACTTATCATTTCTTATTTAATATTTCTTATGCACATTTATTATTTTATTCATGCATATATAAAATATTATTTATGCGATGTCAGCCCGCTCTTTTGGATTATTTTGCATCAAACTTTTTTATAATTGTTATTATTATTTTTTTTTTTTGAAAAGATGATTTTAAAATATCATTATTATATATTTTAATAATGATTTTAATCATAATGTTTGAAGTTCTTGAAATGATTTTTGAAATGATTTTTTAAGTTTTTATTGAATGATTTTATGATTTTAAGTTTTATGTTACGATTTTTATTTTTATCTTTGGATTTTTTTATGATTTTTATTTTCTTTCAAAGGATGATTTTAACTTTTTAAATGATTTTTCTATTATTTTAATGATTTTTTAATTAAAGGATGATTTAATTTTTCAACATTAAATTGAAGGTTCAAGCGGATGATTCAATTTATTTTTATTATTATTATGATTTTCATTTTATATCATAAATTTTTGTTAATAAAAAGTTAAAAAGACAAATAATGATTTTTTATTATCAGAATAATAAAAATAATCCGAAACATAAATTGAAATTTTTAACATTAAAATATAAAATTAATCGTGAATTAAAATAAATAAATAAATTTATGAATGAATGAATTAATAATGAATTAACAATAAATTAATAACAATAATAATAAAGCATGCAAGCCATTAAATGTGTTGTTGTTGGAGACGGAGCTGTCGGTAAAACATGTATGCTTATTAGTTACACTACAAACGCCTTCCCAGGTGAATATATCCCAACTGTTTTCGATAACTATTCAGCAAATGGTACATTTTTCTCTCTTTTTCTATTCCTATTTCAATAATATACTTTTTTAAAAAATACTTCTGTTATAATTCGAAATAACTAATATACTTCTGAAAATTTATAGTTATGGTTGATGGTAAACCAATTAATCTTGGATTATGGGATACAGCTGGTACTTTTTTCATTTTTCAGTTTCTTTTTTAGAAATAACAACAAAACTTAAAATATTATAATATGCAAATAATATTTTATTGTTATTGAAAAACAAAATTATTAATGCATATTCTCTTTTCTTTTTCTTTTTTTTTGTTGAATAATTATTATAGGACAAGAAGATTATGATCGTCTTCGCCCACTTTCATACCCTCAAACTGATGTTTTCCTTGTTTGTTTTTCAGTTGTTTCACACCCATCTTTTGAAAACGTCAAAACTAAATGGCACCCAGAAATTTCTCACCATGCCCCAGGAACCCCAATGATCCTTGTTGGAACTAAAATCGATTTAAGAGATGACCCCGCTGCTATTCAAAAAATGAGTGAAAAAGGATCAACCCCCATTACTTACGAACAAGGATTGAGATTAGCCAAAGAAATCTCTGCTGCTAAATATTTGGAATGTTCTGCTTTGACACAAAAAGGATTGAAAAACGTCTTTGATGAAGCCATTCGTGTTGTCTTATCCCCACCCCAAAAACAAAAGAAGAAGGGAGGCTGTCTCATTCTCTAAACTATCAATACACTATATTTGAACGAATTAAATTGTTTCCTTCTTCTTGTGATGTAAAAGTAAATAAATACATTTTCCATTAAATTTAACTTGAACCTTTTTTATTTTATTTTATTTTATTTTATTTTATTTATTTTCTTGCATTTAAGGATCCTTTTAGCCAAGGAAAGAAAGAAAGAAAGAATAAATAAATAAAAATAAATTTTATTTTTGAAAGAAAAGTTATTGCTTATTACTTATCTTTCAAGATTGACAGTTTGGAAATCAAAAATAAAGGAAAGCAAAATAAATAAGTTAACTACTGAAAATTTCATTAATAAATAAAATTTCTATTTTTTTTTTTTTGTTTTGTTTTTGTTCTAATATCTACAACTCCATTGAAGGACTTTGTTTTGGTTCATCAGTTTCTTCAAGCACTTTATCTTCATTTCCATTTTGTTCTTCATAAAAAGATACTTGTGAACCACCATCATCATTTTCTTCTTCATCCTCCTCATAATGAATTCCCTCTTCATCACTTTCATGTTGACTTTTTTCCTGACTTCTAGATCTACTACGAGATTGACTTCTTGATCGACTACGAAGTGGACTTTTTGATTTACTACGAGATCTGCTTCGAGATTGACTTCTTGATTTGCTTCTTGACCTACTTCTTGATTTACTTCTGGATTTACTTCTTGATTTACTTCTTGATCTACTTCTAGATGGGCTTCGAGATTTACTTCGGGACTTACTCCGAGATCGACTTCTCTCTTGGCTATTATCTCGACTACGTGGTGATCTTTCTTGACTACTTTCTCTTTGAGAACGAGGACTATTGGATCTACTCCGACTTGATCTACTTGCTGGACTTCTTGATTTACTTCTTGATTGACTTCTTGATTTACTACGTGATCTACTTCTCTCTTTGCTTTCACTTCGACTTCTCTCTCTACTTTGACTTCTACTTCTACTTTTACTTGGGGTTCTATCTCTGCTTCTATTCCTTCTTTCCACACTAGGACTTTTTGATCTTCCTTTACTCCTCCTTTCTTGACTAACTGATCTCTTTCTCCTGTTTGGACTTCTGCTTCGTCCTCTAATTCTTTCTATACTCCTTCGTCTTCCTCTTTCACGTCCTTTTTGTTGGTAATCTCTTTGTTGATATCCTCTTGGTTGAAATCCTCTATAATCTTTTGGTTGATATCTCTCTCGTTCTCTTAAATTTCCATGATAAATTTCAGTGTCTCTTAAATAGTCCTGATATGAACGGGGTTCTAAATTCTCTTGACTTTCATTTAATTGTTCATATGAAACTTCTGGTTGGGCATAATTTCTATCTCTCTCCTCATTTCTTTCCCTTTCTCTTCTTTCTCTTTCTCTTCTTTCTGATTCTCTTCTTTCCCTTTCTCTTCTTTCTCTCTCTCTTTTCTCTTTTTCCTTTTGTCTTTCTCTTTCTCTCTGTCTTTGCCTTTCTCTTTCCCTTTCTCTCTCTCTTTCTCTTTCTCTTTCTCTTTCTCTTTCTCTTTCTCTTTCTCTTTCTCTTTCTCTTTCTCTTTGTCTCTCTCTTTCTTGGCGTTCTCTTTCCTCTCTTTCTCTCTGTCTCTGCCTTTCTCTTTCTTTTTCTCTCTCCTTTTCTCTTTCTTTCTCTCTTTCTCTCTCTCTTCTTTCTCTCTCTAGCTCTCTCTCTCTTTCTCTTTCCTTTTCTCTTTCTCTTTCCCGTTCTCTCTCTCTTTCTTTTTCCTTTTCTCTTTCTCTTTCTTCAAGCTCTCTCTGCTTTTGTCTCTCTCTTTCAATTTCTAACCTTGCTTCTCTTTCTCTCTCTAATTCTCTATCTCTATCTCTATTCCTTTCTCTATTTACATCTCGATCTATATCTCTTTCTTGATATCGGTCTCTTTGATTATTTTTCCGATTGTCATATTCTAAACTTCTTCGTCGGCCTCCTTGATTTTTGTTTTCATAATACTCCTCAGTCGTGCTACTTTTTCGTAAGGGGGATAAATCCTCATGCTTTGGCTGTTAATGTTAATGAATATTAATAACCTGATCGAATTGTTGAGTGAATAAAAACATTTTTTAAATTAACAATAATCAAGATTTGAAAAAAATGATTATTATCATTTTTTTTTTCATTTTTTTTTTCAAAATATCTTGAAATATTGCTAAATAAGATGAATAATATAAGGGTTGTAAAGTTTTGAATGAAATTTGAGAGTTGTTGTGTTGTAACGAAAAAAGGATACATGCTCGGGGGAATACTTATCTCGAGGCTTTCTATCATCTCTAGATCTTCTTTCTGGTTCTAATCTTTCTAAATGTTCTCTATCTCTCTTTTTCCTTTCAAGTTCTTCGAGTTCAAAGGGTAATCTTCTTTTTTGCTCTGCCTCTCTTTCTTGAGAATGATGACCATTTCTATTATTTTGATTTTCATAAAGTCCTTGTTCTCTTTCTCTTTCTCTTTCTCTTCTCCTCATTTCAAGTTGAATATCATTATGATTTTGATTGGTATTTCTTTGTCTCAAATTTTGTTGTTCTTTTGATCTATTTTCTCGATTTCTTTGAGCTGGTCGACTTTGAGAGTTATTTTGATCATCACCATCATCATTTGTATAAAATTGTTCAACAATCCTATTTTTTTCACCAGGTTGAATTCTTTCAACTGTGACTACTCTTTTTCCTTCTTTTGAATCAGCTTTTCCTTTTGGACTATTGTTGATATTATTCTTAATGGCTGGAAAGAAAGAAAAAAAAAGGGGGGAACGGTTAAATAATCAATTTGAATTGAAATTGAAGAAGAAAATAAATAAATGAATGAATAGAAATGAATGAATGAATGAATAAAATAAAATAAATAGAAACATATAACTAACCTGGACCACCAAACTTTTTTGCTCTTAGTTCAGCTTTTTTCTTTGCATCAACGTCTTCATCTTGAAGTCGAGTTAAAATAATTTTTCCTTCTTTTGGTAGATCTTATTATTAGTATTTTGTGATGATGATTATTATATTTTTTAAAAATTATAAATTATTTGCAAAAAATTAAAGTTTTGAATTGTATTACCTATCTTTTGTACAGCATCTTTCTTTGTCCCAATTCTATCAAAAACACTTTTTTTCCCATTGTTTTCAACAGCTCCTTCGTTTTGACTCATGGTCAGCCACTTTTAAAAGAAGAAACTATAACTATAAACTTTTTTATTAATAATTTTTTTAAAAGATAATAAGTAGAGGAATAGATAAGACAAACCTTGAGCTCTTTGATAATGAATACAACAAGAAATAACAACGGCTTCTCTTATTATTTATTCTTTCTCCTATTGAGGCAAACCTAAAATATATCAAAAGAAAAAAAAGAAATTCAATATTTCAAATATTATTTCTAATTTTATTGATAAGATATAACTTATTTTGTAATGTTATTGTAATTTATTATATAGAATTGAGGGATCTTATCGTTATTTGAATAATGAATGAATGTTGAAATTTTACATTCCCACAAAAATAAAAAAAAATTTCCCCCATCTCCAATAAATCAATCAATCATAAAAATCAATAATAAACTAAAATCTAATCAAAATCTAATCAATTTTATACAATTTTATAATCAATTTTATAAATTTTATCGATTAAATATGATATTTCAAAGCAAAAAATCAATAAGATATTTAAAGATTTTGAAGGGATCAAAACACTTTTTTTTTCAACTTCTCCCCCTTTCATCTTTCTTTAATCATTTTTTCAATAATCAAATTTCGATAAAAATTATATATTCTGAATCCTCATTTCATAAGCAATCGATTGGTGTGATTAGTATTATGAATAAGAGTAAGTTGGAGGAATAAATAAGAAAACTACAAAGGTTAGGGAGAGAGGCAAGTGAAAATTTTTTTTTTGAAAAAGAAAAAATAAAAAACATGGCGGATTTAACAAAAAAAAATTTTTTTTTTTTTTTATTGACCTCTCCTCTTATTAATCACTTAATAATACTTATCCATTTCATAATAGAACCTTTTACCTTTTGTTCATAATTCAACAAGAGATCTCTTGTTTGTCAATCGAAGCTTTGTTATTGATTTTCTCGAAAAAGATCCAAGAAGTTCCAGTTTTTTTAGTTGCGAAAAAGAAAGGTAACAAATTTGATGTCTCTCCTTCATTTTTTTATGATTGATTTCGTTATAGATTTCGTTGTAGATTGATGATTTTCTCTCTTTTTTTTTCAAAAAAAACAAAAAACTAATTAAATAAATAAAATAAAATAGTTCGATAGATCGATAGATAGAAGGAGAAAATCATTATCATCAAACAATAGTTTTGATTTTTCAAGAAATTTCAAGAAATTTGTTTTTTTTTTAAAGTTTGAATTTGGATGAGTGTTAAGGTTGATTTAAGTTCATTTGGAGAAGAAGGATTTGATGTCAAAGCTTGGATCAATCAAGCAATTGAGCTTCCTCAAGGACAAAATGAAAGTTTAGAAAATCATATTTCTTCGTTGGCTCATAAATTACAACTTGTTGCTCATGAAGTTTCAAATACATTGGAACAAGTTAATTTTCGATTTTCTCAAAAAAAAAAAAAAAAATATCATCTTAATGAATGTTCATTTAGACTACAGATCAAGCAGTACAAAGTATGCCTAGAGTTATTCATGATTTAGAGTACTTAAAGAAAGATGCAATGACCATGAAAGAAACTTTAAATCAAATCAGAAATAATATAGAAGGAATAGAACAGAAAACAGAAAAATCTGTTTCATCTTTATCTGAAGTTGATAAAATTAAGAGTAGAATGGAAGATAGGTAATTTCACAATTCACACTTTTTTTTTTTTTTTTTTTTTTTTTTTTTTTTTTTT
>Ga0209960_1004157_pt1 | contig 11384 bp, 13 predicted proteins | sample ThiBiot_500_plan_2_FD_183947 | JGI IMG/M metagenome (GOLD analysis project Ga0209960, IMG submission 183947) | Wastewater bioreactor microbial communities from Cape Town, South Africa - Thiocy_expt_500_plan (SPAdes) | ecosystem: Engineered > Bioreactor > Thiocyanate-remediating >... | reverse complement strand
TTTTTTTTTTTTTTTTTTTTTTTTTCCCTTGTTGTTGACTCTTCAATTTTGATTTATCATTTTGTTGAATTCCTCTAACTACGACTAACTTCTTGAATTTATTTAAATGTTAGGAACAATTGTTCAATCTCTTTTAACTTTCTTTTCTTTTTTTTTTGATTTATAAATTTCCACTCAATTTTGAAAAATTTTCGTCCCACAAAATCAACTTCCAGTTTGACTCGAATTTTGAAAGATTTTGATGGTAATCCTTGTGAATTTCAATAAACAAGATTCATGAAAAAATGTTTATTGTTTATCACAATCTATTTTTGTTGTGACCAAGTCCTATTCAAACTTTCAATTAAAGCAATGATATTATTTTCTGAATCATTTTCACTCATATCAACATACAAATGAGCTCCAAGTTTAAATCCAAGAAGGCTTATCCATTGCGTCTGATCTTTCATACATGGTTCCATTACAATTGGAATCATTTTCTTTTTCTGACTAACTGCATAAGTAAATTCATCTTTGCAATTGTCACTCTCTTTGGTGAGTTTTTCCATGTATGTCTTTGTTATAAAAACTAAAATAATATCACTATCATCAATTCCTTCAGCCATCTTTTGATAAATATGTCCAACCATTTTATCTTCATCAAACCATGTTTTAAATCCTTGAGCTTTTAATAATTTGTTTACAGCTCCAACTCGCACATGATTGTCTCGATTTAATTCGTCTTTGACCCATGTATGTGTTAAAAATACACTTGGTTTTGAAATTTCAAATTTGTCCATTATGACAAGCAATATAAAAAGGTGTTGCACCAGTATTCTTTGCTTTATTGATATCAACTCTTGGATCATTTAATAATAATTTCACTATTTCAATATGTCCATTTTGACAAGCAACATAAAAAGGTGTTGCTCCATCATTATCTGCTTTATTGATATCAATTCTATTATCATTTGATAATAATTTCACAATTTCAATATGTCCTTTTTCACAAGCAATATAAAAAGATGTTGCTCCATTACTATTTACTTTATTGATATCAACTCTTCGATCATTTAATAATATTTTCACAATTTCAATATGTCCATTTCGACATGCCATATAAAATGGTGTTCTCTTCCATTCAGAATTATCTTGCCAATTAATGTTAATTTGTGAGTTTTGAAGTAGTGTTTGAACTTCTTCAACTTTTCCATCTTCGCAGGCTTTCCAGAGTTTTTCTTCCATTTTTTTCTTTTGGTTTGCAAATCGGACAAAACAGAAAAGTCGGACTTTGGTCGAGGTAAACATTGTTTGTCTGGAAATCGACCGAACGGGAAACTTTCCCGACAATTGATTAGTGGGAAGAAAGCCAAAACAAAATAAAAAGAAAAAGAAAAAGAAAAAGAAAAAAACAAAGAAAAGAACACTATACAACAAGAGCACGGCCCACTTCTTCAAAGTTATTTTGAAAATTTATTTTAAAATTTATTTCTTGAATAAATTGATTTTTGTGAACAATGAAGAAGGTGAAGTATAGGGGGATTATCGATTCTGTTATTTATTTCAGCTTCCTTGATTTGCTTTTTATTTGTGACTTTTTTTGGAATAATCCAATTTGCAATTTGAACACATAGAAATTAGAACAAATTGACGAGCTATTGAAGTTGTGAAATATCTGTTAGAAAGTGGAAGAGAAATAGATATCAAGAACAAATGGAATAATGTAAAAACGTCATTGAATACCTCAAACAACGTTCAACTTCAACACAAGAATTTAGTAGTGAAAATAATGAACAATTTCAGAAAACCAAAATGATCAAATTTGAAGATGAAAAGAGAATTACATATTGAAGTATTTTCATTATAAACTTTGATTGACAGAATACTTCAATATAAAACTTTGATTGAATAGATTCATTGAGAAAATGAGAATAGAATGGATCCTTCGATTTATTGAATATAAATGTTCAGAGTGCATTTCTTTCATTTTAATTCTTTTCTTTTTCCAATAGATTTCTTTCATTATGGATTCGAAAAATCCCTTAGTATTGTATTCAAGTTCAAGTGAAGATGAAGATCAATTAAATGAAAAGGAGGATAAAGAATATCAAAAGGAATTAGAAATAGAAAATCACAATCATAAAAAACAAAAATTAGATTCAGAGTCTCTTCCTCCTTTACCTGCTGAGTTCTTAAATTTTTTAGAACCAAAACAAAAAATAGAAAATTTAAATTCAAAAATTCGGACTGTACCTCATATTGAAGGAAATTGGGCAACTCATGTATATATTCAAGGTTTTCTTTTCTTTTTTTTTGACATTTTTCAACTAATTCAACATAATTTTTGAAAAAAAAAATTAGTTCCAATTGACCCATCTCTTAGTAAATTACTTCAAAAAATTTGTGAAAAATCAAATGATTGTAAAACTCTGACCAAAAGTTTTCAAGATGAATGTCATATTAGCTTATCAAAGACATTTTATTTGAAAGTTTTTCAAATTGAAAGGATTGTTGATTTATTACAAGCATCATTAACGAATCAAAAAAGGTCTTGTCAAATGATTTTTCGTGTATTCATTTTTTATTTTTAGTTCATTGCATTTATTGACTCAAAAAATTATTAAACTCAAATAAAAATAAATAACAGGTTTCATATATCATTGTCTAGTGTCACTGTATTTTCAAATGATGAAAAAACGAGAAATTTTCTTTCAATAACTTTAGATTCAGAACAAAATGAGGTTTAATTCTTTTTCTTTTCTTTTTCATTTCATCCTTTTTTTTTCTTTTTCGTTTCATCTTTTTTTTTGAAAAAGAAAAAATAAGAAGAAATATTATCAAAAGCTTTTAAAGTTAGTTGAATTGGTTGATGAAGTCATAAAAAAATTTGGATTTCAAGAATTTTATAAGGTTTTTTTTTTTTTGTCAAAAAAGAGAAATTTAAATCCCATTTTCCATGATTAGGACCCAGTATTTCATACAAGCATTGGATGGAGCCTTGAACCAATTATATTAAAGAAGCAACAAACTTTTGAACTTGAACTTCAACAACATTCTTTTATTGTATCGAAAATTGATATGAAAAGTGGAAATCGACGTTACAGTTTCCCACTTCAAAATTGAATAGACCCACACAAAAAAAGATAAAATATTTCCAAAATCAAAAATTTATAGAGCTGTAATAAACAATATTGAATTAGATTACAGTATTTATCAATTTTCTTATAAACATAGATTTGAAAATTAGTTCTCCTTGAAATGCAAAAGAGAATCTGAAAAGAGAACCACAATGGCAAATAAAGAAGCAGCATCAGAATCTTAAAAATGATTATTATGTTTAGAAAAGAAGAATTGAAATTAATTGAAATAAAAAAATAAAAATGAAATAAAATTCTTACTTGCTAATCCAAGCTGTATTCTCAGTTTTAATCTGGTTTCTTTCGGATTCTTTTGATATAATTCTAATAACTCAATAATCTTTGTACAATTATCTTTTCTTCTTTGAAACCGTTCCTCACTTTCCCAAGTTTGTTTTCCTTCTTTTTCTCCTTCTTTTGCAACATCAATTGCTGTTTTTCCTTTATTATTTTTTACATCTAAAATAACCTCTCTTCTACATGCTAACATACTTTCTACAATTTCAATATGCCCTTTGGAACAAGCAATCCAAAACGGTGATGCTTCATTCTTATCTACTTTATTGATATCAATATTCTCACATTTTAATAATTCTTTAACAACTTCTATATTTCCATTTTCACAAGCAGAAAAGAAAGGTGTTGCTCCACTATTCTCTCCTTTATTTACATCAACTTTCCTTTCATTTAATAATAACTTTACAATCTCAATGTATCCAAAACAACAAACAAGATAAAAAGGTGATTGACCACATTTACTTTCTGTCTTATTGAGATCAACTCTTCCGTCATTTAACAATAATTTTACAATTTCAATATGTCCTTTCCTACAAGCAGCATAGAAAGGTGTCCAACCATATTGACCTGGTTTATTTACATCAACTCGTTCATCCTTTAATAATAACTTAACAATTTCAATCCGTCCATAAAAACAAGAAATTAGAAAAGGTGTCCAACAATCACTATTTGCTTTATTCACATCAATCCTCTCATCTGTTAATAACAACTTCACTACTTCAGTTTGTCCATTCCAACAAGCAAAATGAAATGGTGCCCAACAGTCGTTATTTGCTATATTGATATCAACTCTTTTATCCTTTAACAACAATTGAACAACTTCAATCCTTCCATAAAAACAAGCAATATGAAAAGGTGTTTTCTTCCACTCTGAATGGTTCTGCCAGTTAATGTTGATTTGTGTGTTATTGAGAAGTTGTTGAACTTCTTTCACGTTACCATTTGAACAAGCAGAAAAGAGTTGTTGCTCCAACTCAAATTCACTCTGTCCCATTCAAACTCGAATGTATTGAAGTTATTTTGTGTATTTTTTGCTTATTTTTGTTTTTATTGATTTTGACAAAGAATGTCAGGTTTTTTTCAGATCCGCTAGAAATCCAGATGATTGAGATATCAATGGTTTGGATTGAGAAGAAACGACTCTATAACACTGAAGTTTCGAATTATTTTAAAGAGTAAAGAATAAAAATATTGAAATGGAATAGAAAGAAAGACTATTATTGTTTGAGTTTAATAATCACAGAAATTGAAAAAAAAACAAAAAAACATTTTGATTCCTTTTCAAATCAAGTAAAACAACAACCAAACAATTCTCAATCTATTCTTTTTGTTTTTCCTATTTCCTTCTATTTTCTTTTGAATTTTTTGTTTCACTTTTGTTCCAATCAACAATAAAAAGAAATGATTCTTCTTCTTCTATCTTCTTCTCACTTCAAAAGACAAAATTCGAAGTTTTTGTGTTTGATGAAAAATAAATAGAAATGAAAATAAAAAAGGAACAATTTTTCAAATATTATTATAATTTTGTGACCTTTTGTGATTTTTGGAAAACAAAAAAAAAAACAAAAGTTTGAAACTTACGCAACTTGCTCCTTCTTCAACTTCCTTCCACTCCATGCCCTTTACTCCCACCACTCAACAGCAACAATTACAACAACAAGTAAAACAAGACTCATCACAGCATTTAACTATGTAATCTTATTTTTTGATTCCATTTCCTTTTCTATTTCCTTTTTCTTTCTTTTTTAAATTTTGAAAAAAAAAAATAGTAATTTTGATATTCTCCCAAATGAATTGCTTATCCTTATATTCTCTTTCCTTTCTTCAAAGGATCTCGTAAATTTTTTTGAAATGATTCTCAGATTAATGTTTGAAGAGATCTTTAATTGTTTGAAAAAAAAAAGGCAATGCTCCCAATTGTTTGTCAAAGATGGAATAGAATCCTCAAAGATGATGTGATTTTTTCTTTTCTTTTATGAATCTTTAAATTTATTGAAATATATAACTTGATTTGTTTTAGGACGTATGGAAACTAGTCATAGAGAATCAATGGGGAAGACTTCCATTTCATTTGGTGAAACCAGGAAATTGGAAGAATGAGTTTTATTCTCAAACTAAACAAGAAGAGTTATACTTTTTTTTTGAAACGATATATTTTGAAATCATTATTTGGTTTGAGACTAAAACTATAATAATAAACAGGATTTGGAAATATGGTGGAAATGAATCTCAAATATTTTCTCCAAAAATTGGTGCAACCGTTGATTTTCTTCATATTGAAGCTTCTCCTCTCAAAGTTGTATGTGGTTCTACTTTAACAGGAAACCTCTCTGAATTTGATCCTAAAAGTGGCACAATTTTATCTTTGATCTCATTTCAAAATAATCAAATCCCTCAAATTTCTTGGATGAAATCTTATGAGTATTTTTTTTTTTGAAAATTTAACATTAATTAATTAATATTTTTCTTCTTCTTTGGGTCTAGAGGGAAAATCGTTCTTGGATATCATGATGGAAGAATTTCAATTTTTTCAAAATCTCCATTCTACAAAAATCAAGTTTCAAATCGAAATTGGTATCAAAAGAATTATAATGCAAAGTATATACCATTGCCAAACCTTTACCACGTGTCAAATAAAATTATCACGATGGATGAGCGTCAATCTATTCGAATTTATGACCCTTCTAATGAGTCTCATGAGATTAAACTCTTTAATTTTGGTATTTTGAATTGGAATCAGCATCTCAATTATTTGAAATTTCATTCTTATTTTTAGCTTCTGAAAATAGCACGATAACAACATTATGTTGTCATCCAAAAGATAATTTAATATTTTGTGGACTTGATAATGGTTCAATTGTTGGAACAGATTTTAAAGGGTAACATTTATCAATTATTCCCAAAATAAATAATAAATCACTAATTTTTTATTTTGCTTCAATAGAAATAAATTAGAACAATGTTGTCAACTCATGCCAACTCCAATTCAATTTTTAGAATGTAAACAATCACTTTTACTTGTTTCTCAACAAAATGGCTCGCTCATGTTACTCAATCCTTTAACATTATCTTGTATTTATGGTTCATTTTTATTCAATTTTATGAATTCATTAAACGAATTTTTTTTTTTTTTCAAAAAAGAACTTATTTGTGATGAAGGAATTGTGTGTTATCAATGGATTGAAGAACTCAATATAATTGTTGGAGGCTCAGAGAATGGAACTTTAACTCTTTGGAATTACCCCAAAAGTTTATCAACATCCAAAATTTTCCCTCATTGGTTGATATTTTATTATCATGATTGTTTCTTTTTTTTAAAAAAACCAAATATTGATTCTAAGTTGATTGATAAAAACAATTAGGAAATCTCAAGCACATAATGGTCGAATCCTAAAAATCAATGTTGATTCATTTAAAATTATTTCAACAGGGTTAAATTTTTCTTTTCTTTTCCTTTTTTTTGAAGGAAATAATAATAATAAATAGAATTGATGGTCATATTCGAGTATGGAATACACTTTCTGGAGCTTTATTAAGAACATTGGATCGAAGGTTTGTTTGAAATATTATTACTTTTTTTAAAAAAAAAAGAAAAAATAAATAACTTTTATTCATTCTCTTCAAAATTAGGACAAGGTCTCAAAAAAATAATTATCGACCTCGAGAGGAACTTACTTCACTGAATGCATATGGGAAATTCGTTTTTGGTGCAAGCAATGGAAGAGTAAAATTTTGGAATTTTGACTTGAACTCTAAACCCAAAGCAACTCAAGAATCACCCAAAAAATTAAAAAAACCTCCTCATTTTTATAGTAATTTTAATTTTCTCACTTTCTTTCTTTTTCTCTCAAAAATAAATATGGCACAAGACTAATCAAATAAAATAAATAAAAGATATGGATATTAGAAATGAATTGAGGGAAGGTCAAGAAGAAGTTGAAGCAGAAAAAATTCAAAGAACAAAAAATAGAGATACATATGGTTCACTTGAAGGAATAAGTGAAGATGAACTCATGCAATACGTTTTAATGTTGTCATTGGGCGAAAGTGATGCACCTGAATCATTTCATCAACTTATTGGTAATCAAATCCCAGAAGATGTTCAACTTCAATGGGCAATGAAACAATCTTTAAGCGACCAATAAATCGATTGAAATGGAAAAACAAAAAATAAAATTTTTTTTTATATTTATTTTTTTTCTTCTTGAGAATAATACAAAGTTTTCATGAAAACACAACAAAAACAAAAACAAAACAAAAAAAAAAAGAAGAAAAATTCATGAAAATAATTAAAACATTGAATTGTCTACAAAAGACCACAGTCACGAAGGTTGTTTTGAATAATCATATCATTAACAGAAGCCATAATGAATTTGATTTGTTGAGTATCAGTTGCACAAGTTAAATGGGGATAAACTTGTTTGATATCAGATTGGTTCAAGTCAACAAATTTTTTCTTAAGGAATTCACAAGCTTTGTCAAAGTCAGTTCCACCTATTAATAAATGTGTCAATAAATAAGTAGAGAAAAAGAAAAAGAAAAAAAAGAAAGAAAGAAAAAAAGAAAGAAAGAAAAAAAAATGAAACCATCAAATTCTGGGAAGTATTTGGAAAGAGCAGAAGTTTCAAGTTTTTCCTTGAAAATATCAATCTTGTTTAAGAAAAGAATAACAGAGGTTTTAACAAACCATTTGCTATTACAAATTGAATCAAATAAAGTCAAAGCCTCTTGCATCCTATTAACAGTCTCATCTTCAACCAAAACTTGATCATATGCGCTAATAGCAACTAAGAAAATGATAGCTGTTACATTTTCGAAACAATGAATCCATTTCTTTCTTTCAGATCTTTGACCACCAACATCAAACATACTTTTTTATTATTTTATTTATTGTTAAAATTTAGTTTGAGATGATGAAGAGAGTAGCGGGGAAATGAGAAAGTAGTATTAAAAAATTAAAATTAAAATTACCGATAGATCAAATCTCCAACTTGGAATTTAGTTTCAGTAATACCAGTTGTTTTAACACGAGAACGAAGAACATCTTGATCAGTTGGGCTATATCCTGGACTGGCAATTCTATCAATTGCTTCGAAATAACTATTGAAAGAAAGGTTATTGATTTTTTTAAACAAGATAAAAAGAAGCTTACTATTTAGCAGAGTCATTTAATTGATATTCTCTAGAACGTTCAAAACATTCTTGAATTCCGGCATCAGCCCACAATAATTTAATAGATTCAGCAACATCTTGAGGGAATGTATCTGCTTCAATTTGGTTTGGCATGTCCAAAATTTTTTGGGCGTGAACCTGAGATAAATTTATTTATTGATATTTTTGAAGAGAAAGGAAAATGAAAAAAGAAAAGAATCAAAATGAGAAAGAAAAAAGTACTTGTAAATCTGCGTTAGTCAAAGAAATACTTAATCTTTCCATTGCTTCAACGATAACTCTCATTGATTGAATAGTATTGCTGAAAATAATTTCCTTAAAAGAATCACGGTCTTCTTTTGTATAACCATTGTCATGAATAAGTTTCATTTGTTTCAAAATGGTGCTCTTTCCAGACTCACCAGCACCTTTTAAAAAAAATTCACATATGGTTCGAAACATAAAATATAGAAAATAAAATAAAGAAATAAGAAAGAGTACCAAGTAAAAGCAATTTAACTTCATTTCTCAATCTTGTCTTGTCTGCTTTAATTTGCTTTTCAATTTCTTCATTTCTTTTTTTTGATTCTGGATCTTCAGCTGGTCCTCCTCCACAACAACCCATTTTTTCTTATTTACTTTACTAATAATTTTATTTTAAAAAAAAAAGAATATTTTATTAGAATCATTAACTTATTTAAAAAGAAAAGAGTTCAATCAATTCAATCGATTCAATCAACTCAATGAAATGACGACAAAGTTAATGGATTAAACATTCACTTCAATATTATCATCAACAATCATACTCGTATTGTTATATCAAAACTTTCCTATGTTTTTTAAAAATTTTGTTTGACAAAATGTTAATCATTGTCCTATTGACTCTCTTTCTCTCATTATAAGTCTTTCTTATTCTCATATTTATAATATAACAACACAACTATCATAACTCATTTTGTTTGATATTTTTCACCTACTAATTAATTAATTACATAATCATCCGATTCAACTCCCATTTTCAAAAAAAAAGTTCAACTATTGAAAATAATAAACCAGTTTGAATTGTAACAAAATTAATCAAATTAAAGTAAGAATGAAATGATTTTAAACAATAAAATGATGATAAGAAATCATCAAAGACATTAAAAAAAATCATCGCAAAAATCGCAAAAAAAAAAAAAAAAAAAAAAAAAAATAAAAAAAAAAAAAAAAAAAAAAAAAAAAAAAAAACACAAAAAAAAAAAAAAAAAAAAAAATCAATTGTGAAACAAAAAAATCCCGCACAAAAACAACAAGAAAAAAAGGTTTGACAAAAACACAAATGCACACAAGAAAAAACACTTACAATTTGTGTTTTTTTGAGAACAAAATAAGAAAAAGATTTTAAAAGATTTTAATAATGAATGAGAGATTAAGAAAAACGATTTTTTTCAAACAAATAAGAGGATTAGAAAAAAATGAAAAAAATGAAAAAAAAAAAAAAAAGAAAAAAAGAGAAAAAAAAAAAAAAAAGATGAAAGGTGGAAAAAAAGGAAAAAATCGCCCTTCTTCTTTAGAATTGTTTTGATTTTTTTTTTTTTCTTCTTTGATTTTTTTGTACCACAAACCCTTGAAGTTCTCTATTTGGTAAGAATCGAACCAAAAATGAAAAAAAATCCCAAAAACAAAAAATCCTCCATTTTTTTACGTAAGACATTTTTTTTCGTTTTTGGGTTTTCGTTATGATTTGCTTTTGAGTGTTTGGAGTTCGTTGTTTTCAAAAGCTTTGTTGGATCTTGAATCACTTTTCAAACTCAATAACTATTTTGATTTTTCTAAAACCAAATTTAATGTGATTCTTTATCCAATAATTTGAAATTCAGAATTAAGTTTTTCATAGATTTTTGCTCATTTCCAAAATGTAAAAGTCTCAAGAAATATTTTGCACAAAATAGATAAAATGTCGATTTTTGTTCTTTTATTTAATCAAATAATACAAGAACAAATCAAAAAAAGTTTGAAACAAAACCTACTTTTTTTTTTCTTCCCTATGGAAAACTTCAAAAATCTAATTTACTCTTTTTGATCAAGATAAACTTGTGGAAATTGAACTTCTTGAACCACGAGGATCTGAATCTGAGATCTAAATGAAAAACTCTACTTTTGAAAGAAAAAAAAAGTTGTTAAAAATGAGGAAGATAAATGAATAATGAATGAATTCGAACAGAAAAAAATATTAAAAGTTGCTCAGGATTTCCGATAGTTATAATCAATTAAAATTCAGCCGAACGAGATAATTCTCATCAAAGCAACATATAAAAAAAAGAAAAAAAAGAAAGAAAGAAAAATGAAAGTACCTTTTCCATCACAGTTCTTAATTTTATTCTAACATGATTCTCAAAAGATCCAGCCAAAGATTATCCAAAAACCTATTTCAAATTTGTTGCTACCCAGGTTGATAAAAAATGATTTCCAAAAACTAATCTGTTCCAAATGCTATAACTTAACTGAAAAGACACTACTTTCATAAAACCATTACATTTTCAAGTTGAGAAAAACTTTGAAGATCTTCATTTTACTAAAGGATGGAAGAGAGAGACAAGCATGGTCCCAAGATGAAATAAAAAGAATGAAATAAAAAAAGAAGCCAATCATAAAATCATAAATCAAAAACAGAACAAATAAATATAGATTTATTAATTATTTATCTTCTTTTTGAATTTTTTGAAAAAGAAGAAAAAAAAAGGTCAATAATTGAAAGACTTTTCTTGGAATCCTATTTTTTTCATTTTTCGTTTTCATTTTTATTTTTATTCTTTTTTTTTTTTTTTTTTTTTTTTT
>Ga0209960_1004154_pt1 | contig 11392 bp, 14 predicted proteins | sample ThiBiot_500_plan_2_FD_183947 | JGI IMG/M metagenome (GOLD analysis project Ga0209960, IMG submission 183947) | Wastewater bioreactor microbial communities from Cape Town, South Africa - Thiocy_expt_500_plan (SPAdes) | ecosystem: Engineered > Bioreactor > Thiocyanate-remediating >... | reverse complement strand
GTTAACCCGCCAGTACATGCATGGGTATGCTAATATTGCCCTTTACGGCGACATTGTATCTAACGCCAAGAGACAGGCCGCGTGGAAAGTGTACAAAATGACTGGCAAGAAAGACCAGGGATTTTTGATGCGAGTCTTCCAGAAGTTGTTGCTCAACTTTACGTGGTGGGTCAACCGAAAAGACATGTCGGGCAATCACATCTTCTCGGGAGGGTTCTTGGGCCTAGACAACATTTCCATTTTTGACCGCTCCACGACACGTGATCTCGAACAAGCAGATGCTACGAGTTGGATGGTACGTTCGAACTTTTAATATTATTACATCTCATTGTTTGCGTCAGGCCTTCTTCTGCGCTAGCATGCTCAAGATCGCCATTGAATTAGCGCAACATTTCCCGGCTATGGAGGACATTGCCTCGAAATTTTTCGAACACTTTGGTAAGACGTGGACAATTTTCACGCACGACCAATTTCTAACTGTCTCATAGTCGCTATTGTCGACGCCATGAACACACTGGGAGGCACTGGTCTTTGGGTAAGTCCGCTGCAACAATTGTATCCAGAATTGTTTTTGACACGTGTCAACAGGACGAAGCAGATGGCTTCTACTACGATCAGCTCAAAGTTGGCAATGAACGCGTGCCACTGCGCATTCGTTCAATGGTCGGTTTAATTCCTCTCTGTGCCGTCAACGTGCTCAAGTCGAAGAAGATTGAGAACCTGCACGGATTCAAGCGCCGAATGGAGTGGTTCTTGAACAACCGCAAAGGTACGGCGTCCATTCACTACGCGGAATTATTTCTTTAGAGATTTTAGTTAACCTGTACGCTATTCCAGATTTGGGCCGTCATATCTCGTGGATGCAAAGTGGCGATTCTGAAAGACCCAACTACTACTTATTGGCCGTGCCCAGTGAAGAACGTATGCAATTACAGTGTAATTTCCCTACGGATTTTTAACTTGATTCTTTAGGCTTGGTTCGCGTGCTGCACTACTTGTTCAAAGAGGACGAATTCTTATCGCCCTACGGCATTCGCTCCATGTCCAAAAAGTACGAGAAGGAGCCCTACACGTTCAAAGAGGGCGACAAGGTCTACACGATCAATTACTTGCCCGGCGAGTCTAACATTGATCTGTTCGGCGGTAACTCGAACTGGCGCGGTCCGATCTGGTTCCCGGTCAACTGTTTGCTCATTGAAGCTTTGCACAAATTCGCAAGGTACATTACTCATCTATTTGAAGGTCTATTTTGACACGTGTCACAATAGATACTACGGTCACAACCTTCAAGTTGAATATCCCACGGGTTCTGGCGTGAAAATGGGCCTCGAAGAGTGCGCTGTAAGTGCTTAAAATAGAATTGTAGCTTTGCATTAATTTAATTCAATTCTTTACAGCAAGACATTCGCCGCCGCATGACGAAGATCTTCTTGCCCAGCGAAGAAAACGACGGTGCTCGTCCTTGTTTCGGTGATAATCCTCATTTCAAGTCGGATCCGCACTGGAAGAACTTGTTGTTGTTCCACGAGTATTTCCACGCGGACTCGGGCAAGGGTCTCGGTGCTGAGTACGTATTAGTGCAATTCGTTTCACAAATCAGTACTTCTCACCATTTCCTTTTATAGACATCAAACTGGCTGGACAGGACTGATCGCATACCATTTGCTGCATTTGAACAAGAAGGGGCGCGATAGTTCGACCTTAGGTGAAACTGCGACGAATGATAAGTGATTAATGGAACATCATTGAAGACCTGTCGCAGGTCATTAGTACTGCTTGTAGACGTAGCAGCTGAGTGTAAAATGCAAATTAAATAGAGTTGAGTAATTGTTTATCAGGACTAAATTGTATTTTTAAATGGGCAGTACTTCGGTCAACAAAGATTATTTTTTTGTTTTCTTTCAAATTATATCTACAACTATAAGGAGATGCACGCATTAATAGGACAAAAAGTAATAAACAGCAAGGGCGAGAGTTTTACTGCGGATGATATTGTCAAAGACAAAGTGGTGAGCATAGTTTTGGAAGCAACTTAATAAATCAAACTGCGATATAGAATTGTTTAATATATTTGAGCAGTGTAGCTACATTCACCGCTGAACGAAATTGCTCAATAATTAATTTTCATAGATTGGCTTCTATTTCTCAGCTAATTGGTGTCCACCTTGCAAAACGTAAGCATTTAAAATTATTTAAAATTAATTTTGCTAATTTTTGCACACTAGGTTTACCACTAAGCTAACAGACTTCGTTAATGAATTAAAAGCTGATAATAAACCGTTTGATGTCATTTTTGTGAGCTCAGATCAATCTGAAAAGAAAATGATGGAATATATGGCCCTCGTAAGTTACACATTAGTTTAAACAGAGTTTTCGGATCTTGATCTGTCTCTCTCGTTAATAGACTCCTTTCTATGCAATTCCCTTTGGAAGTAATATTATAGAAGATATTACAGATGAATATGATATAATGGGTATTCCCGCTCTCGTAAGTTCCGAAAAGTATCGGATTTAGTTGAGAAGCGAACATTCATTTCCATTTAAAGGTGATTGTTAAGGACGACAAAGTAGTCACAGTCGAAGGTCGTGCGGGTAAGTTATATTCACAACGCTATTTAACAAGTGTGTTGAGTTGTAATTCAAAAACCAGATGTAACCACAAAAGGCAAAGAGGCGTTCATGGACTGGCTAAAAATAGCAGCAAACCCAGCGAAGGAGATTTAAGCGTGTAAATATAATCGAGTAAATAGATTTCAATTCAACCGAGTTCACTTATCACGACTATAACGCACACGAAGTCATTGAATATTAAATTTGGACCGCCGCTCAGCTGCGACAACTTTAATATTGTTCATAGAAGCGACAACTTGGCACAAGCACATGCCGTAGGATATACCACACGTGCAGCACTACGCCTTCTCTCTGCTGCCAAAGCATAAAAAAAAAAAAAATTTTCTTTCGTATCCCGCGAATAAGCACGCGACAACATAATCATGATGACGAATGATTTTTATGTATTAATTTTATATTACAAATAATAAATTTAGACAAAGTCGAATATTTAAATAAATACTAGAGGCTTGGCATCTTGGCGAGCCTTCTCTTCTTCGTTCAGTACACTGCGAACCTTGTTCAACTCCTCGCTATAATCTTTCAAAAATTTGTCCAGATCAACGTCTTTCATAGCTTTAAAAGTTCCCAACGCTCGTAACTGTTCTTCGAGCTGCACTTCTTCTTCAGCGCGTTTCCTTCGCTCTTCTTCCAGGGCTAACATCTTTTCAAGCTCTTGAATGCGCTCAAATAGCAGCCCATTCTGTTGTTTAAGCTTTTTGTTTTCACCTTTCAGATCCGACGTCAAAGCCTTCGATGCCGTCAGCATTTGTTCCATCATACGACTCCTATAGTACTGTTGATTAATGTACATCATAGACTCAAATAATTACCTTTCTACATAAAATTGTTTTTCTTCTGCGAACGCATCCGCACTAGAAAGCGCACTCATTCGAAAGCAATCGTCTTCAAATGTATTGAACATATCGTCTGAACAATGCACCGTTAATATTACAAGACCCATTAATTAAACTCGATCTCGAGCCAAGTTAGTACGTACTGACATGAGCAGTCTCTTGCAGAATGAACTGTTTGAAGTCTTGAAGCTGTTTCTTAACTCCCACAATGGGATTGCTCGCCTCTTCGCGCTGATCGAATCGCAGCTTGAATAATGAAATGTACAATAACAAGCCTCGTGCATCGCGACCTGAATCCAGTCAGTAACCGTTCAATTTGCGGTACAAGTGACCACCACTAGTCGAAATATAACGCATTGATTATTCTTGTGTAAAAAAACTTACCATTAGCAATGTAATCGGGATCCAAAATATTAGGGATTTTCAAATGTTTTTCGGCAAGTTCAAAAGCAATAATTAGCGACTGTTTTTTGTCCTTCTACAATACTAGTGTTATTACGATTACATATTTTAAATAAATTTTTTTAATTAAATTTTTTGTCCTTGACTTACTTGGTCTTCTAAGTTTTTGAAATCGACGATTGAATTATCATATTTGTGCAACAATGCGAGGAAAGGCATGCCATTTGTAAAACTATAATTATAACGTATCAGTACGGTATTCTAAAATTCGCGCGTCAATTGAAATTTCATCGGTAAGATCGAGCTGCACCGTTTTTTTAGCTTTTTAATATTACGCGGGGGCTTATAAGAGTGAATAAATATATTCATGAGAAAAATTAATAAAATATTAATTCTTACCTTTCTAAACTATCAATTTCGACTCGATCTTTATACTCCCGCAAGAACTGATCGCACCATTCAACAACTTGATCACGTAATCGCACCGCTCTATCATAAGGACCTTTATAAATGTCAGTAAATAATGTTTTGATCGAGGTCGGTGAGCGAGGGCTGCGTTGCTTGTACAAGTCTTGTGAATATGAATTAAACGAGGAGATCGAGCTGAACGAAGCACTTCTTTCGCGTGGCGAGGACAGTGGTGACATAATTGGTGAGATATAACTCACTTCGTTATAGAATTCCATAGAGTGCCACTATTTAATAACGGATGTGGACTCGACGACAATAATTTATAATTAATATGAAAACTGACTGGGTATTTGATTTGTTGTGGCTATTAACTCTATTATTTGTTCGATTAAAAAAAAGTACGAATCTTTTTTGACACTCGTCTCATATTAACATTTCCCAATCAGGAAAACGATGTTCAATTCATCCGAACCAATCACTGCACCTCGCTCAAGCGACACCAAAGACTAAAAAAGCTATTAATAAGACTTACCTGTAGTGCGCGCAGTTGTCGGGCGAGTGCGTTGAAGTGGTGCCAATAATAACTCGTCGAGGCTCAGTTCATCCACCACCCATCGATCGGGAATGGACTTTTGAAGATTTTTCAATGAAATTCCACTGGCCAGACCTGACTGCAGTGATGCGGCGGTACTTTCATCAATCGCTAAAAATAATCACGGCACGTTAAACACTCGACTTTCCAACCAAAACACGTACCTGCAAACGAAGTAATTGAACCGCGTCGATCATCAGCGAGTGTGGCCAATGACCCTCGACGCCCAGACACGGGAATTTCACTCGAACTGCTCGTCATTCCTCTACGACCTGTCAATGCCGTGCGAGTTGCGCGGCTAGCATATTGATCACTATGCGGTCAATAATACACGATTAACATCGCCAATGAATGTTTGTGCACTGGTATGCGCGAGAGTTTGACTTACGATTCAAAGCTCGATGGCTCGGCGTAACTCGGTTCCTCTGAGCGCGGAGTTCTTGTGCTCGTGTCTATACGAAGAGTAATCGTCAATACAAGTAATGTATAGCGACAATATCATCGCGTGAACGCACTCATGATGATCGACGGACTGCTGTTGCCTGAAGGCACTGTAATTCCTGGCACTAATTTGCCTGATCCGCGCTTGCGATCTGATTCGACTTGTAACTAAAGCACGTCGTTCGTTAATTTTACTCTTTGTAATAATTGTATGAATCGTAATTGCGAATTCTAATCGAAAGGGTGCGTGTTATACCTGATATTGCTGGCGCCAATTAACTTCTCCTGACTTGCGCTCGCTCTAAATATTCACAAATTAATTTTTTTCGTAGCAACTGCACGCGTATTTTACAAATTATATCTAATGTTGGCTTACTCAGGGCGATTGGGTAGGTTTTATTATCAGCCGAGAGCGAAAAAAAAATTTAAATTTTGAAGTTTAAGGTCGCGTATCTAAATAAGAATGCGTACCAAACCCTCATATGACCACCTCTTCTTATACGCCAGCAACCAGAAATAATTACTGTTGATCAACAGCTTCCACCGTTTACAAACTTGACCGCAATTGCCCCATTGAGGCAAAGTCATGTACTCGAATATTTTTATCATCACCTAAGTAATATTATTTCAATTAATATAATTCAGAATGTATTACGTGGTTTGAATTGCTCGGTATTATTAATTTCGTTCGACAAGGAAAAATAAATACTGAAATTGATGATATTAAGAAATATTGACAGATAAAAATCTACCGATTGATGGAGTCTCCATACACTTTGGTTTTATGCAGTTTGAAAATTAAATTTAAATTTTTGCGGTGTTGTGATCCCCCGCTATCTACGAACCTTTTCAGGAAAATCATTTATTGGAATGTTAATCGGTGGATATGTCATTGATCGTGGTGAGCTTGGTCTGCGGCCTCCGCTCATTTCTCTCGAGATCCTTTTTTCCGGGCTGGACGTTTTTCCATCCTTCTTTCCACTTTGATACACCGCTCGTTTATCTGACATTAAATTATATATTTACAACTTGTTATTGTGGTCCATTCGCATCGGTTTTGTTATTTTGTCCAACGTGAGCGAAAATTAGTGCTTGTAGCCGTTACGTAAATTGATTTTGAGAAAGAGCCATAACTATTCATTTAATGTGTATCCGCCATTAGAAACACCATACCTAAACGTCGGAATACTAGTACGTAGATTGTCCTAAAAAACTGATTTTGCGAAGTGCAGCGCAAAACCAGTTTGCTGAGTTGTATTGAACGAAGGAGGGGGGGGGGGGTTCATTTTCATCGAGCTTACATTAGTTTTTATTTTTTTTCAACGCTCATCCGGATGGCAACAAAAGCACGAAGTAACAAACGAAAAAAGCCGGAACCCTCCGAAGATCTCAGCGACCATGAAAAGGGTCCCGTCGAAAAGAAAGCAAAAAAGACTGTAAGTCTTCGTTGTTTGGCATCGACTTGCGTTGACAAGCGGCGAGCTCTGCTATGAACTAATCTATGAAATTCAGCGCGTTGAAGTAACGAAAAAAGAAGTAATACCACCATTCGCTGGCGCTGTCACTGACACTGGGGATCGCTATGGTGAGTTGAATCAAGATCGTTACTTAGTGACCGAGATAAAAATCAAAGATAACGGTTCTGTACTTGTAATGGGTGTATTCGATGGTAAGCAGATATATATATAAATTGATATTTTTAAGTATTTTTTCTTTCTTTTTTAATTTATTTTCGAAGATTTCTTACTAAATCACCGCAATAATAAATTTTTAATTTTTTAAATTTTCTTTCTAGGTCACGGCAAACACGGTGAGATCGCGGCCGAAATCGCAAAAAATTCTTGCGCGGAAATTTTGAAACAAAAGCTGCCATCCCTCCCCGCGAAACCCACAAAACGAACCTACACGAATTTAATGAACGATCTTTTCGACGAGATGCACAAGCGCATTATAGACGAGTATCAGAACCTTAAAAAGTTAGAATGGGACGGCAACGTGTACGAGCTCAGAGTTACACCAGACGGAGTCAATTTTTATTATTGCAAAGAGTCTGATACTGTGTTTTTGCAAGACTTTGGCACGACTGGTACGCACACAATTATTTTTCTAGTGTTCACGCATTTCCTTCCGCTATTTATTGGAATTCGTGGTGTCATCCTTCAACTCGAGACGATGACTTTGTTGACACGTTGATTTAGCGGTCGTAGCACTCGTGTTCCAAGAAACGAAGACGCTGGTCATAGCCGACGTCGGGGACAGCAAGGCTGTGCTTGTGCGACGTCTGGCCAAACCACCGCGCAGCACTCGACTGCAAGCCAAAGTGCTGCAATCGCTGACCACAGTCGAGCACGGGCCTCACGAGAAGAGCACGAGCAAGAAAAAGAATAGCGCGCACAAGTCCGGAGAAGAGAGCGAAGATGAAACGAGTCAAACTAAGCACAGAGGCGCGAAACACGAGTCAGAACACAAAGGCAAGCTATCGGGCAGCGATGATGCTATCAACAGCAGCGCGGAGACGGTGTCGGTTATGCCCTGGGAGGCCCTTGTTTTAACGGAGAGTCACAATGTGTCCGAAGACAACAACGAGGACATTGAACGCATCAAAAAGCAGCACGGCAGCAAGGTTGGATTCACGCGCGGGTACATTCATCCGACGGACGGCAAGTACAGCTTCCACGCCCTCGCCATGACGCGCTCACTGGGCCATAAGTTTTTGACGCGCATTGGGGTGTCGTTCAAGCCTCACATTGAGACAGTGCAGCTCGATCCCAATGAGGACGTGTATCTCGTGGGCGGGTCAGATGGACTCTGGGACTGCATGGAAGATGACGAGGTTATTGAAATCATTAACAACAACGAGCACAACTTGCACACAGCTGCACTCGAACTCGTTAAAGGCGCATTGAATGCGTGGCGATTGCACTTCCCGAATGCAACCGAGGCCTCAGAGAAAGGTACAGTAACGAAAGCAGTAACGCTGCTTGACTTAATCCGCATTAACATGATGTATTCATAGCGGACAATACTACAGCAATAACTATCAATCTTCAAAAGTTTTTTAGCTCTGCAGATGATGATCAACAAGAGTAACTTTACGTGACTTATAACTTTCTTGTATAATAAATGAAATTTAAAGGGGTATTTAATGTACACCTGGATATTTACAAGTCAAGACCATTTGAAAACCAAAAACACTCGTTCTTAGGCTGGTAATATTCCTCGTTCGATTAAATCTAATGGTACTTTATTACATTATTGATTGATGCCCAATCGTGAAAAGTAAGTCGCTCTAATTTGTTGTTCTTTACGAGGGATCTGCACTGAATTGACATGCACTTGCACGCTGGGGCCGTTGATCGGAGATGTGATGATACTCTCGCCGTCACCTAGCTGTTTCTTGAAGAATTGTGCCACTTGACTTTTGTGCACCTGCTCGAGTCTGTTGTTCTTATCCAAGTCGATCACTCTCACCATGCCACTCGAATAAAAGCTGTCGTCCTCGAGTACCAGCAAGTACCGCACTCCCGTTTGAATTGCTTTTCGTTTTTGTTCATCCAAACTGGTAAATGGTTAAGTTAGTATTAAAATAAGAGAGATACAAAAACTTTATTTTTTGTGAGGGAGAACGTATCTCACCTAGTATCCCTATTGCGCCAATAGTCCACACGCAAGTCGTTCTCCCACAGCTTGGATGTGATATTGAGGCGTTCAGCAAATAAACTTTTTGGCGACGCAACGAAGATGTCAAACAATCGCACATTCGCTGGTAGTTCTTGCAGTGCGGCTCGTTGTGACGACATTTTCTTCTTTTTGATAGCAATTATTTTATCCACAGCAAAACTGAGACCTACGGCATTTGTCTTCTTGTACACGGGTGCGGGGGGTGCACTAACCGGGAACCTGTCACTCAATGAAGCGGGTAACACCAAACCATTTTGCGGACTGAGTTGATTGTTCAACGAAGGCTCTTCGCTATCACTTTCTGTGTGAGCCGTGCGGTCGCTTGAACGTTCGCTCTTTTCATTTCTTTGGAAAGATTAGTATTGATCGTACTCAGTGGTTACTAGAAGATACCTGTCAACGCCTGATCGACGATGACGCCTTGCGCGGTGAGGAGGTTCAGCTGAGTGCATATTTTGATCTACAAGTCTGTCCCATCGCCCTCCAACAGCAACACAATTTAACCTGCGATGATCGCCCATCACTACGACGACTTGGAATATGAGTCCGGCAGAGAAGTCTCGTGTCAATGACATGGAAGCGTCAAATGAAACCACTGTCAGAGGCACTGTCATGTCGTCCATGGCTTGCAGCACCTTGGAGGTATGAGCGACTGCGTGACGTGCTAAATAATCGTTAATAAGGCAACAATACTACTACTTTTACAGCTCACCTCTGTGGCAAGCCTCGGGATTTCGGTGGGTGTACGGCGATAACAGACTCTCAACAGCGCTCAGAGCGCTGATTGAAACATAAGTCTCTGTATTCATTAAATATTTCACTGAATGTCCTTACCGTTTCGGCTCGCCTTTGATCTGCACGAATCTTTGCAGATCATCCACGACGGCCTCGGTGAGACTCAACTCCGAGATTAGTTGGCCTCGCACAGCTGACCATGGCGACTTGCCTAGCGTGCCAATAATACTCGATACACTGCTGCGTGTGTCAGCATCCTGTTCTATACCGCACATGTCATAAATTGCTTCGAGGAGCGCTGTGTGATTGATGCGAATATAATACGGTGGCATAAATGATGAAAACTGATGCATCACCTCCGTAGCTACTTTAAGCACTTCAGCTTCCGCTAGTATGACTTCCAGTTTGTCTGCAGACAATGTTAGATTGATAGTAGTTTAATGACGACGCACCATTGGAAATCTGACTGATGGATGAGGGCAGGATCATTTGTGAGGGCATTGAGGCACTCAATAACGACATTTGAGTATTGGCTACCATGTCAGGCGGACTGAATTCAACACGCGACTCTGGAGGTGTGTAAGTTGAGAGGATAGACGGGGCTTGATAGCTGAGGGGCTGATGACCGCTCATTGCAGTATTGTCTCGCGCAATACTCGGGTGCGTGGTCGTGGTAGAGCTGATGTTGAAAGGGCCAGTCGAAGTAGATGGTTTAAGCGATTGTGAGAGATTGCCACTCTTTAAAATGTTGGAGGAAGACGAACTCTTCGTAAAAGAACTTAAATTGGTCTTGCGAGCATTGGTTGGCGAGGAAGGAATGGCAATGGCACCGCTACTGCGCAGTGGAGGCGATTGTGAGTATGGCTGGGATGATGAACGAGGTAGCGAGTCTTGTGTATTGGGCGAAGAAACTGTTGGATTGAAGCTTAAATGTGTTTCTGGCGATGTTTGATCAGTACTGGTGGTCGAGTTGCTAGTGAGGCTGAGTGGGCTAAGCGGGGCTAATAAAGGTAATGCCTGGCGCTTCGGTGTACTGTTTGGAGCACTTGCGACACGTAAAGGCGCCTTGATGGGGAAGTTGATCGGCTGCACGTACGAGGGAGGACTAACTGGGCCAATGGGAGGACTGGTGTGTTTGTTGTCAACAGATCTGCGCAGCGGCTTCTTGCTTGCTGCTGGACCGGATGTGTTGTTGTTGGGAGGTGTTGAAGAAGTCTTCTGCAGTACAATATCGAAGTCTGCAATGAAGAGTTCTTTAGGGTGCAGTTCAAAGTTATTTCTGCGGTAGACAGGTCCAAGATCAAATCGCTTAATGATTGTTGGTTGAGACCGTTGTTGAGCCGCAGGTCCAGTCTGCGGTGCTGCTTGTAATTGTGCCAAGTACTTCGCAAACGGTAACCTCAAGTCATATGGCAAGGACAAATTTGTGCCGTTAGTGAACAACACATCGACTGCGTCATCTGAATCGGCAGCGCTAATATGATGAAGATCATAATCTATCCACGGCATGCGAATTTTAATGCCTCCATGACGTTTGAAGACTTTGCTAATTAATTCGTGAATTTGTTCTGCATCCACCAGCTCAGCAAGACTCGGTACAATGGGAACTGCGGTCAAGTCATTGCGCGAAGGTGAGTTCTTCATCGTGTTCATCTTGGCCAAG
>Ga0209960_1004151_pt1 | contig 11408 bp, 11 predicted proteins | sample ThiBiot_500_plan_2_FD_183947 | JGI IMG/M metagenome (GOLD analysis project Ga0209960, IMG submission 183947) | Wastewater bioreactor microbial communities from Cape Town, South Africa - Thiocy_expt_500_plan (SPAdes) | ecosystem: Engineered > Bioreactor > Thiocyanate-remediating >... | reverse complement strand
TTTTTCAAAAAAACCAATTTCTTTCTCATTTCAAATCCAAGTTTCAATTCATTCAAATTTCAATTTCAAAATTTTTTCTTGAGTCAGCTTTTTTTTTTTTTTTTTCTGGTTTATTTTTCACCTTTCATTTTTTGTTCTTTTTCTTGTTCTTAATCTAACTTTTATTTTCTACTTTCGACCAATATTCAATTTCTTAAACACTTGAAACCCACAATTTCATTCACATTCATCTTCATATTCGCATTCTTTTGATATCTCTCCTAGTTTTTTTTTTTTTCAATTTCTTCGCTTTTAGATGACACAAGAGAGAGATTTTTCTTTTTTTCCATGTCGTGCATTACCACTTCCAAAAACTTATTCAACATCAACATCTTTTAATTTTCCTTCAAAGTCATCAATGTTAAGTCCTCCAAGTTCACCACTCTCTGGAACTTTTGATTGTAGTAGCATTGAACGACCAAACCCAACTTCACCTATCAATCTCTCATATCCTTCAACTTCTTCAATTCCTAGTTCTCCATGCGAAGAAAAATCACAACCTCTAAGCAACAATTTCGGCTCATTTTTATACACTAGAACATTTCAATTTCCACCTCTTGATGAAGTAAATGTAAATAGAGCTCAAGAACATCGACCAAAATCAATATCCAGTTTATGTAATTCTATATTCCTCAAAATGTACAATCAAGATGAATCCAAGAAGAATAGAAACAAACGGAGACAATTCATCCATCAATATCCTGACCTTCATGAAAAAGTTGGAAAAAAGAGAATTTGTAAAAATGAACAAAATGTTTTTAGTGTAGATAAATAATTTTTGATAAAAAGAAACAAACAAACTATCTTTCTTCTTTCTTTCTTTCTTTCTTTCTTTCTTGATTCTTATTTATTTTTTCTTTCCTTCTTCATTTATTTTGACCAACATTGATTCCAATAGAAAATTCTTCAATTTATAATATCCAAGATCATATTACAAGACTCCAAGAATTTTTTTTTTTTTTTTTAGAGATTTTGAAGTTGATTAAAATATCTATCCGTTAATCCACTTTTTGGTTTCAATGCTCTTCTTTCATTCAACAAACTTAATGCGATTTTGTTATAATGTTCACTTTCCGAATCATTTGACTTTCCTGCTTTAATAGCACTTGAAATTAAAACTTGAGAAAAAACATCTCTTTGGGCATGACTTCCTCCAATTTTAACAATATTATATCTATCATTGATGAGATCCTATGAAAAATAAAAAACGAAAGATTAAAAATTGAAATCAAAGTGGAAATGACAAAGGAAAAAAAAAAAAAAAAAAAAAAAAAAAAAAAAAAAAAAAAAAAGAAAAAAAAAAAAAAAAAAAAAAAAAAAAAAAAAAAAAAACCGAAACAACAGAAGAATAATTTCCAAGTTTAAAGTTTGTAATTGCACTGCATACTTTTTTTCCAATGTTTTGAGTAATAATTTGATTGGTTTGATCTCCTTCTTTCATATAATCATCAAGTGATTGAAGCCATTCTTTTGCTACTTGTTCATCATTATGAGTATTCATGAGAGACATGGTATAATGGGCATCATTAAATACTAAATTGAAAAGAAAGTTTAATTGATTAATTATTTAGGAAGAGATCAAATTGTTCACTTTAATTAAAAGAAAAAATGAAAAAAAGAAAAAAAATGAACCAGTTACATGATCCTTGTTATGAACAACCCATTCTTTATAAACATCTTGCCATCTATCACCAACTTCTACTCCAGCTAGATTAAGACGAAATAAGAAAGATGCTGCATCAACAAGATCTAAAATTGCTCCACTTTTTTTCCTTTTATTTATTTTTGAAATTAATTAATTTTTTGAGCATTTACATCATTCAATATTTGAAACCTTTCAGCAATTTCTTTATCATAAATTCCTAAAGCAGATTCAAAATCTCCTTGTTCAATATGTGCTAATCCTTTATTTATTTATTTTTTTTTAAAGATGGAAAACAAAACAAAAAAAATTTAAAAAAGAAAAAAAAAAAAAAAAAAAAAAAAAAAAAAAAAAAAAAAAATAAAAAAAAAAAAAAAAAAAAAAAAAAAAAAGAAGGAAAAGAAAGAACGAAATTTAAACCAGCATGCCAATAATTATGACAAGCAAGTCCCAATCCTTGATTCCAATCAGTTTCTGTTGACATTAAAAAGTCAATTCCTTCTTGAGCTCTTCCTTCCATTTCAAAAACATGAGCACGTGCATGGGTTGCCCAACAATCAGTTCTATTAATTTGAAGAGCTTTGGAAAAAAAAAATTAGGACAAAATGATGAAAAAAAAATGAAAAAGAGAATAATAATGAATAAAAGAATGAAACCTTCTATAGCATTCATTTCTGCTGCTCTATAGTTTAATGTTTCTTCAAGTCCAAAGGCATACATCCCAAGAGTATAACCATAAAGTGGATCATCTTATGATCAATTAATTATTAGAGGATAATGATTAGGATTTTGTTTTTTTTTTTAAATTTTGAGATCAATAATCAAACTTTATACCTTTTTTCCAATAAGGTTTAACTCTAGCAACTGAATCTCTAATTTTTGCAGACTCACCCAAGTAAAAATACCTATTATTTATTTATTTATTTATGAATTATTGAATGAATGAAAGAAAGAAATAAAGAAGAACAAACATATCAGAAGCAAATCTAAGAGCAATAGGATCTGTTGGATGATCAACAAGAATTTTTTCCCAATAATTTGTTGCTTGATGAAAGTGACCATCTGAAAAAGCATTAATTGCTGCCAAATGATCTTTTTCTCTATCAATATATATATAAGTTAACCATCAGAAAAATATAAAATAAAAAACCTTTGGAGAATATTTCTTTTTTTCGGAACTTCATTGAGACGATCTAAAGTTCCATCAACCACGGCTGATAAACCTTTTTTTGTTCCAGTACTCAAAAGCTCAAGTCCTATTAAAATTCTTTATTAAATAACAAATAATAAAAAAAGACTAAATAATAAAAGAATAACGAAGAAAACTAACCACAAACAACAACATGAGCAAGAAGAAACTCTTCATCTTCTTTAATTGCGGCTCTTGCAGAAGCAACAGGGTCACCACACCAACCATACAACTCTTGAATACTTTGGTCTAAATATTTAGCAGCAGCATTACTCTTTGTTGAAACTGGAAGTGACATTGCTTCCCAACCACTGACATCTCGAAGGTTCATTATAATTCTGAATAAATAATAATAACTAATAATTGAAAAGGAGGAGGAGAAAGATAAGTGATAAGGAGAAAGAAAAAAAAAAATGAAGGAATGCTCTTTTTCAAAAAAAAAAAAAAAATTTCTTTTTCCCTGAAATTTAATTGCAATAGATAGAATCTGTTACAGAAGAGTTCAAGTTTAATCAGTCTAAAATAAAATAAAGTTTGAATTTCAGGATGATTTTATTGTTTATTTGTGATGAATTTTTTTGTTCAAAGAAATGAAGAACTTGGCAGGTTAAAATAATTTCACTTTTTTTAAATGTCAAATAATCAAAAACCATTGAATGTCTTTCTTCTTTTTTTATTATTTTTTTTTTTTTCAAAAACAGAATGTCAATCAAATTTCTTCAGATCATGAAATAAATGTCAACCAAAAAAATAATAAGGGAAAAACAGCTATCAGTATCACAAGAGCAATTTCCATTTTTGAGGGAGGGAAATAACGAAGATTTTGAAAATAGAAGAAGCATTTACTTGAAGATTGCTGAATTCGTGGCATCCTTCCAAATTGATCCCAATGAAATAAAAGTGACATTGCGGAGGCAACTTGGTTTGATAAGTTCACTCTCATTTCCATTTTTTCAAAAATAAATAAACAAATAAACAAAGAATTAAGATACCTAATCGAGTTTCATGATAACAAGTACAATTTAACCACAAGTGCAACAACATTCCTTGAATTAGAGCGCGACATTCGATTAAAACTCAAATTTTGACTCGATTAAAAAAACAAGCAATCCAAAAAGGTGTTGCTCCATTATTATTTGCTTGATTAATATCAACTCTTTGATCATAGCTTCACAACTTCAATATATCCTTTATAACAAGCAATCCAAAAAGGCGTTGCACCGTCCCTATTTGCTTTATTAAGGTCACCAACTCTTTGGTTATCTAATAGTAACTCCACAATATCAATATGTCCTTTTTCACAAGCAACAAAAAAAGGCGACAATTCGCCATTTGCTTTGTTCATATCAATTCTTTTATCGCCTAAAAGAAATTTCACAATTTCAATGTATCCTTCTTGACAAGCAATATAAAAAGGAGTTGCACCATTCTTATTTGTTTTATTAACATCAATTCTTTTATTGTTGGATAATAATTTCACAACCTGAAAATGTCCAAAATAACAAGCAATATAAAAGGGAGTTGCTCCATTATTATTTGCTTTATTCACATCAACTCTTTTATCCCTGAACAATAATTGCACAATTTCAATTTGTCCATAAACACAAGCGATAGAAATGGGAGTTGCACCATCATTATTTGTTTCGTTAATATCATCAGCTCCTTTATTCCTTAAGAACAATTTCACAATTTCAATTTCTCCATTGGCACAAGCACTATGAATTGGCACTTCAGGATCCATTTTAATTTTAAATGATAAAAAAGAATGACAATAAGGTTTTTTTTTTTTTTTCTCCTGAAAAATAAAAGAAAAAAGAAAAAAACCGTGAATCAAGCTGTCTTTAAAGTAGCAAAGTCGAAGCCAAAGACCATCACCCCGCCATGTTTGTTTGTTTGTTTTTTTCTGCTTTGTCTTCAAAAAAAAAAAAAAAAAACTGACGGTCTCTTTTTTTCTTTCTCCTTTCCTCTCAAAAACACTGAACCTTTAATTTTTTTTTAAAAAAAATAGTTTATTCAAGAACCAAAGAGACACGATACTAAGATACCTACAATTTTCCATTCGACAGTCTCTTTTTTTTCTTTTTTAAAAAATTTCATTTTAAAAAAAAATACCAAAGAGAAAGAAAATTTTTTTAAGGATTGAAATTCCGAAACTGAAACTTGATTTTTTTTTTCCCTCTGAAGGTTCAAGAGACCAATGGACACAATTCAAAAATACTTACAATTATTCCGAAGAAAAAGAAGTGATGACAAAAGAAGGCAACCAAAGAGATAACCAAAGAAGAGATTGATGAAGAGGAGAAAACTAAAAAAAGGATTGATGAAGAGAGAATTAAAATGAGGATTATCGAAGAAAAAAAGCGAAGCCTCAGACACTCTGAACGATTTAACAAAACAAGAGAACCAATTAAATATGAAAATGACCTTCCTCTTCTTCCCCGAATTTATTTGTACTTCCCTCAACCTGATATTATTGGCATCAAACAATTTATGTTGATGGAAAAAAAAGATTTTGACAACCGCGTCCAAATGGTGCCAACATTATATCAAGTAGAACTCAAACACATGTGTGAGGAATATTATTCTACTCGTCCTTCAAAAAGGGATGCATTGATGAATTTTTTTGTTCAAAGAAATGAAGAACTTGGAAGAGAACTTGACAGGTCATAATAATTTCAATTTTTTAAAATGTCAATAATCAAAAACCAATCCTCAAATAATCAACTTTGTATCAATAGAAATCAATTATTATGAACTTTCAACTTTTTTTTTTTTGAACAAAATTTATTATCATTTATTTCAACAAATAAAGTGAAATTTTATCTTCTGAAAGAAAAAATATTTCAATTTTTATTTTCAACTCCAGTTGCATTGGGTATTGGGTTGTATTGGTTTCTGATTTCAATGAATCAAAGATGACATCGATTCGGTTCATTATAAATCGATTCTCAAACATGAACATGATAAAGAAGAGAAAAAAAAGGAAAAAACAAAAATTCAAAGTTTGATTTTCAGAAAAAAAAAAAAAACTAATTTGAAGTGGATTAAATTTATTGATTTTACATGTTTTTCTAATAATCTACAAAATAAGAGAATGAATGATTCAAAGTTTTACAGTTTAATCGACTTCTTCAATAGTTGGTCCATCATCTTTTTGACTTGCACCTGCACCTGCACCAGCTCCAGCTCCTGGGAATCCACCTGGCATTCCACCTTGAGCTCCACCATATAATTTAGTCATGATTGGCATAGCAATTCCTTCTAATTCTTTTTGTTTGTGTTCAAATTCATCTTTAGCAGCTTCTTGATTTTGATCAAGCCATTTCAAAGTATCATCAATTGCTTTCTCAAGTTTATCTTTATCTCCAGCTTCGAATTTATCTTTGAGGTTATCATCATTGAGGGTGTTCTTGAGTGAGAAAGCATAGTTTTCTAATCCATTCTTTGATGTAACTCTATCTTTGACTTCTTCATCATCTTTCTTGAATCGTTCAGCTTCATTGACCATACGTTCAATTTCCTCTTTTGAAAGTCTTCCTTTTTCGTTGGTAATGGTGATTTTGCTTGATTTTCCAGTTGTTTTATCAGAAGCAGAGACATTCATGATACCATTTGAATCAACATCAAAAGTAACTTCAATTTGAGGAACTCCTCTTGGGGCAGGTGGGATTCCACTCAATTCGAATTTTCCTAACAAGTGATTATCTTTGGTCATTGATCTTTCTCCTTCAAAGACTTGAATTAAGACTCCTGGTTGATTATCAGCATAAGTTGAAAAGACTTCAGATTTCTTTGTTGGGATAGTAGTGTTTCTCTTAATAAGGGTGGTCATAACTCCTCCAGCTGTTTCAATTCCAACAGATAATGGCATAACATCAAGAAGAAGAACATCTTTAGTTTTTTCAGAAGTATCTCCAATTAAGATAGCTCCTTGAACAGCAGCTCCATAAGCAACAGCTTCATCAGGGTTAATTGATTTGTTTAATTCTTTTCCATTAAAGTAATCAGAAATGAGTTTTTGAACTCTTGGGATACGAGTAGATCCTCCAACAAGAACAATTTCGTGAACACTTGATTTATCCATCTTTGAATCACGAAGAACACGTTCAACTGGGTCAAGAGTTCCTCTGAAAAGATCAGCGCATAATTCTTCGAAACGAGCACGAGTAATGGTGGTGTAGAAGTCAATACCTTCATGAAGAGAATCAATTTCAATAGTGGTTTGAGCAGCTGAAGAAAGGGTTCTCTTAGCTCTTTCACAAGCAGTTCTTAATCTACGAATTCCTCTCTTGTTTCCAGTTAAATCTTGTTTATGTTTTCTCTTGAATTCTTCAACAAAGTGATTAACAAGTCTATTATCAAAATCTTCTCCTCCTAAATGAGTATCTCCAGCTGTAGCTTTGACTTCGAAAATTCCATCATCAATAGTTAAAAGGGAAACATCAAAAGTTCCTCCTCCTAAATCGAAAATCAAGATGTTTTGTTCACCTTTTCCTTTCTTATCTAAACCATATGCAATAGCAGCAGCAGTTGGTTCATTAATAATACGAAGAACATTAAGTCCAGAGATAGCTCCAGCATCTTTAGTAGCTTGTCTTTGAGAGTCATTGAAATAAGCAGGAACGGTAATAACTGCATTTTTAACACTTCTTCCTAAATAAGCTTCAGCAGTTTCCTTCATTTTAACTAATACCATTGAAGATATTTCTTCTGGTGAAAAGGTCTTATTTTCTCCTTTGTATTCAACTTGAACATATGGTTTTCCATCTTTATTTACAACAGTGAATGGCCAATGTTTCATATCACTTTGAACTTCAGAAGAGTTGAATTGACGCCCAATCAAACGTTTAGCATCAAAGACAGTGTTAGTTGGGTTCATTGCAACTTGATTCTTAGCAGCATCTCCGATCAATCTTTCAGAGTCAGTGAAAGCAACATAAGAAGGGGTAGTTCTATTTCCTTGGTCGTTGGCAATAATTTCAACTCTATCATTTTGCCAGACTCCAACGCAAGAGTAAGTGGTTCCAAGATCAATTCCAATAGCTGGTCCGTCGTTTTTAGACATTGTTTTTGTTTTTATATGAGTGATTTAAATAAAGTGTAAAGTGTAAAATGTGTAAAAGTATTGTAAGTTGTGGTTGTTTGAAACAAAAGTGTTTGTCAAAATTGTGTATTTTGTAATTATTAGAAAAAAATAAAAAAAAAAAAATAAAAAAAATTGGGAGTATTTATACTTTTTTCCTTTTAATTTCAGAAAATTCGGGAAAACGCTGTCAAGGAAAATTCTCGAACTGGAAAATTCTGGAAAAAGCTCGAATGATTTTTTGTCTGGAGTGAGAAATGGAAGAAAATCATGGGCAAAATGTCTGGAAAAAAAAACCGTTATTGTTTTTTTTAAAATTTTTAAATTTTTAATTTTTTTTTTTTTTTGTTTTTTTCAACGGTCAACAACTCAAACTCCAACACCAACTAACCCTTTATAACTTTTCTATTTCTTTACTTCTTTTTATAATTTTTGTTTTTTCTTTTTCTTTTTCTGATTTTACTTTACTTTTGTGTGTAGTTTAGTTTTTTTTTTGTTTTTGTGAAAAAATTTTTTGGTGGCGAAAACAATGGTTAACGAACAAGTTCGAAGAGACTTTCAAGACTTCCTTGACTCTGATGTAAGACTCTTTTCTTATTTCATTACTTCTTTTATTTTCTTTATTTTGTGAATATTTAATAAGAGATTTTATGAAAATAACAAAATGTAGGTCGGAGAAGGAATGTATAAAGATAAAATTCAAGCAATGAAGAATAAAAATGAAACAAGGCTGATTGTCAATTTTGATCACTTAGCAGGTCCTCCTGCACCATATAAAAATAAGTTCGTTTTTATTACTTAAATAATTTTATTATTAATCTTCAACAATTCATAATTTTATTTAAATTTCATTTATTAATTAAATTTTTAGAATATTATCTAAACCAATGGACTACATCCCAGATTTTGATCTTGCTCTTCGAGATGTATTGTCAACAATTGATTCAGAATATGTTCGTAAGATGGAAAAAATTAATGATTTTCATATTGGTTTTGAAGGAGCATTTGGTGCTCATGCTTTAAATCCAAGAAGTTTATCTTCAAGATTTCTTGGGACTCTTGTTTCTGTTGAAGGAATCGTCACAAGAAGTATTTTTTTTTTCAAAAATTTATATATTTAATTTGAATTTATTTTTAATTTCATTAATTATTTGTCTTTAATTTTAGCTTCTCTTGTTAGACCAAAAGTTCGTAGAAGTATTCATTATTGTGAAGCAACAGAACAAACAATTACTCGTGATTATCGTGATGCAACCTCATTAGGTCCCTTTTTCATTTCAAATAATGTCTACCCCACAAAGGTTAGTTTCCTTATTTTTTTAAAATCTATTTACTGATTGAATTGTTTTTTAATTTCATTTTTTTTTTTTCAAAAAATAAAATAATATTAGGATGATGATGGCAATTTACTTACAACTGAATATGGTCTTTCAGTTTATAGAGATTATCAAACTGTTGCAATTCAAGAAATGCCTGAAAAAGCTCCAACTGGTCAAGTAGAATTTTATTATTTATAAAAGAAAGAAATTATTATTATTTCTTATTTCATCCAAAATATCAACAAAATAATAATCAATAATCAATAAAAAGCTTCCACGTTCAGTTGATGTTATTTTAGATGAAGATCTTGTTGATAAAGTAAAACCTGGTGATAGAGTTCAAATTATTGGAATTTATAGAGCTATTCCATCAAAAAATGGAAATATTTCTTCTGGAATTTTCAAAACAGTTTTGATTGCAAATAATATTAAACATTTAACCAAAGATGCTATGAATCCTATGATAAGTGATGTTGATATCTTTAATATCAAAGAAGTAAGAATTTCTTTTGAGAAATTTATTATTTTATTCAAAAACAAAACAAAAACAATAAATCATCATTAGGTTGCAAAAAGAAAAGATATTTTTGATTTATTAGGAAAATCAATTGCTCCTTCAATTTATGGTCATGAAAAAATTAAGAAAGCATTAATTTTACTTCTTCTTGGAGGATTAGAAAAGAATTTACCAAATGGTGCTCATATTAGAGGGTAAATTTTTTTTTTTCAAATAATTTTCCAATTAGTTTTTTTTTTAAAATAATATTTTCTCAAACTTTTTTCTAACAGAGATATCAATATTCTTCTTGTTGGAGATCCATCAACAGCCAAATCTCAACTTCTTAGAATTATTCATTCAATGGCTAATATATCTGTAATGACAAGTGGAAGAGGAGCGAGTGGTGTTGGTTTAACTGCTGCTGTTGTGGAAGATAAAGATAGTAATGAAAGACGTCTTGAAGCAGGAGCAATGGTTTTAGCTGATAGAGGAATTGTTTGTATTGATGAATTTGACAAAATGACTGATCATGATAGGTTTTCTTTTTTGATTTTTTTTTCTTTTCTTTTTTTTTTCTTTCTTTTCTTAAAACTTGAAATTATTATTATAGAGTTGCACTTCACGAAGTAATGGAACAACAAACAGTTACAATTGCAAAAGCTGGAATTCATTGTTCATTAAATGCAAGATGTTCTGTAATTGCTGCTGCAAATCCCGTTTATGGACAAGTTGATTTTTGATTTATTGATTTTTTTCTTCCTTTTTTGACAAATTTGTTTTGAACTATATAAATAATAATAATAATTAGTACAACAAACAAAAACGACCAACCGAAAATATTGGACTTGCTGATTCACTTTTATCACGTTTTGATCTCTTATTTATTGTTCTTGATCATTTAAATCCAACTCATGATCGTCAAATCTCAACTCATGTACTTCGTCTTCATCAATATAGATCACCTCAGGAAGAAGATGGTTTAATTTTATTATATTTTGATATTAATCTTGATTCCTTTTTTGAAATAATATTAAACATTTATTCATTTTTTTTTTTAAAAGGTGGCCCAGTTAGAGAAGATGTAAACAATTTTGATGAAGAGGAACAAATTGAAGAAGAACCTATCTTTTTACATTATGAAAATACTCTTGGAAAAAGGAAAACAAAAGATTCCCAAGAAATTTTGTCTATATCATTTTTAAAGAAATATATTCATTATGCAAAACAAAGAATGAGACCTAAACTTACTGCTGAAGCTGCTGAGGAAATTTCATCAACTTATTGTCACCTTCGTTCTCTCTCTGATCAAACAAGAGAAAAGACATTACCAATTACTGCCCGTACTCTTGAAAATTTAATTCGTTTATCAACTGCTCATGCTAAAGCCCGTTTAAGTCAAACTATTGAACAAGTATTTTTTTTTTTTTTTTTTTTTCCAATGGAGAAATAATTATAATTATTTAAAATGAATAATAGGAAGATGCAGAAGTTGCTAAAGAATTGATTCAATTTGCTTTGTATAATGAAACTGATGTTGAAAAACAAAAAAAGAAAAAGAAAAATCAAGCCCCTGAAGATGATGATGAGAATGAAAAAACACAACAAAAGTAATTTTTTTTTTTTTTTTTTTTTTTTTT
>Ga0209960_1004148_pt1 | contig 11413 bp, 17 predicted proteins | sample ThiBiot_500_plan_2_FD_183947 | JGI IMG/M metagenome (GOLD analysis project Ga0209960, IMG submission 183947) | Wastewater bioreactor microbial communities from Cape Town, South Africa - Thiocy_expt_500_plan (SPAdes) | ecosystem: Engineered > Bioreactor > Thiocyanate-remediating >... | reverse complement strand
TTTTTTATTTTATTTTTTTTTTTATTTTTTTTTTTTAAAAAAAAAAAAAAAAAAAAATCAAAAAGAAATATGGTAATTTCATGATTGTCGAATATCCAGATCCACAAAAAAGTTTGAATTCTTTCTTTATTCTTATTTATTCATTTATTTATTTATTTATTTGAATAGGTGGAAACCTTTATGATAAAGAAGCACAATATCCTGGATATGATTTCTTTGTATTTTTTCGCTCAAATAAAGTTTCTGCCAAATTCTCGGAGACTTTGATCCTTCCACTTGGTTTCTTTCTCAAGGAGATGTTTTCAGTCCAACCAATTGCAATGTTTCCTCATTATTTTGCTCAGGTTCCCTTTCTTTTTCTTTTCTTTCATCTTACATATTTCTTTCATTTCTTTTCTTCTACTCACCTCAAATAATTATTCAAAGATTATGATGGATGGACTACATTCATATATCCCTACATTTTCAGATCCTTTAAAATTAAGAAAAAAGGATGTAACTCTTCAGAAAAAATTGGTTCAATATGATGTTATGTTTGGAGGATTTTCTTATTCAATCCCTTACTCGGTAATACCTAAAATTCTTTTTTCGTCTTGGAAATTTATTTACCTTTCTATTTTGATTTTGATTTTATATATTAGACAAACGAAAGTGATGCTTTAACATCTCAAATTTTTTCAAGTTTTGATCAACTTTCCCTAAAAACTTTAAGTCAAACTCTCTCTCATGATGATCAAGTCATCATTGATCGAATGGATTTCACTCTTGGAAATTTTAAGCTAAATACTAGATTATCTTCCATTGAATTAGGTTCTTTTTTTCTTTTGTTTTCATTTTTTCATTTTTTAATTTTTGTTTTTAAAATTCTCTTTTCCTTTTTTTAATACATGAAATTATAGGAGATCCATCACTCAAATCATCTCACGTTGAAGAACCTGTTGTCAAAGAAATGGCTATAAAAATTGTTATTGAGAGACAACTTGAATTTGAAGAAAGATTCCAATTTCTAAAGAGATCTGAAACAAATGGAAAGGAAAAAATTCCATTCACTATATTTGTCGATTTTGAAAAATTTAACTTATTAATGAACAATGATCAACTTTCCTTCTTATTTCAACTTGGAAGACATTTGGGAATGATTTTCAATGAAACTACTCGAGCACTCTCTGGAAATGATTCTACTAGTGATGTACCTGAAACATTTCGAGTCATCATTGAGAACAATGAAAAACAAAATCAACTCATTCTTCCCCAGTCACCAAAAAATGAAGTTTGATTTATTTTAATTTATTTATTTTAATTTATTTATTTTATTTTATTTCTTATTTTTTGAAATTTTTTTTATTTTTTATTTTTTATTTTTTTATTTTATTGACTTGAGCATTTTTTATAGATTCAGAGTTCAAAGAAACAAGTTATGAAAATTCAAATTTATTTTAAAGAAGTTTCTGAAATGCTCCTCTTTCGACCTTCATTTGAAAAATCTCCAGAATCATTAGCAGAAGTCTCTTTAACAAATTCCAGTGTAATCCTTTCAGCTTTTTCTGATGGATTTTTTGAAGCAACAGCAACGATTGGAAAGTTTTCAGTACTTGACTCAAGGACTAATTTGAAGAAAAATACTTCAAAAACATCTTCCCAATTTCCTGAAGTTCTTTCAATAGGAGAAATTAGTAAATTTCAAATCTCAAGAACACCTGAAGGTTCAATTTTATTTATTTATTTATTTATTCATTTGGATGAACGTACAAACAAATAAACAAATGGAAAAAAAAAAAAAAGGAATTTATTACTTTGATTTAGCTGTCTTAAATTGTAATGTTGCAACCCCTTTAGATTTATTTATTTATATTGAACAATACTTTTCAAAACCTCTTCAAGAACTCTTTGGTGTTAGTGGTATGAAAAGATTTTTTTTTTGAATTTATTTTCGAATTCCTTTTTTTTAAAAAAAAAACAAAATACAAAAAAACAAAAAAAAAAAAAACTTTAAAGGTGAAAATATTTTAAGAGAAGTTGAAAAGCCAACTAATTTGCGAGTTCATTCAACGGTCAGCTTTTTGAATACACAAATCATTTTACTCAACGATTATTCTCAAGTAAGAAAAAAAAATTTTTTTTTTCTTTCTCAAACTTTTTTAATAGAATTTGATTTTGATTTTTTTTTTTTTTTTTGTCCCTCAAAATCAAGTTTAATACTCAAGTTGTTGTTATTTCTTGTATCAGTACTTTAATTCAAAGCACTCCAAAAAGGTTTTTTCTTTTCTTTTTTTTCTTTTTTTCCCTCCTGTTCCTAAACTTTTTCTCTTTCTTTAGTTTTCAACTTCAGAAATCAGAATACTTTAATGATAACACTTCATATGCTAAACATCCAACAGAAATTTTTGTTAAATTCTCTGGGATCAATCTTTCAATTGGTGAACTTCAAATTACCCCTACACATTCATATTCAACAAATTTTGTTGTTGATATAATTGATAAATTTGATTTATCTCTCAAAGGCGATGTTGTTTCACAAGTTCGAACTTCTTTCATTTCTTTCTTTTTACTTTATGTTCTTTAAATCTTATTTTCTTTTTAAATCAGCTTGATTCAAATCACCACCAAATATATTTATTAAGTGTTAATGTGAAGACTGAACCAATTATCGCTAGATTATCATATCAAGATCAAAAACTCTTTCTTTTTGTGTTTCATGTCAGTAGAGATATTTACTATGCACTCCAAGTTTTGAATCAAGGTTATTTATTTTTATTTAATTTTAATTTTTTTCAAAAAAAATTAAAATTAAATTTGAAAATTAAAATTTAGATCGAGTTTGGGCACCACCTTCAAGTACAACTCAAAGTCAAGAGAAAAATGAAAAATTCCCATTAAAACCATTCCCAACATCCGGTTACTTTCAAAGTGATAAAAAGTCTGCATTCTCAACAACCATTTTAACAAAAACCGCAATTCGAAAAGCTCATGATATTTTACAAATGAATTGCAATTTTGAAACCAAAGGTCTTAGCTTCAAACTAATTAATGATTGTGCTGATTATAATGTCCCTGTTTTTGATTTAATCCTCGCACCTATGGTTTTTAAATTTCAAGAATGGTTTACACCACAAGGGAAAGCTTCCGTTGGCCCAGTCGAATTATCAGCATATTATTTTAATAGTAAACTTTCTCTTTGGGAACCTTTAATTGAACCTTGGAATTTTGAACTAAATGTAATTTATTTTATTTATTTTTATTTTTATTTTTATTTTTATTTTATTTTCAAATTAATTTCAATTTTCAAGATTTCAACTCTCTTGAATGATGATGGAACTCGTGGTTACAATAGTTCTCTAACTTCAAAATTAAGAATGGAGCTCAATTTAACACATGCATTTTTAGATATTGTAAATGTAGTTTCAACTTCAATTCGAAGTGATCTTGAGGTATTATTTGAAAAATTTTCCAACCTTTAACAAAATAAAAATAAAAATTAATGTTCATTATCTCATAGACTGGAAAAAGAAGTTCAAGAGCAGATTCTTCACCTTGTTTAATTAGGTTTCTTTTCTTTTTTTCTATTTTTTTCTATAGATATTATTATTTGATTTTTTTGGAAAAAAAAAAAAAATTAATGCAATAATAATAATAGAAATAACACTGGAATCCCTTTGATAATTATGGAGAAAACAAAAGAACAAATTCTTGAAGATCAAATTGAAGATGGACACCAAATTCCTTGGATTTCTCCTGAAGATGATTGGAAAAATGCTAGAATTGTATATATATATATTTTTTTTTTCTTTGAGATTAATTAATAAAAAAAAAAGAAATTTTACTAAACAAATTCGTTTTTGAAAAAAAAATAGGCAATCAAAAATCAAACCTTCAAACTCACAGCAAAACTTTCAATATTTGAATCACAACAAACAGGACATGAAATTATTATTGAAGATATTCCAATTAGTAGAGAAGGAGAATTTCATTTCCTTTTAGACTCTGAGAGAAAGTTTCCAGAACCTCCTAGATTAACTTGTCAAGTTGAATGGAAGAAAGGCTTTAAATTAATAACTTTTAGATCACCTTATGTTGTTCATAATACAACAAGTAGTGAAATTGCCCTTCAAGTTTTGAAGAAAGTTCGAAATGAATCACAAGAAATTAATCAAATTCTTTATGAAACTGTAATTCGTAAGAATTTTTTTTTTTTTTAAAAAAAAAAAAAAAAGTCTTTTTTTTAAAAAAATTAAACAATCACAAAAATTAGCTCCTGATGAAATTGGATCTGTTCCAATTCATCTCGCTTTCAGTTCATTACTTCGTATTCGACCAATTAGTATCAATTTTATTATATTGATTTTTTTTTTCTTTTTTTCAGAAATTTGATTTTTTTTCCTTTCTTTCTTTCTTTCTTTCTTATAAGATGTTGACCGAGTTTATGATTGGAATCAAGGCTATATTTCATGGCAATCACTTGTTCAAAATCCAACAATTGGACTTGTTTGTCCTTGTAAAGGAGATGAAAAAGATCATGAAAATGAAAATGAGAAAGATAAAGATTGTTATCGCTATAGAGTAGAATGTAAAACTTCAGAGAATGATATTGCAGAAGCAATTTTAAACAAATGGCAACCAAGTTTAACATTATATATTTGTACTCCTTTGGAAGTAGAAAATTTGCTCCCTTTTACTGCTCTATTGACAGTGACAAACCCTAGAACCAATGAAGTTATTGAGGTAAGCTTGGAACTAATAATATGAATAATAATAGTATAAATAACATAATGAATAAATAAATAATAAATAACAGCGATCTTTACACTCTGGAGCAAAAGAAGCATTTTATACAGTGAATCTCCGATCTCCTGTTTCTATTTCAATTCAAGTAAGTCCCAAATTTTCAATCAAATTTTCAATCACTAAGTAAAAATAAATAAATAAATAAAATCAGATTCCAGAAATTAATTTTACAACCACTTCTTCACTAATTGTTCATCGACCAGAAATTCAAGAATCAAAATCATTTATTTTGGGTTTAGAAAATAAAAATAATGGGAAAAAACTTGACCTCAAAGTAGATTCAATTGTCTTGCCTTATACTGCCGAATCAAAAAAAATTAGGTATTGATTTTTTTTTTTTTTTTTATCTTTTTTTCCATTAGTTTTCTCATTTGATTTTTCTTTTTCTTTCTTTTCCCTTAGAATTTACTCTCCTTTTGTTATGGTAAACAAATCTGAAATCCCTCTCATGTTTAAACATACAAAATATATATTGGATCAAGGAGTTACTGGGAAATTTGTTTCAATGCCACCAATTGAGTATGGCTCAGATGGTTTGATTTTCTATTAGTCATTATTTTTGGTTTTTTTTTAATCATCTTTGTTTACCATAGAAATCTTTGAAAAAAATTTAGATGAAGAGGATAATTTTTCAAAGATAACTTTATTTTCTTATACAAAGACAACTTGCATTCATGATCGAATTCAAATCAAAACAGTAAATGTGAGTCAATTAACCAAACTCGATCCTTTTTAATTTTTTTTTCTTTTTCAAAAAAAAAAGGGAGATTGGAGCGAAGATATTGATATCCAAGCTGTTGGGAAAAGAGGAGAAATTCCTTTATCTAAAACATTTAAATCAAAAGCTTATCAACTTGCTTGCAAAATTTCACTTGGTAAAAAAAAAATATTTTTTTTTCAAAAAACTATTTCCTAATAAAAAATAAAATAAAAATAAAAAGGGAAAGGGATTTTTAATCAAACAAAATTCGTGACTTTTTCTCCAAGACATAAATTAGTTAATCTTCTTAAAATTTCTCTTGAAATTCAAGAGTGTAATTCTCAAGGTCAACCACTCTTAGGTAATTTAATTCATCATTACCAATTATTGTTTAACAATTTAAAACCAAATCAAAAAGAAATGACAAATCTTTTCCACTTGGGGTCTTTTGAAAGTTGTCATCTTCACTTTCAAAGTTCAGAACATTATCTTAGAACTCGTGTCTTGAATGGTTATTGGTCTCCTCCATTTTCAATATCATCTGTCGGAAGGATATTTCTTCCATTATTAAGTTGGGGACAGTATTATGATGATGCAAATTTAATTTCAGTGAAAGTTAGTTTTTTTTTTTTTTGCTTTTTTTTTTTGTTTCCTCAAAATGATTGAATATTAACTCTGAAATATTAAGATATCAATTGATGGAGCCAAAACTATTGTTTCATTCAATGAAGCAACAAAAGCACCTATTAGAATTGATAATAACTCCGATTTTGCTCTTCAGTTTTATCAAAAATGTACAAAAGGACAAGTTAGGTCTGGAATAATAATTTTTTATTTTTATTTATTTTTATTTATTTTTTTTCAAAATAATCATCAAATAATATAATTAGACATAATGCGAGTCCTGGATTTTCTGTTCCATATATCTTCGATTTCCCTTCTCATCCAGAAAAGAATATTATTATTGTCATAAATGATAGGTAATTTTTTTTTTTCCAAAACAAAAGTTATTGATTCTTAGCTGACAAATAAAATCAAATAGTAAATTCGAAGTAAATTTATCTAAAGTGATTCAAAAACAAAAATTTGTATTTAATGGAGGTTCGGTTTCAATGACTGTTATAATTGATGGATTTACTAAAATTATAAAAATTTCTTCAAATTCAACTCCCCTTTCTCCAAGTAATTTTTTTCTCTTCTTTCCTTTCCTTTCCTTTTCTTTCTTTCTTTCTTTCATTTTTTTTTTTTTTTTCTTCTTTTCAAATAGAAATTCAAAGTCTTTCTCCAAAGTCTTTCTTAGTGGAAAGTACAAAATTCTCGAATATCAAAAAAAGTGCAGATGTTCAAAAAATGAAACTTAAATCTCAATTTCAAAACCTTTCAAAAAAAAGGGAAATACCCTCAAACCCAAATTCAGTTCATAATATTTTTAATCTCTCATTGAAAGGAATTGGAATTTCTTTTATTGACTCAAAACCTCAAGAAATTCTTTACTTGTCAGCAACTGGGATTGATCTTTCATTAAAGGATACTCTTGTAAAATATTCCTATGACCTTAAGGTTCTATTTTTTTTTTTTTTTTGAACTTAATTATGAATTCAAATTTGAAATATTCATAGGTTGAAGAAATTCAAGGAGATAATATGATAAACACAAAAGAATTTCCATCATTTTTAAGTCGAAATCCACCAAAAAATTATATTGCAAGACAATCTTTTCTCTCAACTCCAATTTTTCAACTCTCATTTTTAATCTCAAAAGAAAATAAAGAAATTAAGAATTTAGTAGTGATTCCTTATTCTTCACTTTTACTCCAAGTAAATTTCCTTTTCATTATTTATTGTACTTCATTTTTTCAAAATTATGCACAAAATAAATAAAATAAAATAAAAATAAAAATATAATATAGTCCCTTCGTATTGAATTAGATACAGTTCTCCTTGAAAAAATTTCAGATATGTTTTCATTTTCATTCCTTTTATCACCACCAAAAAAGAGGATTGTATCTTCTCATTCGGAGTCTAGTGCTGATTTATTGAGTAATAATACCAGAAAAAAACAAGATATGGATTCTATTCTTTATTTTGAAACACTTCAATTTCAAGCTATGGAGCTTTCACTTAGTTACACGACCTCAAGAGCTAGTAAACAAGAATCAAGAACTCTTCAAATCCCCAAAAATCCATTCTTTCAAATTTTATTAAACGCTTTTGGAATGAACCTAAAATCAATTGAAGATGCTCCAATTAAATTAAATGCAATTGAAATTCTTCGATGTGTTGTTTCAAAGAGAATGCTTTTTGATTTAACTGTAAGTCCTTTTATTTATTTATTTTTTAAAAAAGTAATAACTATCATTGATAATGATATAGTCAACCCATTATTACGATCAAGGAATTCAACAACTTTATTCAATATTTGGTTCAACTGATCTTCCAAAAAATAATCTTGCTTTATTTTCAGCAATTTCAACTCAAGTTGATGACTTTTTCTACGAACCACACAAAGGAGCAATCTTAAAAGCTTCAGAGATGCCATTAGACCCAGGTTTTCTTTTGAAATTTTTTTTTTCTCTTTCCTGTTAAAATTTAAATCTAATAACTATCAAATGCAACATAGGAGAAGAAAAGACATTAAAAAGTAAAATTAGAATGTTTGAAGAGGTTTCAAAAATTACTGATAGTGTTGAGAAAGGACTCGTTGAAGGTAAACTTTTTTTTTTCAATTTATTTGATTGTGTTTTTATTAATTAATCTCAATTTTAAAATTATAGCAACATTTGATCCTGAATTTCAAGAAAAAAGACAAAAAGAAACAAAAAATAAACCACAAAATGTTTTAGGAGGTATGGCTTCTGGAGCATCTTCGATTCTAACTGGTACATTTATTTTTTCTTTCTTTTCTTTCTTTTCTTTCTTTTTCTTAATTTCTCAATTTGTCATCTTTTCAAAGGATTTGGAAGTGGCTTTGTTGGAATTTTCTCTAAACCTGTGGAAGGTAAAATTTGACTATTTTTTATTGAATTTCAAATGGTCAACTAAAAGATAATAAAAATAATAAATAGGAATTATTGAAGAAGGAGCTGTAGGATTTGTCAAAGGATTAGGTCAAGGAGCTGTTGGAATTGTGACAAAACCTTTTATTGGACTCATTGATGGTGTAACAAAAGGTTTTGAATTTTATTTTATTTATTTATTTATTTTATTTCACTTAATAACTTGTTTGTTTTTTCTTTGTAATAGTTGCACAAGGTATTGGAAGCTCATTAGAAGAAAAAATAATTTTTCCTCCCAAAAGACTCCCAAGGCATATTGGAATGGATAGAATAGTTCAAATTTATAATGAACAAAAAGCAATAGGAGCTAATCTTTTACTTCAGCTAGGATTCAAAGATGTATTATTATTCTTTAAAAAAAAAAAAAAGAAAGAAAACTAATCAAACCTTTTTTTTTTTTCTTGTCAAAAGGATTATTACATTGTACATATAGACACAGATGTTCAACAAAGAGATCCAGGAAAAATCAACCAAAATGTGAAAATATCTTCCTTGCTTCTCTCAAATAATAGGATTTTATTTTTTGATCGAATTGATGGGTAAGAAAAAATCTTTCTCTTTTCTTTTCTTTTCTTTTCTTCTTTTTCTTTTTCAACTTTCATTGAAACCAATTTTTCCTTTTCTCTTCTGTTTATCAAAAGTCGACTTGTATTAACATGGCATATTCCAGTTGATGAAATTTGGGAAATTTCAACAATTGAACTTTCTGACCCTACAAATCATCTTTTTGGACAAGCTCTTTGGTTCAAAACTGATAACCTCTTAAAAGACAAGAAAGTATTGTGTCCAGACTATCAACTCCGAATTGTAGATTTTCTTTTTTTTTTCTTTTCTTTTTTCAAAAATTTAATTTTTTTTCATCCTTTCCATAATAGCGATTTCTCAATAAATTTCAGCAACAAAAATATCAAAATCCAAATGTAAAAATTTACAGCAACCAATTTTTTTTGTAGAAACAATTTGTAAATACATTTTTATAATTTTACACCATTTGTTTTTTGAGATTCAATCCTTTTTTGGAGTTCATCAACTTCATTTTTCAAACTTCTTACATCGACTAAGAGTGAAACTTTGCGTTTATTCAGTAACTTGATATATTCAACAGCTGTTTGAAGAGGGAAAAAAATATTATTAATCAATTATGAACGAAAATTCTTTTTGTAAAAAAAATTAAACCTTTTCTTAAAATTTCAATTTTACTTCTTCTTTCTTTTGCAAGGTATGGAATCTTTTCTTTTAATTCTTGAAAACCATTTTTGATTGTATTTCTTCTTTTTCTTTCAGAAACATTGTGAATTAATCTTCGGCCAGCCAAATCCAATGCTCCTCTTTTTTTAAAAAAAAAAAAAAAAAAAAAAAAAAATAGTTGATTTCATTTATAAGTTGAGTTAGAAAGCAAAATTTGAAATTTTGAATAAAGAAAGAGAAAAAATAAAAATAAAAACCTTGGTCTATTTTTTCTCAGTAAATCTCTGATTTCATCCAAATTATCAGTACTTAGATATTCTTTGAGTTTAATTACAGTTTCTGGTTTCAATTCACTAGGTTGAAGATCAGGATGAGTGAAAGATTGATTTTCGACTAAATTCATTGGTTGTTTACATGCTATAATAAATAAATAAATAAATAAATAAATAAATAAATAAGGGAAAAGGGTTGAAAATTAATAAATATAAGAAGAAGAAAAATTTTAAAAAAATTAAAAAAAACCTTCAAATTCAAACTCTTTTTTTTTCAAAATCGGAAGCTTAGTTTTTTCATTTTTTGGAAGATTATCAGAAAAAGAAAATTGAGAAAGTGGAGGAGGATTCATGATTAAGTTTGGACTTAAATCTGAAATTTCATTAAAATATGGATGAATTTGTGAAGTTGGACTCATAGTTATATTTTGAGGATTAGAAGGAGATTTTGATTGAGACTTTGATTTTGATCCTGGAGGTGATGTTGGTGAAGGTTTAGAATTCAATTCTGAACTTATTTGAAATTTTGAACTAAGATTCTGATTTTCAATTTTGGATAAATTTGGGGCTAAATTTACAAGATTAGAAGGATCTGGGTTAGGATTAGAATTTTGTATTAAATTGAGTGTGCTAAAATTTTGTGGTGTTGGTAGTGGAGATGGAGTGTGTGTAGGATTTGATTTGAAAAAGTATCCTTTATCTAAAAAAGGGAGTTGAGAGTGGTGTTGGAAATAAATACTATCAAATTCTTGTTTAGCTTGAATTCCATAGACCGGTTGAGGTTCAAGGAAGTTGTTATTCAATAAATACATTTGGGAGAGGGGAGAAGGATTTGTAAAATGTACAAAATTAGAAGGGAAATTTTGAAGTGTTGTTGTCACATTTTTTGAAATGATTCTTTCAAGTTGAAATGTGTTTTGATTATAATTTCCTAAATTTTTCATCTCATGATTTCCTTGACCATGATTTCCAGTTTTTGTTGGTAAGGAAGGATGATTTTCTAACTTTATGGGCGCTAATGGAAATGAATTTGAATTTGGATTTGGAAGAATTGTGTGATTTTTTGTATTTGGTAATTCTTTTGGAAGTAAAAGTTCTTGATTTGTATTTAATTTTAAGTTTGAGTTTGTTGTTGAGTCAATTTCTTTTTTTGTTGATACTTTGGGTGACTTTGGTTTGATCTTAATTTGACAATCTGTTTCATTTTTTATTTTCCTCTTCCTTCCATTTCCATTTCCATTTTCACATTCTTTCTTTTTTAATATTTCTTTTTCTTCATTTAAAGTTGTTGTTGTTGTTGTTGAAAGATGGTAAGCTGCAAAAGAGAGCTGAAGAAGGCCATTATGTCCTAAGAATTTTTGATTTTTTTTTTTTGGATTAGAAGAAGAAGAAAAAAAAAAAAAAAGCCTACCTTCT
>Ga0209960_1004145_pt1 | contig 11417 bp, 13 predicted proteins | sample ThiBiot_500_plan_2_FD_183947 | JGI IMG/M metagenome (GOLD analysis project Ga0209960, IMG submission 183947) | Wastewater bioreactor microbial communities from Cape Town, South Africa - Thiocy_expt_500_plan (SPAdes) | ecosystem: Engineered > Bioreactor > Thiocyanate-remediating >... | reverse complement strand
ACTAATATTAGAGATTCATCTAAAAGACTATAAAACTGGATTGAATTGAATTATTATAAGTGAAGATTTTAAAGATTTTTTTTTTGAAATTTTTTTTTTTTAGTTGGCCATGGTTTTTTTTTTTTTGTTGGGTTTTTTATTTTGTTTGTTTTGTTTGCCACGCTTTCATTTTCCTTTTATCATTTTTTTTTCTTTTTTTTTTTCCGATTATTTTTTTTTTCTTTTCTCTTTTTTTCCCCTTCCCTCAAACACTTTGTATCAACAAAAACACTTATACAAAAATGAATCAAGAATAGTAAAATTTATTTCTTTTTCTTTTATTCTATTCTTTCTTTTTATTTTATTTGTTTTATTCCCTTTGCAATTTTACTTTTTTTTTTTGTTCGATAATTTTTTTTTTTTTTTTTTGAAAAAAGGACATTTTGTGAATCCTGTATTTTTTTATCATCTTTTAATTGTTCGTCTTTAAAGACTTTAAGTTGTTATCCATTTACTTTGCTTGTTGTGTATCTTATTTCTTTTTTGTTATTATTATTTTGTGAGTTTTTTTTTTTTTTTTTTTTTTTTCCTTACTGGATTTATTTTGACTCTTATTTTTATGTTTTGAATCATTTTCTTCTATTTTAAAAAAAAAGAATTTTATCTTCATTCTTTTTTCTTTTTTTTTTTTTTTAAATTTCTATTATTTTAAGGCTTCATTTTTTTTTTTAGTTATTTTTCACTTTATAATTTCTTTTTCTTCTTTTTCTTCTTTGATTCCTTTGATTTCTATCTTCTATCTATTCTTTGATTTCTTTCGTTTTATTCTTTTTTATTTCTTTTCTAATTTATTTTTTATTTTTCTTGCAAAAAAAAAAAAATATCAAAAAATGTATAGTTGTAACTCTCTCAAAAACTTTATCTCTGGAACAGACTTGGATCAAAGTATTGTGAAAGAACTTTCACAATTTTGTTTGGATTGTACAAGTTCTGGCCAAAATGAATCTGGTGAACAATTTGTTTGTCAAACATGTGAAGAAAAACCAGAAGCTTCATCTTATTGTCTTGACTGTGCTCAATACTTATGTGAATCATGTCAAAGAATTCATCAAAAAGGAAAGAAAACAGCTAAAGATCAACTTATTTCAATTTTGGAGTTCAAATTTATGTATAACAACAACAACTCTCAAAGCCATGGAAAAGAAAAAGGAAAAGAAGTGGCATCATGTCCTCAATGTCATCAAACAAATTGTTTTCATTTAGAAGCATTTGAGACTGCAACTTCCAAGTTCAAAGATACATTCCAAAAGGTTTCATTTTTTTTTATTTCTTTGAATTTTATTTCAAAATGGTTTCAAAAAGAATAACTTTCCTTTTTTTTTAAAAAAAAAAAGCTCAATGATGAATTAGTCAAAATGAAAGAAAACCGAGAAACTATGGAACGAATGGAATCCAAAATGAAAGATGATGCACAAGTTGAAAGAGAAAAAATTAAAGCTAAATTTCAGAAAATGAGAGATCTTCTTGATGAAAAGGAAACTAAAATATTGAGTCATTTGGAACATGAAGTTGAAAAAAAAGAAATGGATATCGAATCACAAAGAATTGATTTATCTTATGGAATCGTTTTTATTGAAATATTTCGATTATCAGTCTCAAAATGTATATCCGAACCTCAAATTGATTTAATTTCCCTATTAAAAGCTCAACAAAAGACAAACTCACTTTTGGAATATACCAAGAATTGGCAAAAAAGTTTAGTTCTTCAAAAGCCAACCATTTCTTTTAATTTTCAACTCTTTGATTATTTTATGGCCTCACTTGATGGATTTATTGAAGTCAAGTCAATTTCAAGTATTTTGAAGAATGCTCATTCCCAAACTTCTAGAAAAGTAACTCTAACTGAAGTTCCTTATGATGATGATGAATCTGATTCTGTTTTTGATTCCTCTTCAGAACCTGAGTTTTTGGATTCAGATAGTGATTTTGAAGGAGATCATGAAGCTGCTTCTAGTTCCAAAACAAATGAAGTCAATGAAACGTTAATGGACTCAAAATCAGAATTAAAATCAGAATCAAAACCAGAACCAGAATCAGTGAGTGAATCAAGAAATGCCTCCGATTGTAATACCGAAAATGAATCAAAAGATAATCTAAAAAATGAATCAAGAAATGACTCCGATTCTAATACAGACTCAGGAAGTGACTCTGAGAGTGAATCAGAGAGTGATTCTGAAAGCGATTCTGAGGATGATAGTAATTCTGAATCTGAAGTGGAAGCTGAGTTAGAAGTTAAATCGAAAAGCTCATCTAACGACAAGATAGTGAGAGATTTTACATCAGAATCCGAAATAGAAAACAATATTGGAACAAAATATGAAGATGAAACAGGGAATCAAGATCAAATGAAAGAATCTTTTCAAAATTTGAATTCAGATTCAGATTCCAATTCAGATTCAAGTACAGATTCTGACTTTGACTCCGATTCTGAAACTGAAACAGAAGTTGAAAATGAAACTGAAAAATCAATGGATAGCTCAGAAATTGAAATCCAAAATGAAACTGATGCAAGTATTTCTGAATTTGGTTCTGAAAGAAGATATAAAAATGATGATGATGAAAATGACAATGACAATGATAAAAATGAATCAATGGAATCATTCTCAAGCTCTTTTCTTCAATTGGATAGTCTTGATGAACAAGAAGAAGAAGAGTCACTCGAATTTGAATTTGAGTTTGATTTTGACATTCAAAGCCTTGATCAAGAATTGAACCAACTATCAAAAAGTTCAAATACAATTGAAAATGAGATGAAAGAGAGTTTTGAAGTTGTTAACCAGAGTGATCTCGAAGTTAAATGAAAGCAGGAAAAAATTTTTATTGTTTATTATTGTTAAATATTTGTTAATAAAGTTTTCTTCTTTTTTTTTGTTTGCTGAGAATTTTCAAAATTTTTGAATTCAAAAACAAAGAATCAAAAAAAAGTAAAAAAAAAAGTAAAAAAAAAAGTTTTGAATAAGCCGGGAATTGAACCCGGACCGCAAGCTTGGAAGGCTTGCATGCTAACCATTGCACCACTTATCCTTATTTTGTTGTTTTTTCTTATTTTTCGGTCCAAATTTATTGAAAAGGAACATACAAATCAAAAAAATTTGAAACAATAAAATTTATAATTTCAATTCAATTCAATAATAAAAAAGAAATTTTATATTTTAATTTTGATTATTCTCTTAAGTAATATGATAGTGAAACAACATTGATTCCAATGTTATCTTTCGTAATAATAAGATTGAAACAAATCCAACAACATCATTTTGCAATCTCACCAAAAAAAAAAAAAAAAAAAAGTTCCTCTTTTCCATCCTCCGAGATGCCCATGGATGTTGATGTCTAATTAATTTTGGTTGCATTCGAGACTTGATGTTGTTCAACCGGAAGGATTTGAAGAGTTTCAAATAGTGAAAGAACGGCTAACAGGCTTTTGAATTGTATTAGCATAATAATTAGAGGCAGATTCTAATTCTATTTCCTTCCTTGGAGTTGAAGCAAGTATTCCTGACCATCCTTGAGAATGAGAACAGTTCTTTTTACATTTTGAACAGGCTTTATGTGTCCCAAATCTAGCAAAAGCAAGAATTTTTCTTAGTGCAGGAATATCACCAGTAACACAAAACAAAATAGCGCTTACAACAATTCCATCAAAGAAACACCCTTCTTGAAGCTTTTAAATAGGATTCTGGATTGAACTAGTCCATTTTTCTTGTATTGGACACTGATTATTTCATTAATTTTCATAAACAACCTAAGAAGAAAGGTTCATTTAATTTCATCATTTTTTTTTTCCTTGAGATCGTTACAAAAAGTCTTTTCATTTTCCAACAATAGCAACAACATCTTCTCCCTCAAAGGATTTTGAATCAATAACAAATTGGCGACTCGTTTGAGCACTTTTAATAGGTTCATCACAAGTTAAAAACAATTTGAAGTTCGATACTTGAATTGTACATCATAGTTCACCATTGATTTTAAAAATCTAATATAGCATGGAGCATTTGGTAGTGATGGACAAGAACTAAGTTTTGATATTAATGGATGAGGTCCAAAAGAATCAAATGGATGCGTAAATCTTTGAGCTTAAATTGGACGTAATATTTTCAGTAGTAGTAGTGAGTAACATCGCCCTTGCAAGTAGTAAAAGCTCATAATATGTGATGCCTTTTGAATAGTTTGTCAACTTTTTTGTAACATTCAAGAAGAAAGAAAATTATAAAATGAGAATCACATCTTCTAATTGAGATCCTCTGAAATCAATAAATTTCATTCTTTTGAGCCTTTTAAACCTTTGAAATCTTCTTTACTGAAGTGAAACACAATGATTGAAATTGAGATTAGATTCAACAACAAAACAATTTAGAAAAAACAAAGGAGGAAAGGGATGTCTGGCTTAGGGATTGCTAAGGGGGCTGTGTTCTTCACTGTTGTGTTACTCTCAACCTTCTCTGGATTCTACTTCTTTGTAGTTCCTGCTTTCTTCCTTTATTACATCAATCATACTTTGTATAGAGCTTTAGAGGACAGAATCTTTGGCTCTTGGGCTTTGATCATTCCTGTAAAAATTCAAATTATTTATTTTTTTCATTTATTCATTTTTCTTGTTTATTATTCATTTTTTTCAGTTTTCAATTTCAATTTATTATCATATTTATGTTTGAATTCTTGATACTTATTTCTTAGTATTTTCTCTTTTATTTGATAGTTTATTAGTTTTATTAGTTTTATTAGCATAAAATTTTTGTTATTGACTTAAAAATTATGTTTTAGTTTTGGCTGTTGTTGAAAAAAAATTTTTTATGCTAACCAACTAACCGAATTTTTTCTCTTTCTTTACCTTAATTATACTTAATTGAACCTTCAAATTGATTTTTCTTGTTCTCTTGGACTCAAAAAATAGGCTACTTATGGTACAATACATTTTTTATTTTAAACAATTTTCTTTCTTTCTTTTAATTTTCAAACTGAAAAAATAGAATTCTTGTTGGGAACCACAATTAATTTTTCAGGAGATGAAATTTTATCAAGTGAAGAACCTTGTTTAATTTTATTGAATCATCGAACTTATTTTGATTGGCTTTTCTTTTGGTTTGATTCATTTCATTTTCATTAGAAAAAAAAATTAAAATGAAAATTTTTAATATTGTTGTATTTTTTATTTAAAAAAAAATTGTAGGTCATGGATGGCAAGATTTGGAGTAACAAAAAATCAAAAAATTGTTTTGAAAGTAATTTTGTATTTATTGACCCTAACTTAACTTCACTTTCAAATTAATTAATTCATTGAAATAAAAAAAAGTCACAATTAAAGAGACTACCATTTGTTGGATGGGGCATGCAAACTTTTCTTTTCCTTTTTGTGAACAGACATTGGGAAACTGATCAGGTTTCTTTCTTCTTTATAACAATTAGATTTTTCAATTTTCATTCCTTTTTCCTTCTATTTTTCTAAAATTTGTTTATTAAAATATAATCAAGATCCACATGGAAAAATTATTAAAAGGTTTGGCATATTTAAATCAACCACTTCAACTTTTACTTTTCCCTGAAGGAACTGATATGGATAGTTGATTTCTTTTTTTTTCTTTTTCTTTTTCAAACATAACTAATTTTTGATTTTTTCTTTTTTTTTCCAAAAAAAAAATTCAGAACGAGGAAAAGCAAGTAGTGATAAATTTGCTCAAAAACATAATTTACCACTTTATGATTACGTTCTTTATCCAAGAGTTACAGGATTTATTCATTCAGTTAATCAACTTAAAGGACATGTTTCATCCATCATTGATGTTTCAGTTGCTTATGATCCTATTCCAGGAAAAAGACATAGTCTCTTGATTGGAGAATTTCCAAACACCATTCATTTTAACTTTCAAAAATATCAAATTAAAGATCTTCCAACAACAGATCAAGAATTAGGAAAATGGTTAACAACTAAATGGGAAGAAAAAGAACACAGATTAAAGAATTTTTATGCAGATGGAGACTTTAAAGCACCAAAAAGACTTTGTTCAAAAGATAGAAACCCATCATCAGTAACAACATACCTCTTCCTTAACTACCTTTTCTGGTTGATTACCATCGCTATCACTGTTTATCTCACAATCCAATATTCAATTCTCAGATGGTATGTTCTCTTCTCAACTTTGCTCTTCCTTGCATTCACAATGATATATGATGGTTTTGATAATATTGAAGTTTCAATGTTAACTAAAGAAAGACAAAAGAATGAAAAAAAATCAAATTAACAAAAAAAAAAAAAAAATCAAAGAAAAATTCAAAGAAAAAAGAGTTGTTTTTTAAAAAAAAAATAAAATAAAATGGTTTTATCTTTATCTCGTTTTTCATTTTTTCAGATTTGCATGCAATTAATATTTTTTTGAATTATATTATTATCATTATTTATTTAATCAGAAAAGTGAAGCAAATGGATTCACAATGTTACTTGGAGCAATAATTGATTGTCCATTAATATCTCTTCTGAAAATTGTTACATTTTGAGTAAATTTATCTCGGTTCCTTGGACTAAGTTTTCTTTCTACTTCATTCATTAATTCTTTAATTGCCTAGTATTTTTTTATGTTTACTTATATTGGAAAGAACAAAAAAGAAAAAGAAAAAAGAAATAATACAGCTTCTAACCACTCTTGTCTATCTAAAGGTTGAGATTTAACGAGTTGAAGATTAAATTCTGAAAAAAACTATTTTTGATTTTTTTTTTTTTTTTTTTTTGTTTGACGAAGAAATGAACAATACAAAAAAATAAAAAAGAAAAAATAATTAAATTTTACGTTCTCACAAAGGAGAATTAAAGGAAGCATGGGCCTTGAGATTGACCATTGAATTTGAGAATCTTCATATAAAATCATGGAATATAAAGAATACAATAGATAATTTAGAACAGGATGCTCATTTGCAAATCTTGTTGCTGCGTTAATTTGAACATTCGAGTTCTGAGTGGGATTTTGAATTTTTAAATTCGATTTATAAACATATGAACAAAAGTGATCTAAAATTGCACAAGCTTGAGATGCAATGGCAACATCTTTTATAACATTTTATTTTTATAACATTTATAATTTTCAAAAAGAAAAAATGGAATGAAGTGTTAAAGACATGAAATTGAAAAAAATAACCTGTTGATTTGAGACCTTCTGAAATTGTTGCTAAAATATAAAAAATTGCTTCTTTTTGAAGGTCATTTGTTTGATTAATATGTTCTTGGATATAATATTCTAGAAGTCCAAAATAAGAACGAGTAAGTTTTGGATAACTCTAAATAATATTTTATTTTATTTTATTTTATTTATTTCATTTTCTCAAAAAAGAAAAAAAAAAAGAACCATTAAATCTGTAATAGAGATACTTAAAAGCATTTTAATGAAAATTGCTAAAGCATTTTCCAGTGCTTTATCATTGTATAATGAAAAAACTCCAAAGTTAACATAATGACCACTCAATGAAAACCTCAGAATATTAAAACAAATGGAAATCCCTTTTAATCTTCAAAAACGAAAGAAAAGGTCAAAAATTTGATTTATATTGTTTTGAAAGAAAGAAAAAGAAAGAGAAAGAGAAAATTAAAAGTAGAAAACTTACTTTTGGTAATATTTATCATGAAGCTATTTATCAAGAAATATGAATGTCAATAATAGGAATTAGAAGATAAAAAAAAAAAGAAAGAATTCATACATTATTTGGTAAGTTAACAACTTTATTTCCGAAAGTTACTAGCAAATCGGATGTCAATCTAAATAAGAGAATTCCATTGGCTGAAGAAATATCAAACTAATAGGTTTATACATTGATTTATTTGTTTATTTAAGGGAATAGAAATCTTTGAAACCTGTAATCTTTGAGATTTATTTTGAACAAATTCTTGACAGAATTTGAGAACAACAACTGCAAGTGTTGTGTCATTATAGTGAGCATGGATATTACCCATTTCATTGGGATTAACAGGATTGATAATACAAATTTCAATACTTCGGCGAATTAATTCAATATATCTTGGATACCTATTTTTTCAATGGGATTTTTATATTAAAATTTTTTCTTATTAATGTGAAAAGAGGCAAAAAAAAAAAAAAAGTACATCCAGTCAAAGAATAACATGTAAGTTTTCTTATTTAAGCAAGCACTAACAATTCCACGTAAATCACGGAATAATCCTATCAATGCAAGCTACCAAAAGAAAAAGTATATCACGAGGTTGTTCAACATTTTGAAAATAAAGGTAAAATAAATTTACCCTGACTTGTTCATTTCTAAAATCTTCAATTCGATTAAGAGTTAATAATTGATCCATTCTATTTCCAATAGGTTTAATAAACTCCAAAAATTTTTCTTCTAAATTTTCATCTGCAGTAAAAAGTAGCTGATATGAATTAACAATTTTTTGATTAAATTTTGTTCTTTTTCTCTTTCTGATTTCAAAAGAAAAACCTTGGCCAATGAAGATGCAAATGTTGTTCGATGTCTTGAATTTGAAGGGTGTTCCAAAAATGAGAAATTCTTTCGTTTTTTTTTTCCAAAACAATTAAAACACGATTTTTTTTTTGAAAAATGGAATATCATGAAAACTAACCATATAATTTTGAAGTAGATAGTTTACAGTTTCTAATTTTGATAATAAGCGGACACTACTATATCCTGAAGTCAAAGTATTAAATTCATCTAATGTTTTTTGAATAATTGCTTCATTATTTGTCCAAGATTGTAAATTTGTGACCCTATTTTCCAATTTGATTTTTAAAAATAAATGCATAAACTCACAAAGAAAAAAATAAATAAATTCAAAAGTTTACAATTTTCGAACAATAACCTCAAGAACCATATTTTGATCATTTAACCCAAGTTTTTCTGAAAGTTTATTATAAACCTATAATTATTGATAACACAAAATTAAAATTTAAACCTTGAATTAATTTCAGAAAAAAATAAAAAAATAAAATAAAATAAAAAATACTTTTGAAGATCTTTGTGCTTGTTCACCAATATAAACTTTTCTAAATTGTTGGAAGAATTGTAAAACAGCTAAGTTAAGTTTTTCATGTTGACTTTTATTCAAATCTTTTTGTTGATTTTGAGAGGTGAAGATTTGATATAAATTTATAAATTGCAAAACTTTGCAAGCCAAATCTCCGTCAATTAAATCATATTCATCACTTGTTAAATATTGTCCTCTTCCTCCAATAACTTTTGCAATTATATAAATTATCCAAGTAAATTGACCTAATGTTTGAAGTGAATGAAATTAAGGAAAAAAAAAAAAAAAAAAAAAAAGATGTCGAGAAAAAAAACTAACCATGAGCAATCTTTAATGCACGATTAAAGTTTGGATCTAAAGGATTTCCTTGTTGAATCAATTGCTAATGAAAATTAGAGTCAGAATTTTGTTTTTTTTAAAAAATAGAATATAGTTTTTCGAAAGAATGAAAGAAATAAACTTGATATTGAATTGATAATGGATCAAAAGTTGAAATTAAAAAATTTGATGATTCTGTATATTGACATCTTGCAATATTTGCAACTAATTCTAATTCTACTAAAATGGCTTCCTCATCATCGAGTGGATCTAGAAAGAAAAGGAAAATTGAATCAAAACAATGAAAGAGTAATTAAAATCAAAAAAATAAAAAAATAAAATTAAAACCATCAGCAGTTGCACCATTTAATAAGTCAGTTACCGATCCTAATCTTGCAGTACAATAAACCTTTTTTGATTTTGTTATTGTTATAATTCTGATTCATAAAGAGATTAAATGAAAGAAAGTTTCATTACTTGAGTAATTTGTGGTGTATAAGTTTCTAAACGATGGGAGTTTGGAGATTTAGGTGTATAATGAGTTGAAGTGATCATTTTAGACCAAAAATTGAGTAAATATTGAACACTATTTGGTGACCACTAATTTTTTTAATTTTTAATTATTTTTTTTTTTTTTTCAAAAAAAAAAGAATGACAAAAAATCTGTACTTGCCAAGAAGCTAAACTTTTTAAAGTGAAATTAGCAACAGAGTCAATCCATTCAGAATAAATTTCACAAGAAATCATTTCAGCAAGTTGATAAGTTGACTTTAATCTTGATAATAAGCGACATAATTCATGATAACATGAAACAAATTGGAGACCCTTTTAAATGAATTAGATTGATTCTTTTAAAAAAATGAAGAGAAAGAAAGAAGAAGAAAAAAGATCACTTGAGAAGTTAGTAAAATGCTTTTAATTCCTTGCATTAAACGTGCTAAATAAGCATTTCTTTGAGTTTCACCTTGGAAAAGTGATCGACGAACGGAAGCTAATTGAACTAAACATTCTAAAACCTGAGAAGCAAAGAGACCATTTGCTTCAGAATTATTAGGATTTGGATTGCCTCCGTTGATAGTTGTTGGGTTTGAGAATAAATTATAACCTTCCCAAAAGAGTTGAATAGTTGTAGAATCTTCAATAACTGATCTCCAAGTAGATGGAACCTATGATATATTATTTATTTTTAATTTTCTTTTTCATGTTCTTTTACTGATTTTTTCATTTTCTTTTTCATTTTTTGTTCTTAATTTTTTTTCTAATTTTTTTCAAGTTTTTTTCTGGTTTGTTTTTTAGATTTTCAAATTTATTGATTTCTTACTTGAACTGTTCCAGTGTCATCAGCAGAATCATCAACAGATGTACCAATAAAATCAAATGTTAAACAATTTTTTAATAAAGTTAAACAATTTTCCTTTAATTTTGCTAATTGATTTGCTAAAGAGAGATGGAAAGAAAAAAAATTAGCACAAATTGAAATTCAAATTCTATTGAAGGAGAAAAATAAGAATTTGTACGATGTTCATAAGGAATTGTATTTGTTAGAATTTGACGAAAAACAGTTAATCCAATTTGAAAAATTTGTAATAATTGCAAATCTCTAAAAGAAACGGCAATTTTTCTATGTTTTGCAATATTTCTAGAAGATTGGGGTTGATTCATTTCATTTACTAGTTGAGCTAAAATCAACAATCCAATAATCACATAATCTGTTGGTGCCTGATTTTAATAATTAAGATTTATTAGATTCATTCATTCATTATTTATTCAGATGCTTAAAGAAAGAAAAGAAAAAACTTTTAAAAATTTGGTGAGTTCATTAAATGTTGTCTTCATATCATCAGAATCGAACCAACCTATTAATCAATTTAATCAATTTAGAATTTATATGTCAAATAGTTGAACAATAAGAAAAAAAAAAAGAAATCTACCAAGTTTTGTAATTCGGCAAAGTAATTGTGATAAAGATGTGAGAAGATAAGGTTCTAAATTTGGACGATTTCCCAAGTAATTTAATAAATAATTTCCTTTTAGATTTTCATATTTAGTTTTTTTTTTTTTTTTTACGATTTCGGAAGAAGAT
>Ga0209960_1004142_pt1 | contig 11420 bp, 11 predicted proteins | sample ThiBiot_500_plan_2_FD_183947 | JGI IMG/M metagenome (GOLD analysis project Ga0209960, IMG submission 183947) | Wastewater bioreactor microbial communities from Cape Town, South Africa - Thiocy_expt_500_plan (SPAdes) | ecosystem: Engineered > Bioreactor > Thiocyanate-remediating >... | reverse complement strand
AAAAAAAAAAAAAAAGAAAAAAAAAAAGTTAAAGAAAAAAAATTGTACCATTATTTATACTAATCTTCAACAAACAAACTATAGTTCCGAATTAATTAAATTTTAATTTGACTTCAAAGTTTCAAACAGAAACAATGAAAAAATGACTAATTAATTTGCATTGTTGCTTGGATGTTTTGACTTTGTTTTTTTACTATTCAATTTTTAATAGTTTCATTGAAAAAGAATTCCATAATTTTGACTTTTAATTGTCCGAGGTTCCTAAATTAATTAATTTTTCTCCTGAAAAGTATTTTTTCAATTTTCTTGAACTTTTACATCCTCAAAAATGTTTTCTAAAGGAATTCGCAAAGGAGATTGGTAAAGGAGAAGGATCAACTGAATCATAATAATCTTGAAAAATTTTTATCAACTTAATATGATTACTTTACAATTCATGTTATTATTTCCATTGATCAAAAAGATTAAACTATTGAAAAAGGGTAGAAGTTCAGTCAATAATAAAGAATAGAGTCGAGTGGAGAGGAATTATGTCAACTTTTCATTGCTTTGACTCATCATTCCAACCGAAAAAAACAAGAGCTAAAAAAATAAAGAGAAAGGAGAGAAAGAGAAAGATTTAGTTTTTACCTTTTTGGGTTAGCGATGATTTTAAAAAATGTTGATTGGTTGAATTTATTAGAAAAACAGAGGAAATAATAATAATAAAAAATAAAAAAATAAAATAAAAAATAAAAACAAAGGACAAAAAAACATAGTTGACTTCCACCTCCAATCTTTAATTTTCTCCACTGAAATTTTGAAAGAAAGAAAATTTTTGATTCAAATGTTTGACTCAAAAAATGACATAAAGTAATAAAGTCATAAATTTCAAACAAAAACAAAAAGAAAAAACAAAAGAAAAGTCAAAGAAAATGATTTTACAATTTTAAAAAATGAAATCACAAAGCAAATAAAAAAAAAAAAAAAAACAAAGTCAAAAATCTAAAACAAAAGAAAATTAAAACTTGTCATTATCTTTCGATTCAATTCAACCAAGAGAAAAAAAAATCAAAACAAATGAATCAACCTCTGATAAGCTTCGAGATTGATTGATTTCTAATATCAAGAAATAATTGACGAAATTGGTCGACAAGAAAATCAAGACCTAATGTCAGAATCTGAGGCTTTTGTAATATTCTTGAAATCATGAAAAGTCACAAGCATCAGAACTTATAATTCTCCAACATGAGTTTGAGATCGATGTTTATCTATCAAGAACTTTTTTTTAAAAAAAAAAAAAGAATTAGAAAGTGAAATAAATTGATTCACAAATTTTGTAATTCACTGATAATCAATCTTCAAAATCTTACAATCAATATCATTCTAAAAATCACTCACTCAAAGAATCCAATACTAAAAGAATCAGCTTCAAAATCCTAAAATATCAAAAAAAAAAAAAATTTCAGATCTTCTTTGAACAAAACAAAAATTTCAATTGAAAAACAATCTTACCTCAATCATTGATTGATTTGGAATCACTCCACAAGTCTTTAATTCCAAATTCCAAAGAGCAATCAATTCTTTCATCTTTACAATTCATTCAATTCAATCCAATAAATCTAAACTATTCTCTTTGATAGAATCTATCTGGATTGATGTGAAGTGAGTGTTTAAAAGGTTTGAGATCTAACATCTAAGTGTTAAGAAAGCAATCAGGGTTAGTGTTGGACTTAGTGGACCTATTCATTTGATTGATGTATGGAGTTTGAGTTAGATATTGATTAATTGGGAAAAAAAGCTGCCAAAAAGCGTGTAAATTCATTATGCATGGCGAGTCGCTCCCCTTCATTATTCAATACTCAATACCATCCTCTTCATCTCTTCATTGTTATATTCATAACTCTAATCTAAATCATTCAAAAATAACATATAATACTTTTAATATGAAATTGTAGTTTATTATAATGATTCAGTTTTTTTTTGAAAGAAATTGAGAAAAATTCAGTTATTCGATTTCAAAATTTCAAAAAAGAATTTATTAAGCTGTTGTTTCAATAAGAAGTTACTGAATAGTTTTAAAGTTTTAAAGCTTTTGAAAGTCTAATATGAATAGTTGTAAATAATTCATTTCATTTAAAGTATTATTTCTTAACTATTTTGTTTTGTTCAAAAATTGAATTAATCGATTAATCGATTTGGGAATTTGAAAGGAATTACAAAAGTCAAATTAAAATTGAAAAAGTACCAATTCAAACATAATAGAACTGCTTTATAATTGTTATAAGATATTGTAATTGCAACCATTCTAATAATCTTTTCTTTTTCTTATTCTAGCGATAAAACATGAATCTTGGACTTAATTTTTTTGCCCTCTGTTTGTTCTTCATTGCTTTAGTTCAATGTAATTTCTTTATTTGTTTCATTACTTTCATTATTTTTAAAAAATTATCTTTAAATTATTATCTTAATATCTTTTTAGGTGAAGACGAATGTGCTGGAGTCACCTGTTTATATAATGCTATGTGTATCCCTGAACCAAAGCAATGCATCACTACTCCTTGTCCTCAATATCGTTGTGGTAATAATTCACTTCAGCTTTTAAATTTAAATCAATTCATTATTGATTTGAAAAAAAAAATGAAATTAGAATGCCCTCAAGTCAAATGCTCATCAAGTCTTGCTGAAGTATGTGGAACAGATGGAAACACTTATGATAATGATTGCATTCTTCAAAAAGCTATTTGTAGAACTCAAGGAAGAATTCAATTAGAACACGAAGGACCTTGTGCTTCTAAAGGTATTTTAATATCTTTCTTAAGCCAAATATCAACATTCAAAACAATGATGAATAATTTTTTTTTCTTCTTGGTTTATAGAACTTTGCGCTGAATCTGATTGTATGTATGGTGCTGTTTGTATTCCTGAACCAAAACAATGCATCACCACTCCTTGTCCTCAATTTAGATGCCGTAATTTTTTATTTTCTTTTTATTTCAAAATAAAATTCCTTTTTTTAAAAATGAACTTCTTCTTTCCAGAATGCCCAACAATGGATTGCTCTAATGATTATCAACCAATTTGTGGAACAGATGGAAAAACATATGATAACTCTTGCACACTTCAACAAGCAATTTGCCGTACTCAAGGATTTATTCAAAGAGCTTATAAAGGAGCTTGTGAAAACAAAGGTTCTCTTTTCATCATTTCTTTTTACATTTATTTATGTTTATTTTTTGATTTTTTTTTCTTCTAATCTTTCTTTTTTTTTAAAAAAAATAGATATTGATCTTTGTGCAAATAATAATTGTTTATATTCTGCCATGTGTGTTCCTGAACCAAAACAATGTTTCACTACTCCTTGCCCTCAATATCGTTGTGGTAATAATATAAATTCATTTCTTTTTTTTTTTTTTTTTTGGGGACAAATGAATGAAATTAAATCCATAAATAAATTCAGATTGCCCTCAATACTTATGTACAACAGAGTATGCTCCAGTTTGTGGAACTGATGGAAATGTTTATAATAACAAATGCTCCATTCAACAAAATATTTGCAAAACTCAAGGAAGAACTCAAATTGCTTTTCATAAAAGCTGTTCAGATGAAAGTTTGAGATTTTCTAATTTTTTTTTTTTTCTGAAAGGAAATAAAAATTAAATTCATTTAGATTGTGATATCGTTTGTGATCAAATGTATTCTCCAGTTTGTGGTTCAGATGATAAAACTTATCCTAATCTTTGTACTTTGGAATCCACTAACTGCCAAAAGAAGAGCTCTGTCTCTGTTTTATATGCCAAAGAATGTGTTGAACTCAAATGGGAGAACTTTGAAAAAGCTGATAAAGATCATAATGGATTCCTCAGTTTTGAAGACTTTGAAAATATGATCCCAGTTTGTTTTTTATTTTTATTTTATTTTTATTTTATTTTGATCCATAACCAAAAAAAAAATTATTTTTTTACAAAAAGAGCAAACACCAAACTCAAGAATTCTTATTTTCTCACTATGACATTAATCGTGATGGAAAAATTTCAGCAAATGATTTTGAAGTGAATGTAAGTTTTTAGATTAGATTTCTTTTTAGTTTTCTTTTTTCTTTCTTTTTTTTCTTTCAAATGAAAATTAAAATACAATAAAATAGGCTAATACATTCAGTGATGCATTAGTTGGTGAAAGCCAAGTTCTTGGAGGAGTTATTGCTGCAATTGTTGTTTTCGTTGGTGTTGTTGCTGCTATTGCAGTTGTCTTAGTTTCAAAAAAAAGAAGTTCTCAAGGAACAACTAACACAACACAACAAGATTTTGGAAGTGTTTATGCCCCACTTGCAAATGAAACTTTGTAATCCAAAAAAACAACATATTTGGAAAAGTAATGTTAACAATACAAAATTTTTGAGTGAAAGAAATTCTTTTTTTTTTTCTTTGTTCCTTTCTTTCTCTTTTTCTGATATTTTGATTCAATATTCATCGAACAGTTGAAAATTTTTCATAAAAGTTGAAACTATTTTTTTTATTATTATTATTAAAGACAAGTAATTCAAATATCAATTTTTTTTCTTCTTTAACTCCGAGCCCATTGACGACCATCTTTAGAAACACCTTTTGTAACATTTTTTTCTAATCTCTTCTTGAAAGTAGTTGATTTGTTTGGTAGAGAAGTCTTATAACCTGCTCCAAAACCTCCTCCTCCTCCACGTCTCTCAATACGTTCTCCACTTGCATTAATATCTAATGAAAGAAAGAAAAAAAATAATTTTAATTTTTAGTTTTTTGGTTTCAAAAAAAAAAAAAAAAAAAAAGAGAAAGAGAAGAAATAAGAATTTTACTTAAGTTCACTTTAGGAGGAACACTAAAACCAAATCCAAGTCCAACTTTTTGTAAATCAAGTTTATTTACATTAAAAATATTTTTCAAAGAATGAGAGGCATAAGCTTGAAGGTAAGATCTATAAGCTTCTTTTGATGATCGATTAAGATAATAATTCTTTTCAATAAGTCTTTCGAGCTAGAAAAGATTTTATTTATTTTAAAATTCTTTTTTTCTTCTTTTCCTCAATAAATAAAATAAATAAAAATAAATAAAAATTACTTGTGATTGAATATTTGAGATTTTATTATCTGGGAAATTGTATTCATTTAAAGGAACTTTTGATTGTTTCAAATATCTAAGGAATCCAAGTTCTGTTGGTAATAAGAAAAGAAGTGCACGTCCTTCAGTTCCAGCTCTAGCTGTTCTTCCAACACGATGAATATATTCCTTTTTTTTTCAAAAAAAAAAAAGAATTAGTTGATGTTTGTGAGTTTAATTTCAAAAAAAAAAAAAATACTCTTGGATCATCAGGTGGATCAAATTGAACAATCCAATCAACAGCTGGAATATCTAAACCTCTTGCTGCAACATCTGTACATAATAAAATTCCAGTTTCAGCATTACAAAATTCAAAAAATGTTTTTGTTCTCTTTTGTTGTTTTTGTTTTCCCTATATTATTATTATTAAAATTCATTAATTTTGATGATGTTTTTGAAAAAAGAAGAAAAATAGTTTTACATGTAAATCTAAAACTGGAAGGTCTATATAGTTAAGAAGTTCAGCGTGATATTTTACAGAATTGCAGGATGAGAAGAAAACAATAACTTTCTTCTTTTTCATATTTTTTTTAAGGAAAGTAAATAATAATAAGAATCTCTTTTCACTTGGGCAAACAACATATCCCTTTTTATTTATTTATTATTTAAATTTTGATTCGGGAAAAAATCAATAAATAAATAAATAAAATGAAATAAAATTTACTTGTTCCAATCCATCAACAGTTGCATGTGCTTTTTGTTCAACAACATTAACAAAAAGTGGTGCTGTTTTAAGAGAAACTCTTGCTAAATCTTCAACTTTTGTTGTTTGAGTTGCAGAGAAAAGGAAAGTTTGACGATCTATTATTTTATTGAATTGATGAAATATATTTTCAGGAATTGAAGTTTTTTTCTCAGGAAAAAAAAAAAAAAATGAACCTTTAGGTAGAATTTTAAGAATTTGATTCATTTCTTCTTCGAAACCAATTTCAAGAATACGATCAGCTTCGTCAATAATAAGAGCTTTCAAATTTTTATAAACGAATCCATTTGTATTCTAGAATTGTAATAAATGAATATTATTGAATATTATTGAATGGTAAATGAAAAAAAAAAAAAAAAAAAAAAAAAAAAAAAAAAAAAAACTTGTAAATGATCTAATAATCTTCCTGGAGTAGCAATGATTAAATTTACTCCTTTAACAAGTTTTTCAGCTTCAGCTTTTCTATTAGCACCTCCCATAATAATTCCATATGTTTGATGATGATGTTTCATTAATTCTGATGCGACTTGGAAAATTTGAAGTGCTAATTCTCTAGTTGGAGAAATAACAATGGCTCCTGTTCCATTTCTTGGTTTCCATTGAACTTTTGCTAAGAATTCAACTGCAGGAATTAAAAATGATAAAGTTTTTCCACTTCCAGTTTGTGCTTGACCTAACACATCTCTTCCTGCCATAAGTGGAGGAATTGTTCTCCTACACAAAAAAAATTATTTCAAAAAAAAAATTCAATAAATATATTAATTTAAATCAAACCTTTGAATTTCTGTCATTTTAGTGAAACCCATTTCTTTGATAGCTTTTTTAGTGGCATCTGTTACTTGAAGAGAATCAAATGAATCATCTTCAGCTCCTTCATCAGCTATTAAATTATATTAAAGTGTTAGTTTTCGAATTTTTCTTTCAATTTTTTCTTTCTTTTCAATTTAAGTATTACTTGTATCAACTTCAAGGTTTCCAATTTTTTGAAGTTTTCTTTGTTTCTTGACTGGTTTTTCTTGAACAATTTCTTGTTCTTGTTCCTCTTCTTCTTCTTGCTCTTCTTCTTCTTCGTTTTCCTCTTCAATCTCTTCTTGATTTTCTTCTTCTTCAACTTCTTCAATTTGTTCTTCCTCAACTTGTTCTTCAATTTCCTCCTCTTCAATTTCTTCAGGTTCTACTTCAATTTTAGCTTTTTTTGTCACACGTGGAGTCAAACCTACACAACATATACAATAAAACAAAATCATGTTCAATATCAACATAAACTCAACAAACAATTCGAAATAGAATACAAATTATCGAAATAAAATTTAAAAAATTACTTTGTCTTTGTCTTTTATTTTTCCCCATTTTGAAAAGTAGTTTCCTTTTGATGTTCTCTCTAAGTACAACAAAAACTATGAACCTAATATAAATTAGAAAAGAGATATCAGTATTTATTATACTACTTCACCTTATTATAAAGCAATTATAAATAAAAGTTCGATTCAATTATTAGCTCTCATTTCACCAATTTTTCGAGTTTTCTCCTCAAATTTTTTCAAATTTTTTCAAGCTGTTAATAGCTCTTGAGTCTTTCTTCAAACAATATGAGTTATATAGTTGGATATGTATTGAATTGTGAAGTTATTGGGGCTTATAATGTTTGAAATTGGAGAGAGAAGCCATGTGGTCAATCTTTTTTTTTTTTTGATTGTTTTTTCCCGCCAAAAAACTTTGAATTTTTTGACCTTCAAGAACAAAATCAATTCTATTCGATATCTTGGAGTTGAACGATGAAATAATAATAACTTTTTATTGATTGATTTTATTTTATTTTAAAGTTTTGGGTAGAATTTTATGAATCTGATTCATCAATCATAAGAACTTTTTCAAAAAGGTTTGATTTTCCCAACAAATTACTTTGAATTTTTGTTTCAATTTCAGATTCTTTTTTGGCATTCAACAGAATCATTTGAAAATACAATTCTATTCAGATGGATTTTAGTTTTGAAACTTGAAATCTCTCGATGATTGATGGAGTTGGTTGTATCCTTGAAATTGGAGAAGAAATGAATCAAATTCGTAATAATATCAATAAAAGACAAAGATTGTTTGCTTTGTCATTCTCTTAATTTTCTTTTTTTTTTCCACTACTTGAGAACTTAAAAAACCAGAAATTTGAACAAAACCCTGAACAAAAGACACAAAACAACTCTATTGAATCACTCCAAAACATTAGATTTACACAATTTGTCAACAATTTTTTGTCTTATCATTTGGTTAATTCTTCCTCCTTATCTTAGTGTTTGTTTGGAAAAAATTGGTTCAACATCTGAATAATATTATGAACATGTTCTATTTTACATTATTGAATACTTTGGTAGCCATCCAAGGTCCTATTTTGTACAAAGTCAGGCTCGACTTGAGTTCGAAAAGTCCAGTTTGTTGGTTTACTTTGACTTTTTATGAGGCTAAAAATTTAAAGGAGAAAATAATTTTAATAAAAAAAAGAAAGAAAAGAGAAAAGAGAGAATAAAATGAAAGTAAAAAAAACCTTGAAGCAGATAAATCTTCTCTTTTTGGAGGAAGTTTTCGAAGTGTATAAAAAACAAGCCAAGATGGAATGATTTCGGTGACCAAATAATATGAAAGTAAAAATCCCCAATGAAAATCAAATTCAACAAAAGCACTCAGAAAAGTTAAGATTGATCTCATTGTAAATGCTAACGTACAGACAATAGCCACAAATCCAACCTTTATTTTTTTTGAAATTAATAAGGAAGGGAAAAAAAAAAAGAGAAAGAAAAAAACGAACTTGATAAAGTTTTTGAGTTTTTGAAGGTGAATCTCCTGGAAAATTTGTAATTGTGGAATAAAGGCGACAACCATAAATTGTAAAACTTAAAGCTGATAATAGCGAAACAACTCCATAAAAGCATCCGTTGATCTGTGAATGAAAGTTTTTTTTTAAAAAAAAATTCGAATCATGTTGGAAAAAAATTTTTTTACCATTACAAGAATATCTTTATATTCTGAATCAGAATAACCAATTGTGAAAAATAGAATCCAAATAATGATTTGTAAAATGTACACAATGAGATTAAAAGTGAAAAAAATCATTCGAAGTTTTCGAAGATTTGATGAGGAATTGCTTTTAGCTTGGTTAATAATTTCAGCCCTTATTTTTTTAATTAGATTAGAAAGAAGTTAAGAAAGAAAAAAGAAAAGAAAAAAAAAGGATAGAATACCAAAATAATGTCAACAATAAATATGTTGAAAAGAAAATCAAGCTTGGAAGATCAGAGAAGATTAAAAATAGTGGATATTGATCATCAAATTTAAATCTTTCAGTAAATATTCCTTGAGCACAAAGAAATAATATTGTTCTTACTGTTGTTGAAGAAGAATAAGAATTAGATTTTTTTCAAAAAAGAAAAAGAAGAAAAAAGAACATACATAATCCAAGAGTGGCTGTGAGAGCTAGAAATATCTTTTGAGTTGTCCATCCAAGTCTTGAATTTCGACAATAGATTCGACATAATTGAACAAGTGATGCAACACCAAGGATAAAATATAAAATCGACAGGACAAGAAGAACTGATTTTAAATTTTAAAAAATTTCAATTTTTTTTTTTTAAAAAAAATGATATTCTTTTCAACAAATATGAATTAAATACAATAATTAATAATTAAATTCATGAATTAGATCTTAATTCTGTTCTGATTCATCATATTCAATAAATCAAAATATCAATTCTAAACAAACAAATTACTTAAATTCAAAGTTGAAAGTTCGCAAATAGTTTGAAATACTTCTTTTACATATTATCATCAAAAACAACAAAATTTCAATTCAATCAAACTTCAGATTACAGAACAGAACATTAAAGCCTCACTCAATCAATAAATCAATACATCTCAATTCCTAATTAATTCCTCAACCTCGATTCCATTTTTCACTCCAATTCAACAACAACTTCAAATTTTCACCGATCCAATTTCTTTAAAATTTTCAAACCTCAATCCAATATTATGATGTGAGTTAAGAATTAAGAGTTAAGGTAGTTGAAGGTATAGAAGTATAAGTATAAGTAGGGTAAAAGAGAATAAGAAAAGCGAACCAACACGAGTTTCCAATGGATGTTCAACCTCCATGTTTTTTTAGGGTTGTTCTCAAAAAAATGGCCAACAAAAAAAAACTTTTTCCATTTTTCCCTCTTCCTCTCAAACCATCCATCCATCCATTCAAACAATCTCTCAACTTCTCAACATCTCAACAACAATTACAATTTTTAATCAACATTATGATTCAGATTGGATCTGTTTTGATAGTTATTGTTTAAAGTGTTTTTAAAAGATCAAAAAAAATAACGAAGGATGTGTAAAATTTATTCGCGTTTTTAGAAGGATGTAAAAGGATGCAATTTCAAATATAAAGTTTGTAATTGATGTCAATTGAAATTTTTTCATTCATATATGAATCAGTGGGCTTGTTGGAATGAAATGGATCAACAATAAAGCAATTTCAAGACAATGGGGGCTTGGATTTATTGATTGTTGGAGTGATAACTTTCTAATTTGAATATGTTGATGCTGGATTTTACTCACAAGGTTTTTTTTTTTTTTTTTTTTTTTTTTTTTTTTTTTTTTTGAAAAAACAAAATTGAAATTATTCTTTTTTTTTAAAAAAAAAATAAAAGGAGTTTACACAACATCCAAAGCAAAATATGCATCAAAATATAGTCACAACACATTAGTTCGAATCAAAATATTTATTTGATGTTCGTTCAGCGATTTTTTTTTTTTTTTCCAAAATAAAGATTATTGTTCAAAATTGCTTTGGTTTGAAAAATTTCAACCTTTTCGAAAGTGAATTGAATTGAATTGAATTGAATTGTTGGATGTATTTGATAGATGAATCCTTCAAAGTTGTAATCAATTCTAAACTTTGATTATTGCACGGATCTTGCGCACAACCCAGTGATATCAAACTCGTTGAGATTTATAAAATTGTTTTAATTTTGATGTACAATGTAGATTGATTTCTGAATCTTAAAAGTCAATGAATCATTAAATTTATTAAAATTTTAATAATAAAGAAAACAAAATATAAGGAATGAGAAAATAATTTTACAAGGAATTGTTATTTTGTTAAAAGGAAAAATTTAAACCTTTTTATTTTATTTATAATAAACTATATAAGAAGGATAAATTTGTGATTCGTGCACAACTAATTCATCAACAGTCCATTCTTGATTCAATTCTTCAATTTTAGTTATTGGATAAGCTGAACCAATATGTTCACCATCAACTATTTATTTATTTAGTTGTTGATTGTGGATGAATTCAAAATGAATTTCAAGAGAAATGAAAAAAAAATTACCAAGAGTGAAATGAGATTGATAACCAGGATTTATTGGTTTGCCATAATAATTTTTTTGACTTTTAAATGGATGTTCAATTACAGGAAATGGATTTCCAACCATCACAAATCCAATCACAAACACTTTGGGAGTTTGCTGAGTATATTTTGATGCATACTTTGCTTTGGATGTTGTGTAAACTCCTTTATTTATTTATTTATTTTTTTGGAATTTCAATTTTTTTTTTTTTTTTTTTTTTTTTTT